>OFRF01000216.1_pt1 | contig 15922 bp, 19 predicted proteins | sample 1543081 | NCBI WGS metagenome assembly OFRF01 (sample SAMN07774232, study PRJEB24372) | wastewater metagenome
CTGAATGCGGGCCTCCATCGCCTCGACATCGAAATCACCGACGGCGACCAGGGTTGTGCGTTCGGGGCGGTAATAGGTGTCATAGAAGGGCCGGGGATGGGCAGCCAGCACCCGGTTGCCCTGCTTGGCCAGCCAGAGGCGGCGCCCGGTGCCCGACTCATGGGCTTCCATGATGATGCCGTGCTTGGCGTAGGCGTCGTCAGCGGAGTGGCGCTGTACGCCGGAACCCGGCAGATGGCCCTGATAGCGGTCGGCCGGCGTGGCCAGGGCGGGGGCTTGCAGCACGTCCCAGCGGATGCTGGGGATGGTGTTGATCATGGTGTTGTCCTTTCGTGGTGGTGGTGAGTGAGAGATTCCAAGGTTACAGCATCAAGCGGTTGATGTCAAGTGGTGATGATGCCGTCAGCCCTGAGCAGGTCGTCCAGGGTGTCCCAGATCGGATAGGTGCCACCGTACTTGCGCTCCATGGTGTCGCGCAGCTCGGCCACTTGCTCGGGGGTCAGGTGCTTGTTCGCCAGGTCCATGATGGGCTGGCGGCTGATGCCCAGGGAGCACCATAGCAGCAGGGCCTCGCCCAGGGTGTTGGCGGTGATCGAGACCGTGATCGGATTGAAGGCGAGGGGATCGGAGCCCAGCTTCAGCGCTTCCTGGATGGTTTCGCCGTCGTCGCCGCGTATCTTGAGCCTGGGATCGGGTCCGACCTTGGCGGCCTGGGCTTCGAGGTATTTCAGATCGGCCTGGGTAGTCGGGTAGGCTCGGCTTACGGTGTAGTGCATGGTGCGGGGTCCTTTCGTGGGTGAGTGGATGGGTTAAGGTGCATCCCAATGCCAGGGCCAGCCTGGCAGTGAGGGCAATACCTAATCGTTCATCATGCGGTAGATACAGCGCTGCGTCCAGTCGATCACCGCTTCGGCACGGGTCCGGACGATCCGGCCAACTTGCCCGGTGGTGGCGTGCTGCCAGCGGAATGCGAAGGGTCCGAGTTCTTGGATGGTCATGCTAGTTGCTCCGGTTGAATGAGCGGGCCACCATGGCGGCGACTTGCTCGGTTGAAAAACCCTGGCGACGCAGGTAAGCGGCGTAGGATTGCGGTGTGCTGGCGGCGCGCTGCTCGGCGGCCCAGCGCTGCTCGGCGGCCCAGCGCTGCTGGATGGTGGGCATCATTGCGCCAGCTCCAAGCCAAGGGCCTGGGCGCCGGAGTGGTCGAGGTAAGAGCAGGTGTAGAACATGGTGCGGTATCCTTTCAGGATGATGGGTGGATGAGGGTGATTTAGACGTTGCGGACGGCGGACTGATCGACCAGCCACTCGTTGCGCTTGTTGTGGCGCAGCACATAGGGGGCGCTGTACTGGACGTGGCCGCAGCAGTCGTGTTCGCAAGAGCAGCGATAGCCACGGATGTTGAGGGCCATCAGGTCGGAGCGGGTCGGTTCGGCGGCGCAGCGGACGGTGAAAAGCCAGGTCGCAGAGTCGCCACCAGGATTTAGGTGGCGGACGGACTTGAGCAGCTTGGGGGTGCAGGTGGTCATGGTGCGGTATCCTTTCAGGATGATGGGTGGATGAGGGTGCTTCCCGAAACCCGGCAAGCCGGGCTTGAGGCAACAATCCCTATTCGAAGTCGGGGCCAACAAACACGCCGGCCTGGCGCAGCATGGTGATCACGGGCTTGGGTAGTTCGACCGTGCCGTCAGCATCGACCAGTTCTACCTGGGAGCCGGTGAATTCGAGGTAGCAATTGCCGCCAGTACCGTTGTCATGTTCGAACCAGAGCACCATGGGCTCGCTGTCGCGGCGGGCCGTGCCCAGCGTCCAGCCGGCCAGGGTGCGTCCAGCGTACAGGTTCGCCAGGGTGACGCCGGTGCTCTGGGGAGCGTTGTCGCAGGTCACGGCCAGCCAGTAGGTAGCGTCAAAAGCGCCGCCGTAATCAGCCGCTTTGGGACCGGTCAGGAACTCATGGATTTCCTCGCTCCGGACGGCCAACTTGCCGGAGATGCAATCCTGGCGCAGCGCCAGGCACAGGTCATGGATGCACGGGGCCAGCGTATTGGGGCCGGCAATCCTAGTCGCCAGCCGGACAACCAGGGTCAGCTCGCCAGTGATCGGATGGACACGGATGTGCCATTCCTTCACCTGGGTGGATGGAAGGTGGTCGCCGATAGCGTGGAGCGCGGTGAGCGGATCAAGCATTTCCGTGGCGGTTTCGACATTGCCGACGGACAGGCCGATATTCAGGGACAGGGTGTTCATGGTGCGGTATCCTTTCAGGATGATGAGGGGAGGGGTGAATTTAGACGTTGCGGACAGCGGACTGATCGACCAGCCACTCGTTGCGCTTGTTGTGGCGTACCACATAGGGGGCGCTGTATTGGACGTGGCCGCAGCAGTCATGTTCGCAAGAGCAGCGGTATCCCCGGATGTTGAGGGCCATCAGGTCGGAGCGGGTCGGTTTGGCGGCGCAGCGGACGGTGAAAAGCCAGGTCGCAGAGTCGCCGCCAGGATTCAGGTGGCGGACGGACTTGAGCAGCTTGGGGGTGCAGGTGGTCATGGTGCTTATCCTTTCAGGATGTTGAGGGGAGGGTTCGATGCGACAGACTCCATTTTGAGGGCTGGGCAGGATGTTGTCAAGCGATTGATGCGTCGATTGATGCCCTACGCCTTTTGTTGCGCATAATGCCCGCGAAAGGCCTTACGTGGTGGATGTGCGCTGCGCGTGCGTAATAGCGCAATACCTGGTAGCCCTTACAGGGCGTACCTGGTATTGGGGTTTTGTGGTCAGAATTCGATGCGGTATTTTCCGCCGCTAACTGTAACGCCAAGGTCAGCGAATGGCCTGGGGAGATAATCGTCGCTGAATTCGACGGCTCTTTGGATGTCAGTATCGAACCATTCAGGATGTTCGCCCATAATCTGCCGGACTGAAATTTCACCGGACTGCCGGATGTCGTCAGCCAAGAGGTTCCACACTGCCGGATCAACCTGGGAAGCGAACCAATCACCATCGCGGGCCAGGGTGGCACGGCGGCGAGCCTCCGGGTCATCTACCACGGGCTCGGGTGCAAGCACAGCGCCGGCAAGCCTGAGCATTTGACCCATGCCAGGTTTATCGAATACTTCGACGCCAACCTTTGCCCATGCGGCCTTGCGCTGGGGTTTCGACTGGCAGTCTGCGAGCACCTGGGCGGCGAAGCGGCGAAACGCCCGCGAGGTGCTTTCCAGGGTCCTCTGTTTCGCACCATTGGGGAAGCGCTGGAAAATATCCAGAGGATTGTGGATTGTCAGGTCTTCGACCGAACGGCTTGGCGGTGCGCTTGCAAGCTGAGGTGCGTTTGAGAAAATCCAGGCGGCAACTTTGTTGAATGTCTGGAACTCAGCGTATGTGGGGGATTGCATGATTGCGTGACTCCGAGTAGTTAATGGAGCGTGCAGGATGTCATGAGGCAGGTTTGCTGTCAACTTTGGCACACAAGTATCACCGTTTGGCGCAAAACAACCGGGGTGGTGGAGTGGTTGGAACACAACTTTTGACGCCTAACTTGTTGATTTCATTGGGAAAACTCTATGACGTTTGAGAAGTGTAGCAGTTGGACCAGGGGGGCCGTGCCCTCGCAGGTTTGAGCACTCAAGCACTGACGAGCTGATGCACACCAGGGTGGGCGCGCTCTCGCTCGTAAGAAAATAATATGTTATATATTGATATAATTTATTCATAGCGTAACCGCGCGAAGAAATGAGAATGAGAACGATTCTCATCTGAAGCGCTGAAGCGCGTGCGCCAGGCACATGGAGCACTCGGTCCAAGCACCCAAGCGAAGCGATAAAATCCAACAAAATCAATGGGTTAGCGCCGCAGCCGGTCGGTGCAGCGCCGCTTCAGAGCCGGTTCGCGGCGGTGTAAGTGAGTGCTCACTAACTTATGCTGATTGGGTTCAAACTCGCCTGGAAGCCCCGTAGAACGTAGCGAAATACCAATGGAATAATGACACGTGTCATATTTACCATCAACCTGGGGAGCCAGGTCGGCGGTTCGGCCCCAAAGTGGGAACGATCAGCCCCAAAATGGGGCCGAGCCATGGCGCCAGGCGAAGCCCATCCAGAGGCGCACGCCAGCCTGGGCGCACCGCAGTGTGCTCGCTCGCCGCCGTGCCAGCCCAGCCCTGTGCCCGCAGCCCTATCATACGTGTGCCCGCTCGCTCGCGGCCAGCCACGCCCGGCCGGCCGTGCCCTGCTTGAACGCGCGCCCGGTCACACGCGCGCCCGCTCGATCGTGCGCTGCCGCACACGCGCGAACGCGCACCCCCATGCACCCCACGCGACCCGTTCCGTATGATTCATGGCTACGTCGGCGTAGATTTTTGCCAAACTACTTGATTTACTTCATGGGGGTGGGGTATAATGACCCATCGCTAACAGGAGAAATGCCATGCCACATCGTATCGACCGCACCAGATTTTTTTCAAAATTGAAATTGAACCCGGACACTGGTTGCATGGAGTGGTCGGGACAAACCAAGAATGGTTATGGGTTGATGTACAGCACCGCCGGTAAGTTCAGGGCTCACCGGGTAGCCGCTTATCTGGCCGGGATGATCGAACATCCAAAGGGTGTAGCGTCTGGGCATGGTCCAAGTGCCCTCAATGTGCTACACCACTGTGACAACCCCCTGTGCTGCAACCCAGAACATCTCTTTGTCGGCGCGCACCAGGACAACATGGATGACATGAACTCCAAGGGGCGCAGTGCGCACCATAAGTTTGTCGGACCGCTCAAGAAGCTGATCCGGAGGAAGCGCCAATATCCCACGGGCGACAAGCACCACAATAGCAAGCTCACCGACACCCAGGTCGAAGACATCCGGACCTGGTACGCGGCCGGCATCTACTCCCAGGGTGAGATGGCCAAGATGTTTGGAGTCACCCAATCCCACTTGAGTTATGTCTGCTCTGGTAAATCAAGGTTTGACAGACCACCCAGCCACTTGCTATAATGCAACCTCACCATCAACAGGAGATCACCATGCAAGCTACGCAAAGCGCCATCCAGGAAGAGGGGGTAATTCCCCCAAAGCAAATCCCCTACTTCTTCACCGAGAAGCAGGTGCATGATGCGTGCAGCTTCAGCAAGAGCCCGATGAAGCCTGAGCTTGTGCAACGCACCATCCAGAACGATTCGAAGTTCCGCCATGTCAGCCCGGGCATCATCAACCCGATCGAGCCGAGCCGCATGATGCTGGTGCATAGTCAGCGCTACGTCAGTGGTCTGATGGGCGGTGAGATCGCCGACGGCTTCGGCAACAAGTCCAAGAAGGATTTCCAGGCCATCCGGACCACCGTCGGGAATTTCGTGACGGCCGCGGAGTATGCGCTCACCGATCAGCATCCAGGTGTCGTGTGGTCGCTGACGAGCGGTTTCCACCATGCCCGGCATAACGGGGGCGGCGGCTTCTGCACGATCAATGCGCTGATGTTGAGCGCCTTCGAGTTGCAGAAATACCATAACGCCAGGACGCTGATCGTCGATGAGGACTTTCATTTTTTTGACGGTTGTGTCAGTATTCTGGAAAAGGTTCCCGGGATGAAGGATTACGTTTCCATGTTGAGCAGCAGGCACACCCATCGCACCCACGATGCAGTCAATCTCAACGCTCGCCGTGCGGAGTTGGAGGAGGCCATTGCGAAGCACAATCCAGGCATCATCATGTACCAGGCGGGTGCCGACATGTGGATTAACGATCCGCTCGGCGGCAGCTTGACCATGGAGGAGCTTTACCAGCGGGACCTGACCACCTTCGACGTGGCCAAGCGGCATGGTATTCCCGTGGTTTGCAACCTGGCCGGCGGGTATGCCGAGAACTACAACAACACCTTGCGCATTCACCGGAACACGGGGGAAGCGATGAAGGAGGTTTATCTGGGGTGCGGGATTGCCGAGATCACGGACCATGGTTTTCATGTCGGACCTGACTTCAGGGAGGAGTGGTAATGGCAATCTACGACAGGCTTGTCCGGGCTCGCCGTGAGCATAAGCGCATAAATGCCGGGAAGCTGCCGGTACGGTTCGAACTGCATCCTGAGCATTTGGCCGACTTGCGGGCGGATGGGCGGATGGTAGAGCTAACGTGGTCGTGCAATCCAGACTTGAAAGAGTTCATGGATGTGCCGATCGAGATCAACCGCTCGGCGATCGAGCCGGTGATGGTGACGAGTTGCGGCATGAGGATCGAGGCATGAAAATCGCAATCATCCTGGCCCTCGTAGGGGGTGCGGTCTTCTTCAACGGGGCCTGGGGCAACGAGCTGCTTGACATGGCGCTTGGGACGGTTATCATGTTCGTTGCTCATGCCTTGGCTGAACAGGAGAATGAAAAGTGCTGGGTAAGCGCAAACCGATCTTTGGTGCAGGAATCAATGATGCCGATTACCCCGTGGCTGTCGGTTGCCGCGGTGAGAAGATCAAATACGATCCCATCTATTCCGTGTGGTTTCACATGCTGGCCCGGTGCTATAGCCCAAAGCGCCAAATCAGACAACCCACCTACATCGGCTGCACCGTCGCGCCTGAATGGCTGACCTTCAGCAACTTCCGGGATTGGATGCTGCGCCAGCCGTGGCAAGGCAGGCAGATCGACAAGGACATCCTCTTCCCGGGCAACAAGGTCTATTCCCCCGAGGCGTGTGTGTTCGTCACGCAGGAAACCAACCTTTTACTGGTTGATCGCGGTAACGAGCGCGGTGAGCATCCGCTCGGTGTAACCTACGACAAGAGCCGGGGGTTGTTCAAGGGGGCGGTGAGCAAGGACGCCCGCACTGTGAATCTCGGGCGCTTCAGCGATCCGATGGATGCCCATGCTGCATGGCAACGGGAGAAGGCCAAGATCATCCGTGAGGTAGCCGCGCAGCAGGACGACTGGCGCGTGGAGATCGCGCTGCTGGCTCGGGCTGACCAACTGGATTACGACCGGCTGCTCGGATTGGAGACCATCAAGTTGTGAGCGCACCTGGACCAATCACCTACGATTACACGCCCCGTCCCGCCTTTGTCCCATTCCACGATCGGAAGGCGCGGTGGTCGGTTCTGATCTGCCATCGCCGGGCCGGCAAGACCGTGGCGGTTCTGAATGACCTGATCATCCGGGCGCTCCATGGGCGCTCGGATAGTTTGCGTCAGCAGTTCGCCTATATGTGCCCCTTCCAGAACCAGGCGCGCAGCGTGGCCTGGACGTATTTGCGGGACTACACCGCCTGTTTCAGCAAGTGTCCGGGCTACAAGGTTAGCGAGATGAACCTGACGGTCACGCTACCTAACCCGAAGAACCTGAACCTGCCTGGCTCGACCATCATGCTACTCGGTGCGGAAAATTCCGAGAAGCTGCGGGGTATCTTCCTCGACGGCATCGCGATGGATGAATATCAGGACATTGGCACATACGTGTGGGATACGATCATACGGCCGGCGTTGGCCGATCGCCAGGGTTTCGCGGTGTTCTCAGGGACCGTTCGCGGCCATGACAATCAACTGTGGAAACTTTACCAGCAAGCGGTGATTCCCGGCTCTGGTTGGTTCAGCGAGCTTCTTTCCGCTGACAAGACCGGTATTTTGCCCCAAGAAGAACTGGACGACTTGAAGCGGAACATGACTGATGAAGCATACCGCGCGGAAATGCTTTGTGACCCTGACGCTATTGTGACAGGACGCATCCTGCTCCCCTACCTGAAGGTCGAGCAGATCACGCGGGTGCCATGGCAGCCCGACGGCGGGCCGGTGATGACCGCCTGGGACCTGGGGATGGCGGACACGACAAGCATCTGGACATCCCAGACGGTCGGCAAGGAAGTTCATCTGCTGCACAGCTACGAGGAATCCGGCCAACCCTTGAGCCATTTCGTGAATTGGCTCAGGAAGCTACCCTACGCCAAGTATTTCGGCGCCCACCTGATGCCACACGACACGAACGTGCGCGAGCTGGGTACGGGCGTCAGCCGGTTGGAGACCCTCCGCAACATGGGGGTGCGCAACATCAAGATCGTCCAGAAGCTGCCGAAGGATCAGCAGATCGACGCTGGCCGGATGCTGCTGCAACGGTGCTGGTTCGACCAGGAGAACTGCAAGGATGGGTTGGTCGCGCTGCGCGGATACCAGTTTGCCTGGGACCCCAAGCGCCAATGCTTCAGCCTGACCCCGCTCCACGACCGTTCGAGCAATTTCGCTGACGCCTACCTCCAACTGGCCGTCGGGATGCGCCGGGCCGGCATTCACATGGACAACAATCCGGGCGTTTTCGGGATGACCGACGGCGAACTGATGGACATCGACGAAGAGATACCGATCGTCGAGCCCTGGGGTGACAGCACTGGCGTGTTTGCCTGAGTTGTGATCTAATCCGCGAATCAATCACCCGAGTCCGCAAAAATGCCCAACGCAAGGCGTGTCAGACAGGATGCAGAAGCCGCCGCCCGGCGCTACGCCGAGTACGGAAACCTGATCGCTGGCTACAACGCGAACGTCGATAAGATGAACAGCGGCAACGCCGCCGCGGTCGCCCTCTACAACCAGCAGGTTGCCGACTTCAAGGCGTTCCAGAAGGATGTCGAAGAAGGTCGGGCCGTCGCCGTGGCGAACATCGGCTACGGGAATCTCGGTTTCGGACCTGACTTCGGCTCGGTCGAAGAGATGCGGAAGAGCTGGCCCGAGGGAGTGGTGCCTGCCCAGGCGACACCAGAAGAAGAGAAGGCCATGCAAGAGGCCCAGATCGCACAGAGCCAGTACATCAACCAGAAGATCAACGAGAACAACCTTGCATGGGCGCAGTCGTTCGGTGATGCCGGGCCGCCGCCTGGGGAGAACCCCCCATCCTACGATTTCAACGCCGATCCGAACTATCCCAAGAGTACGGTCGAGCAGCGCTGGGTTCCGGAAAACAGTGCCGAAGGTCAGAAAACCCTGATGGCTCTGAATAACGCCGGCCAGTACGCCATCGTCGCCGGCAAGGATGGCAAGATCATCCCGGGAGACCTCGACGAGAGGGGGCAGGTCAAGGATGCCGGGTACATGGTCAGCGGTGTCGAGAATCTGGGGCCGGTTCCGCAGGAACAAAGTGGTTGGCTTAAACAGCCTGGCGGTGACACCCAGAAATGGGTACGCAACGGCGACGGCACAGCCACCCGCTACATGGCAGGTCCGTCCGGCTGGTACGCCGCCGGCCCGCCGATCAAGATTCTCGCCTGGGACAAGGAAGCGCCGGTGCAGCAGACCGACGCCGGACCCGTGCCGGAGGAACCAAAGGACTGGAATCCAAGCCTGCGCGAAAGAGCGGAGCTTGATAACCCCACGGCCAACGCGGCAGGTGCTAACATGGCGGCTGCCATGGGTTCCTATGCCAAAACCGGCCTGATGAACGAGGCGTCACGCAACAACCAGTCATTGACCAATAGCGACACAGGTGTTCTGAACCGTGTCATGCAAGGAATCCTGTGATGAACGAAGCAATTGCCACCCAAGACCCCGAACAGCTTCTCGAAGATATTGTCCAGGAGGAGAAGAATCGCGAGTTCAAGCACGAGGAGTTGCGCGAAAAGCTTGCCCAGGTCCTGCTGAAACGCCGCAACGAGGCGGTGCGCTATCGCGCGGGGCTCGGCATCGAGACCCAATGGGCCGAGGACCAGGCTTACTACGAGGGTGAAGAGGACGGTTCGCGCGTCGGCTTCTACAAGGGGATGACCATCGGCTCACCGCTGATCGCGAAGCCCAAAAACGACTTCAAATCCAAGGTTTTCCTGAATATCACCCGGCCCTACGTGGAAACGGCCAGCTCGAAGGTGATCGAGGTATTGTCTCCGGTCGATGACCGGGCCTTTTCGATCGTTCCCAGCCCGATCCCCTTCGCCGTCATGGGTGGTCAGGAGATGCGCGGCACGGCGATCCCCCCGGAAGCACCCCCGGCCGTGGGGACCATGGTCGATCAGAACGGCCAACCTGCTGCACCGCAGCAAATCCAGCAGCAGCAGGTCGAGAAGTCGGTCGAAGAGAAGCTGCGGATCGCCGCCAAGGGGGCCGAGCGCTGGATCGACGACGCATTGCAGGAGTGTGGCTACAACAGCGAACTGCGGCGCCTGGTGGATGACAGCGCCCGTATCGGCACCGGTGTGATGCGTGGTCCGATCCCGACCGTGCGCACCTCGCGCAAGGTTGAAGGCGGCCAGTTCATCATGGTCGAGGAGATCGTGCCGGAATCCAAGTGCATCTCGGCATGGAATGCTTTTCCCGATCCCGCCTGCGGCGACGACATCCACAAGGGTCAATATTTCATCGAGCATGACAACCTGACCGAAAAGCAGGTACGCGAACTGATGATGGCCCCGGGCTATATCCCGGCAGCAATCGAGAAAGTGCTCGAAGAAGGTCCCAAGGAAAGTGCCATCACCGCCCTGGTGCAGGCACCCCACGATGCGCAAGAGCAGAGCGCCAAGCGCTTCCACATCTGGTACTACCATGGGTTCCTCGCGGTCGATGATGTGGTCGCCATGGGTTGCGATTGCGGCGAGATCGAGGGTGGAGTGGCCGCGGTCATTACCATCATCAACGATACCCCGGTCAAGGCCCACCTGGCTCCCTTGAGCGGCGGTCGCTATCCCTACGAGTTCATGTGCTGGCAGCGTACCGCCGGTTCGCCATGGGGTATCGGTGTCGCTCGCCAGATTCGCGCTTGCCAATCCATCCTGAACGCCACGGTGCGTTCGATGATGGAAAACGCCGGCCTGTCCAGCGGTCCGCAGATCATCCTTGGTCGCGGTTCGATCATCCCGGCGGACGGAAGCTGGGTTATCACCCCGCGGAAGGTGTGGCTGCTCAAGCCCGACGCCGACATCCCTGATGTGACCAAGGCGTTCAACGCCGTGCAGATTCCCAGCATCCAGCAGGAGCTGCTGGAGACCGTCAATTTCGTGCTGAAGATGGCCGAGAACGTCACCGGCCTGCCGATCCTGCTGCAAGGCCAGCAAGGCCCCACCGGCGTACCGGAGACCGTCGGCGGGATGCAGATTCTGGTGGCCAACGCCTCTGGCCTGCTGCGCCGCATGGCCCGTATCTTCGACGACTCGATCACCAAGCCGCACGTCACCGCCTACTACGAGTGGATGATGGAGTTCGGCGAAGATGATTCGATCAAGGGTGACTTCCAGGTCGTCCCGCGCGGATCGAGCGCACTGGTCATCAAGGATATGCGCGCCACGTTCCTGGTCCAGGTGGTCCCGCAGCTCATCGCAAATCCGAACTTCGGCATCGACCCTGCCCGCTACTTCAAGGAGGTGGCGAAGCTCAACGGTCTCGAACCGAGCGACGTTCAATTCACCGAAGCCGAGTTGCAGGCCCTGATGAGCCAGCCGCCCCCGGTCGATCCTCGCGTGCAGGTTGCCCAGATCAGGACCGAAGGCGACCTCAAGACCACCGAGATGGAACTCACCACCGAGCAGGCCCGCATCGCTCGCGACGTGGATCGTGATCGGATGTATGTTGAAGCCGAGAACGAGCGCACCAAGACCACGGGTGTCGTCAAGATGGCTGAACTGGAACTGCGGCGCGAACTGCTTATCATGGAACTCGCCCAACGTGACAAACTCAGCATCGACACCATCAAGGCCCAGCTTTCAATACGTGGGGCGGACTTGGACCTGCAACGCGAATTGGCGCAGTTCGGCCATATCAGTGCCCAGGAGGCACGGGTCACCGATGGACAGTTGGCCAAACAGCAGGCGGTCGTCGAGAAAGAAATCGAGAACATCCCCCCACCCACTATTGAACCGGCGGGCAGGGCTCCGGCCGGATACGGTTTCGCACTGTGATCCCAATCCCTGACGACTTCGAGCTGCAACCGGCCAACACCGTACCGATCAAGAAGCCTGAGGCGCGCGAACAAGCTCGTCTGGTGGCCTGCCTGCGGGGCAAGTGGAAGGATATGGCATTCCCTCCGTTGGTATTTTCGATACCTATGGGTGGCTCACGTAATCCAGTCGAGGCTTGCTCACTTCGCACCCAAGGCGCGGTTGCAGGCGCTCCTGATTTGTGCATCCTTCTTCCTGATGCTCGTGTGATTTGGCTTGAGATGAAGTCTGATAGCGGCACCCTTAGCTCCACCCAAATCGCATTACATCGCCAGTTTGCGGCCCTTAGGCACGATGTTCTTGTCGCATATTCAGCAGAAGACGCGTTGGCTAAGTTGCGTGAGAAGGTGGTGTAATGGCGGCAGTCAAATGGACAGAGCGGATGGTTCGTGAAGAAGCTGCCAAGTTTTCGACAAAATGGGAGTTTGGAAAAACCAACGGTTACGCTTACAAGCTCGCTCTCCGTTTGGGAATCATTGACGACCTTGGCTTTGAGGCTGTGCGCGAAAATTGGACTGAGGAAAAGGTTCGCGCGTTGGCCGAGGAATGCTCGACTAAGAAGGAGTTTGAAACCAAACACCCTCACGCTTACGAGTGTGCGGTAAAAACCTTGAAAATTATCAATGATTTGTTTGGAAACCAACGTCGTTCATGGGGTATTGAGACATTGCGCGCTGAGGCTGCAAAATATCCCGGTAAGATAGAGTTCAAACAGGGATGCCCTACCGGCTACAAAGCCGCCACGAGACTTGGTGTTCTGGATCAACTCGGCTTGATCGACAGGGATGAAAGTTGGACTGAGGAAAAGGCGCGTGAGCGGGCTGCGTTACATTTGACAGCCACAGATTTCATGCGGGCAGACCCAAAGGGGTATGCTGCCGCTAGACGTTTTGGCATTCTGAGCGAGCTTGGATTTGAGCTTAGAAACTCAGCGGACAATAACGCGATCTACATCTGGCGGGCGGTCGGTCAATACTTTAACGGTGAGCCGGTGTATAAGGTTGGTGTCACCAGTGCGCGGTTGGGTCATCGTCGCGTTGATGCGTGCGCCAAATCGTCCGGTTTTGAATACACCATTATCTGCTGTGAGCCGGTACGGTGCAAAGCCACTAACCTTGAGAAACGCTTGCTTCTGCTTGGCTGCGATCCCGGGTATTGCGACATTGATGGGGCCACTGAATTCCGGGCAATGAGTGACGCTGTAGTTTGGGTGGCACTCGGGTTAATATCTGAAGTAGTTTTGGAGAAAAAGTGATGGCTGAACTGAGGAAACTCTCATGCAAGATGTGAATACCGTTGTCGATCTGGTCTTTGCCGACGCTGACGCCGCGCACCGGCAACACCTTGCGACCCAATCCTACGCCGAGCACATGGCCCTGGGCTCCTTCTACGCTGATGTGCGCGAGGGCATGGATGCCTTGGCCGAGTCCCTGATCGCCCTGGGGCAGCGCCCCGAGCCGGCGCCCCGGGCAATCCTTGACCAGTTGCGTGACAGCTTTGTGCAGTTGGGTGATCTCCGTTCTGTCTGCGACGGGGTGCCCGCGGCCGAGAACCTGTTCGACAACGTGACCGCGACCTACCTGAGTGCGATCTACAAGTTGGAACGCTTTCAGCAATGAAGATCGACGCCCACAGTTCCACCTGGCTGGCGATCGAGGCCTATGTCGAGCAGCGCCTGGCCGAGCATCGCAAGCGCCTGGAATCCTCACTTTCGTGGGAAGAGACCCAGGCGACACGCGCCCAGATGCGCGAACTGCGGCTTTTGCTTGCGGAAGCCCAACCAACTGATGCACAATACGTAGCACTTGATACTGAACAGGAGATTCCCCAATGAGCGAAGAACTCAACCAAGAACAACTTGATGCCGCGATGGATGCGGAGTTCGAGAAAGGCTTCCACGTCGAGCGCGGCGAGGCTACCCCCGAGCCCGAGGTTGCCGCGGAACCTGAAGTCGAGGTTACCCCGGAACCGCCCGTTGCTCCCGAGCACGAGGTTGCCGCCACGCCGGCGCTCGCCGGCCTGACTGAAGAGCAGATCACGACGGCGCTGGCCCGCGTGTCCCAGCAGCAAGCCACCATCGACAAGCTGGGTGGCCGCATCGGCCACCTGATCCAGCAGGTCGAGCAGTTGAAGAGCACCCCGCGCACGGTCGCCGAGCAGCGCTCGTTCGATCTGAAGCTGACCAGGCTCACCGAGAACTTCCCGGAGCTGGCCGAGATTCTGCGCGAGGACCTGAAGGACATGGGTCCTGGGGAAGCTGGTGCGCCGGCCGCCGCCGGCCCCACCTTCACCGCCGAGGACGTGGATAAGATCGTCACCGAGAAGCTGACTGCATTCCAGCACCAGCAAGAGCGGGCCATGGAAGTCAAGGTCCTGGGCTCGGCCCATCCGGATTGGGAACAGGTCATCAAGACGCCGCAGTTCGCTATCTGGCGTGACAACGTGATCGCCGACGGCAAGGAACTGATGGAGTCGGAAAACGCCGCTTTCATTTCCAGGAAGCTGACCGAGTTCAAGGATTGGGCCAAGGCCACGGTTGTGACGGCGCCCGCGGCTCCCGCGCCGGCCCCGGCCGGCGCTTCCAACCGCCAACGTCTTGCCAATGCCGTGCTTCCCCGCACCGCTGCCGCCCAGCCGGCACAAAGCCCGGTCACGGAAGAGGATGCGTTCATGGCAGCCTTCAAGGCCGAGCGTTCAAAATCGGGATATTGAGCACCAACCGTAATATTTTTCACGGTTGGGGCCACATCCATCAACCGGCGACATTGACAAGGCTGTAGCTGCTTGATATTCTGTGGTCTCCGCAGCAAACTCAACCGTAGTCAAACAACAGGAGCAATATCCATGAAACGTACCATCCTCCTCTCCCTCGTTCTGGCCGCCACCTCGGCATTCGCCACCAACGACAAGCCGTCGAACAGCGGCGGCAGCAACACCAACATCAACACGAATGCCCCGCGTCAGGATCAGGGCCAGGCACAAGGTCAAGCTCAACTGCAAGGTCAAGCTCAACTGCAAGGTCAAGCTCAACTGCAAGGCCAGGCCCAACTGTCGTCCAACCGTAACTCCAACCGCAACGTGGCCGGTGCCGCCGCAGGTGCTGTTTCCGGCTCGACCTCTGGTTCCCAAGCCAACAACAGCCAGGGTAATGCGCAGACCATCACGCTGAACGAGGCGGCGATCCCGGCGGCAACCTACCAGGAAGTTCGCCAGAACGACTACACCGTGCGCACCCCCGCCGCCATCGTCGCTCCGAACGTCTATCCGACGGCGCCCTGCCTCGGCTCTTGGTCGGCTGGTGTCTCTGGTGTCTTCGGCAACCTCGCCGGCGTCAGCGGTGGCTCAACTGTTCAGGATGATGACTGCGGCTATCGCGAGACCGCCCGCAGCTTCAGCTCACTTGGCCTGACCGGTGACGCTATCGCGGCTCTGTGCGAAAGCAAGTATGCCAAGAACACCCCGTCCTGCAAGAAGCTGGCTTCCGGCGGCGCTGTCGAGCCTTCCCCGGTTGTCACTCCGGTAGCCAAGTCGGAGCCGGTCTGCAAGACCGAGATCGACGGCCGCGGTATCCGCACCACGATTTGCCCGCAGTAATCGCCATGCCATCGACCAGTGAAGCCCAGCGTCGCATGATGCAGGCTGCCGCCAACAACCCAGCCTTCGCCAAGAAGGTGGGTATCCCGGTGGGTGTCGCCAAGGATTTCAACCGTGCCGATCAGAACAAGAGCAAGGGCATCCTCAAGCGTTCCGCTGGTCGCGGAAGGTAATCGCAGCAGTCGCCGATAGGCAGCCCCGGCCATGAGCCGGGGTATTTTTTTGCCTGGGGTATTGTTGGTGGCGCTCAAACATGGTACTATCTAAAATCTAAACAGGAGAGTATCGATGAGAAAGCTGACAAGTGAGGTGGTGATCGCCAAGTTCAAGGAAACACACGGCGACCGTTACGATTACAGCAAGGTAGATTACAGATCGAGCAAGACACCGGTGACAATCATCTGCCCTGAGCACGGTGATTTTGAACAGACCCCGGGTCACCACATGAGAGGGACAC
>OFRF01000217.1_pt1 | contig 15881 bp, 37 predicted proteins | sample 1543081 | NCBI WGS metagenome assembly OFRF01 (sample SAMN07774232, study PRJEB24372) | wastewater metagenome
ACATTTACCCAGACACCCTGCGAGCGGCGGGGGATGATAGAACTAAAAAAGGATTCTCCATTCAGAGAATCCGTCAATTGAATGGACATTGTTTTACCTTTCGTTTAGCGGAACCAAGCCGGTTTGTCCAACGCTTGTAATTCCTTCGTGGTTACATCATAGCACAGGGCTATCTTGATGTCAAGAGTAATCCGGGTCGTCAATCTTGGTGGGAAGAATAACCTTTGCTCCGCACTCTACGCACCGGCCCTCTGTCATATAGGAGCCGATTTCGTAGTCATTGAATGACACCACCGCCAGGAACATATCCGAACCACACAGACATGTGTGATGGCCACGGCAGTCCTGTCCGAGAGGACCGTAATCTCTTAGATCAAGAAACGGTGGGGTGGGGGTAAAGTCGAGTGGGTGCATGAAATAGTCCTTGAATAGTGTCCAACATATGTTCTTGTGTTCTGATAGAGAACTAGGTATATCGGTTCCCCGCACGCGGAGCAGAAGTTTTCTTTTTCGCGGTGGTACGTCGTCGTTTCACCGGCTTCGGCTCTGGCTCGGGCTTCGGCGTTTTGTCTGTCCCATGACATGTGCAGGTACACTCCGAATAGATAAACTTGTGCTTGCATTTACGGTGCAGATCATCGATGCACCAGCCAGATATGCCGCGAGTGCTGTAACCCTCCCACTCTTTGAGCAGGCGCTTGATCCTGAGTGCCTTTGCACGGGCCGTGCTGGCGTTCTCAGACACCAGAATACCTCGCCCGGTACTCAGCGTAGGTCAACTCCTACTCGCCCTCAGAATTATTCTCAGAGACTCCAAGTTCGCGCTCTAGTTTTGCGATTCTGAGATCCTGCGCAGCGGCTTCCTTTTCAATCCTGGCCTGCCTGGCGCGAACGGGCTCGTTGTTATAGGTGACCAGGCCTGCGATCAGAATAAAGGGCCAGATGAGTGCCATGAGCATCGCCTGAAAGTGACGCTCCCGCGCACTGTATCTATACACACACTTTTTGCCGTCTACCATAAACGAAGGTCGTCCCTTTGGCTCGTCTTTGGTATGGTATTCTGAGTGATACGAAAGGCTCCAAGGATACAGCCTAAAGATGGTGCGGGCAGCGATGACATACTGAATAACAAATACCACGGCGGCAATCAGCCAGATCATAGTGACTCCTAGATCAGTTCGTACTCGTCAGAATAAAGGACAACGCGGCTGCCCTCAAAGCCCGGCTCGGGCTCAAAAGAAGCAACGATAGTGCCAGGCTCATCTGGCAATTCTACGTCCAGCCGACCGATGCGGCCACGGAGGGAAATCTCAGTTCCCCCCGCGACCAGCACGTCAGCAGGAAACGTGTTGAGGACACGAATTTGCTGCATCAGATTTCCTCTCCAAGTTCTGAAACGTGAACAAGGTGGCCGAGAGCGCCGATATGCCCATAAACAACCTCGTCATCCATGGGAAGATCGGCCATTCCGCCGCGAAAGGCGTAGTGCAGGGCTGCCGGGTTTCCGTCAGACTGCATCCATGACTTTCCGAAAACACGCTTGGAGTCCCACCAATCTTCGATCTTGAACTCAGCACCATCGACAACCTGTTCCTGCACAGGGTCCTTGGCAAGAGCATTCAGTCGAACTGTCTTGCCCGCGAGCGGGTGGGCGAAAGCATGCATCAGACGACCTCGGCCTCGTAATCGTAACCGTCCAGAGCCTCGCCAATAGCGATGATTTCCTCGGCCGCTTCGAACAGATCGGCCGGAAGGGTAATTCGCACGACGAGAACCTTGCCAGGCTTGTCAATCTTGACGGTATTGGCCGCAGTGACGACAGGAACCTCACGCCTTTCGAAAACAGCATTGCGGGCGTCAACCTGCACGCCTCGGGCGTAGCGACCCTTGATCGAGTATGCGTAAAATTGGCCGGGGCTACCAGCAGCCTTGAAGTTATTCCAGACGCTAGCAGGAACGCCACCGTACTGATACAGCACGCCTGACAAGAGGAACTGGACATACAGATTGCCAGAAACCTCGTCGTAATAGGCAACGTCGATGTTTGTCGAGTCGAAGTCGAACGAGTCCGTGTAGATCACGTCGGCGTCGAGGCTCGCGTCGAGAGTGGAAGTGGTCATGTATTACTCCTTGGAATTGGGGGCCGTATGACCCGATGAAGCAAGACTAGCAGCCGGACGGCGTGCTGTCAAGGGTTTCTGGTCTGTGTGGAACAGCCAGGTGTTCGTTCGCATACTGACGTAAATAGACAGCAGCAACGGAGTCAATGCAATTGTGAACAGATAGTACCAGGCTCCGGTCTGGATATAAATAAGGCTTGTTCCCAGCCAGATAACGAAAAATACGAGGGCTCCCCAGGAAATTAGTCGGTTTATTCCTAAGTATCCGCCCAATCCCATCATTGTCGTATTGCATACGATGATGGCTGAAAACAACATTGCCGTCGAAGTGTGAGGAGAAATTGCTTCTTCTATGCTATCAACCCTAAACAGGGCGGCTACTGAATATACAATCGAATAGAAAGCAAGCGTGAGTGCTGGGACCATTCGGTCGAAGTGCTGAATAAATGCTTTCAGCGGCCTGCGGATCATGGCATCCGACGTACCGAATCAACAATCGCCTGCGCGGTGCGGGCGGTGACTTCGGCTTCCCCCCCAACAACAAAAATCTTTGGAATGGATTGGATGCCGTACTTCGTCAAAAGGTCCGGGTCGCATGAGTCTACGTCTACGATGTGATAGGTTCGGTCAGCATCCAACACGCTAGCCCTGCCATACTGAGGCCTTAATTGCTTGCATGGCGCACACCAGGCGGCGGTAAAATAAACCACGTCGCCAGGCAACAGGGCTGACTCTGAAACGGTGTCTTTTATCATAGGATGATTGTACTCCTATCGAAAAGGCCTGTCAAGGCCTATTCTCCTTGTTGATTTTAGCCTGCGTGGCTTTGTCGTCGGCAGACTTTTCTACCGCCGCCTGTAGGGCGGCTTTGACTGTGGCTAATTCTTCACGAGTTTCGTAATACTTCTCCCGCCATGAGTCCAGCGAGGCCTGCATTTCTGTGGCCTGGTGCTTTAGCAATTCTACGTCGCTGCGTAATTCCTGACGATATTGGGTTGTTTCGTCTGATTTCTGCTTTGTTCTGTTCAGGAACCATTCGACAATTTTAAGGACCGCAGCGCCAACAACGGTTAGAATAAGGGCTTGCCAACCGTTTGAGGCGTTGATTCCGTCCATTACTCCTGCTGCTGCCCAACCCTGACGTACATGACGGCAGTCATTATTGAAATTCCAAGAGTCGAAATCCAGTAGATGTCGTTAACTTCCTCCGACAATATTCCGAGGAAGGTGATGAATAACAGGACTCCGAATGCCAGAAACGAACCGGCCCTACGGAACGCTCGGCGGGTAGGAAAGTGATGCTGCGACAATCCCCAGAACAGCAGCACGGAGGCTATGATGAGAAGAATTCCCAGGCCGTCCTGGGCCAAAGGCAATCTGTCCAGCCCAAACACGTTATCTCTAGGCAAATCGTATGATGGGACAAGCGCGTAGAAACCCTGGACGAACAGGATGAAAGCGATGATCAATTCCAGATAGTACCCGACGTTAGGGGTCGCCGCGTGCTTGAATTTCTGCCAAAGGGTTTCTGTACTCATAGGTCCATTATACACGACCTAATTGCTAAATCATAGAGTTGACATGTGTTTCTGATTACGTCAAGAAAGACTTGGCTTCGATTTCCGACCCAACATACTTGTGCTTCTGCACATAGTCTGAAACAGAGGCGATTCCGTGGGACCGGCCATGCAGAATGATAATCCACCGTGGCTCAAACTTAGCAGAGATACAAATGTTGCACATAAGCAACTGCATTCCATTCAGTTTAGACTTCTTGACAAACAATTCGGCCTTGGTCTGGTGGCATGACTGGCATGTGGCGCTCATATTTTCTCCATCTGATGATTATAGCACATTAGCGCTTGGGTAGTTTGTCATCGGTCCCGACAATCTCACATCGGATTCCAAGGTTCTGAATTTTGTCTCGGACGGCAAGCAGCCAGACCATGACCTGCTCGCGCTCGCTGTCATCGAAGGCCAGGATTTCGTCTGCATAAACCATCAGATAAAGAAACTCTGGAAGTTCTACCAGATCGACAACGAAAGGAAATGGTTTCTTCGATTCGTGCAGGGCCTTGTGGACGGCGGGGATATTAAGATCAGACACGGACATTCCTTCCATGCTTTCGCTTTAGGTCGGACCACACTTCATCTGTCTTATGGGCATTACGGGCCTTGTTAGGCTTACCGTTTTCCAGATAGATCCCGCCCCAAACACCCCAATGCTTTCCCATCAGTCCAGCGGGCAAACATTGTTTTGCGACCGGGCAACTCAGGCACATCTGGTCGGTCTGAATGGCGGTAATCGGATCGGACTCGTACTTGTCGAACAAGATATCGTTTGCGTCCGTGATCTGGTCACGCGGCAATGTCTTGCAGGTCCCCAACTGTTCCCAGGTGAAGTCGTCCGGATCGTCTACTAAATCACTTAATTCTAACATAGTTCTCAGGCACCTTCCACGTTCCGTCAGCGCGGAGCGGGTAGCGGAAGGTGATGCCCCACGAGCCCCTGTGGAATTCGCCACGGCGGTCAGAATAGCCAGCCGGGTCCTTCCGCCAGGTCGTGATAGTAAAGCCGTCCCAATTCAGGAAGCGGTTTGTGTCAACAACCTTGTGGGCCTCGTCGTAACCGAGAGTAACATACTTCATCGTGTGCTCCGTTTCTTAGGTTCAATCTGGACATATCGTATCATCTGGAACATTCGTTGTCAATGGTTTTATTTGCTAGTATAGGTGTGGCCCCGGCTTCGTATGAGGTTGCCGGGGCCACACTGTCAGACTAGATAACTCTTTGTGCCGTGAACGTTTGAACGATCAAACACCTTGATGTCAAACTCTGTTCCGACAGAGATGCCTGCCTCGGTGCGGACCTTGGCATCGACAATGGCGTAACTCCGAAGGTCACCGCCCCAATGGCCAGCGCCCTCGTCGTCGCAGGACAGACCGATCACGGCAGTATCCTCAAACTTGTACGCCAGGTGCTTGTGGTAATGTCCATGGAATGCGACGGCTGCATGAGCAGCGCCATAAACCATATCCATTGCCTGACGATTACGCTCGCTGGCCCAATCATCCTTAACAAAGCCCGGCCAGGTCGGAAGCGTGGTCGGAGAATCATGAGTCAGCAACACATCGACAGAATTGTAAACGTGCTTAATCTGATTCTTGAACACGGTCACATCTTCCATCGTCGTCCGCTCCTGCTCCCAATAGGAGCGGCCAAGCACACGGTAATTGCGGTCGATGCTGACGGCTCCACCAACGGCGCCGAAAACCAGGCCGTCGTGAGTCCACACCAGGGCCTTGTCGGTGCTCAGGATGCGGTCACGAATCTTGACGAATCCACGCTCGTCCAGACCATTGACGGCCCGGTGAACAGCGAGGCGGTCATAGTTTTCGTGATTACCAGGAACCCAATGCCACGTAACGCCACACTCCTCAGACTTCCTGTTCAGATTGTCAAGGTACTTCACTCCGTCCGGAACGTGGTCCCAGAGGCCGAAGTCTCCAACCTGATAGATGGTGTCGATTTTGGCATTCATGGCCTTGTGGCACATGCTGTACGCAAAATTAGTATTGCCGTGAGTGTCACCCACGACCATGAATTTAGTCATTTCAGTCCTCAGATTGTAGAGCAAGCAGAATGGGGGAGAACAGCCAGGAGAACGCCACGCTGATCCACAGGGTTGCCTGATATCCCAAGGCAGGAATGCCCTCGTAATACGAATGTGCAGCCCCAAGGCTTAGCATGACGATCCAGATGCTAAAAAAGAACCAGACCATTCTAAAAACAACAACCACGAGCGCGTCCATTATTCTCCTATAAGTTTGAGCAGAGCCTCAAAGGCATCTGAATTCGTGGGGCCGGTAGCCAGTGACCCACTCTTGGAATCATAAGCATACCATGTGTCACCGTAGCAGTCAACGGAAATATTATCCCAATCGATCATGCTTTGAACTCCAAGACTTCGATCCCGGCCTTGCGGGCACGGTTGGCACAGTCTGTGGTTCCACGGTTAGCCGCCCCGACCTTGACGAAGGCCACGCAGATATCCGCGCCCTTGTCCACCATTTCCTGATTACGGATGGGGCCAGCGGCACGACCATTCTTATCCCAATTGGCGGGGTGCTTCTCCTGACGAATACGATAGCCCTTGTCCGTCAGATATTGGGCGGTGTTGTGAACATAATTCTCGGCCAGAGCATCAGCACCCTTAGCCGCTCCGTGAACGATAACGATTTCCTTGTCATCGGGAAACTTTGCAATCAAAGTCTCTAGGGCTACAGTGATGCCCCACCGCACCTTATCAGCCTTGTTGAAATCTCGGCTGCCGGTTACGAGAATCCTCATAATAACTCCTAGGGTTATTTGATCTTTAGGTCGGTAATCTCAACAATGTCATCCATGGGGCCGGTGCCAAAGAAATCTCTGATCACGGACTGAGCATCTGACTCGTCAAACGCTTCTACCAGGACTTTAACTGTCAAGGTGTACGAGTATTGTTCCATACTTCATTATATCACGGACTGCCTGGTCATGCCTTCCTCAGCAATTCTAGGGTGGCACGGAAATCATCGACCATCGCATTTGTTTCGCTTACCCGCTTCTGCTCGTCCGCCCACCCCTTTTCGGCATAAGTGACAGACTCTCTGGCAGCAATGGTAGCCTGACGACGCCATTGTTCATACGAATCGATGCCACGGATATATGGATCGCCGTCGAAATCGAGAGTCTGATCGATTTGATCGATAGCAAAATTAAAGGTTGACTCCATGCTCGCAGGAGCAAAGTCTCTGACGGCGATAAGGTCATTCTTGACAGAGTTTAGGTTCTGACGAATGGCGAGGGCCTTAGCCTCTGACTCTCTATTCCTGGCCTCGGTGTCGAGCACATATTCCTTATAGAGAGACTGCCACTGTTCCTCGGTACGGCTCTTGACTTCATCATAATGCTGGCGGGCCTTCGGCGCCGCGTCTCGATAATAGGTGCTGACTTCTCGATACTCTACCGGGCCGGGAGCAGAGTCTCGCTGCATAACAGCATAACCCATTCCCCTCCCGATATGGGAAAAGAAATTGTAAGCGCTGGTGTCTCCATCGACAATTGGCGCGGTGTATCCTGTTGGCATTAGAACTTGTCTCCATTCACATAGTCATACATACAGACGGTGGCGGCACTAGCAACATTAAAACTTCTGACAGACCCTCTCATGGGAATGTAGACCATTCGGTCGCAGTAACTTATAGCCTCTGGGCTGAGTCCACGGCCTTCCTCGCCAAACAACATCAGTGTATCACGGCCCCAGAGGAAGGTGTCAAGAGGTTCTGCCCCCTCAACATTATCCACGCCGACCCATTCATACATGCTGTAGTCGCCGGGTGGACTAGCAAAGAATTGTGCAACCTCATCCCACCCAGAGAAATATCTGATGTGTTCATAGTTATAGGTGCCAACAGCCCCACGCTTGTCCCACTTTTTCTTTCCGACAATCCAAACCTCCGCTCCATTAAATCCGTTGTGGCTACGGATAACAGAACTTTTGTTGAAGTCACCATTTATGTTTTCTAGAACAGTAATAAATGGGAGGCGGGTGGAGTCAAGGTCTGATCTAATTTCTTCCACAGACAGACCCTTGTACTTATCGATAACGTTTCTAGTATCATTAATGAAATCAGTCAAGGTAACTCCTAAGGTACATGGCTGCCAATTCAAGTATTTCGGGGCTGTCCGATGAATTTCCTAGCATTGAATTGCAGCGGCGACAAATCAGCCCGCGAACGCATTTACCGCACGAACGGTGCCCGGGACAACATCTATGGTCATGGTCAACGCTTAGGCGCTTTGGTTCTCCGTCCCACTCACTAATGGCGGATTCCTGCTCCTTGCATATTGCACAAACACCATCCTGACGATTAAGCCTGTCCAGATATTCTTCCATCGTGATATTGTATTTATATTTGAGTGCCACGGCAGGACTTTTTCTTCTAGACTCCAACTGATCACTCTTTTTACAGGGCTTGCAGTAGGATTGCAGACCATCTTTTGTCGCTTTCTGTCTCCAAAAATCTGCGACTGGCTTGTATTCTCCGCATCGCTGGCAACTCTTACCCTTGTCAGAAAAGTCTGTCATCTATTCTCCAAAATATCTGCGAGCAGCCTTGCCTGTTGATTTCTGGACGGGAATAATTTTTCCCAGCAGTTTCATCAGTACGTTCCATGACTGATCACAAAAGTCCAATTGCTCGATTTCGCTCATCAACACTCCTAATCCAACCCTGTAGACGAAGTTGTTTGATAATTTCGTGAGCGGCTGCATCGGGCAACCGGCCCCGATTTTTTGTATAGAAGGGAGAGTTGTTCGCCAAAATTCCTTGATTTGACAAGAACATGGAAAGGTCTGACTCTGGCTCAGACACGATATTCCCCCACATCCTCGGACGCAATCTCGGCCACGTCGTCCCACCAATTTATCTGAATAGACACGGCCTTGCCAGCATATTCTTCATTCTTAACATAATCAGTTTCGAATACGCCGTAGAGCAGGCCATAGTTATTGCCCTCGTCGTCTGCGGAACAGACAACCTCGACATTGCCAAGTTGTGCATGCAATTCGTTAAGATCGTGAATCAGTTGTGAAAGTCTCATATCTGTATTCCATTCAAGAGTAGTAGAGCGGACTGAATGCCCGCCGCCTTCCCGCGATAAAACTGCTTTCTGGATTCATGCGGAGTGGTGTCAGCGATATGGACAAACTTGTTTCTCAGATCAGTCAGTCTGGCCATAATCTGATCAAGTTCATGCTGTTCCATCGCTGGCCTCCGGGCGCTTAGAGTGTTTCTCATTGTTGACGTTTGGGGCCGAATGACCAGAACGAGAAACACTCTGGTCCTGTCTTTACCGATCCATTAGTCATCGCTGGCCTCCGAAAATTCACAATAGACGCAGACAATCTCTCCGAATATGTTTTCGGCATCGTCTACAAAGACGGGTCGCCATGCGTAGGGCGTGGCATCTGGAATGATTCTGTCGCAGACCATACATCGGCACCCGCCAGCAAAATCAGCGAGGGGGAATTCTCTAGTCACTGACATATTTGTATCCCTTGGTCGTGGCGTGCTCGCAGGAGTGCTTCCAGGTAAAATCTTCCCATATCCAGACCCATCCACCGGCAGCACGCAAGGTTACCATTGATTCGCCGTCAGGGCCAACGTACCTTGTAGCATGATCATCGATAAGAAATTGCATTAAGTCTTGCATGGCATCATAATTTGGCATCATCGCTGAATCAAGTCCCAGGGGATAGTGGATTCGTCAAGTTTAAACGAGCATGTGCAGGACGGGCAGACCAAATAGTAGTATGCCTTGGAGGCGGGATACTGGCGAGAATAGATATCGTTGCGATCACCCTGATAAACCGTGTGACACGTTCGGCACTCGATTTCCGGGGACAGCCAGTTGTTGTCTATCTCTGGATTCCTAATGATCTTCACTACTATCCCTTCATGGTGGAGCAGGCGGGAATTGCTTTAGCAACTCCACTGTGCTATCATTCTAGCATGACTACAAAAACGTGTCAAGAGTGTTTGAGAGAGTTTGTTCCAAGTAGTCGGCACCGGCTGTGCCCCGCCTGCCGGGCCAGAGCCAAAAAGCATCCGTGCGCCCTGTGCGGCAGCCCGTGTTCGTACTCACATAAAGTATGCCAGGCTTGCAATTTACAGGAAGGCCAGAACAATCACAACTGGAAGGGCGGAAGGATTCGGCACAAGGCTGGATATGTAATGCTGAGAGTCCCTGCCCACCAGCGCGCATCGGCCAACAGCGGATATGTATTTGAACACATACTTGTGATGGAAGAAAGCCTCGGCAGAAATCTCATGCCAGGAGAGAACGTCCACCATCTAAACGGAATCAGGGACGATAATCGAATAGAAAACCTGGAACTATGGACTACCCCTCAACCATCTGGAATCAGGACGGCTGACGCCCTTGCCTGGGCCTATCACATTATTGAATTGTATTCGGGGGACATTTCTGCTCCAACAAACTCCGACATTTAATTCGGAATCTCTTGGAGCAGGAGGGAATCGAACCCTCGTCCTGAACTCTTTAGTTACTTACAGTTACGACGATGCCACTAGGCGTTTATTACAATTGTGTTGCAGTTTGCCCTCTCAGGCGGTTTGCTACTTTCTGTTCCTAAGCAGTAGCCGCTCGGTGACTTAGACAGTCACGGTGGCGTACTCAGCGCAAAGCGCCTCGTACTCTGAATCAATGTTTGCATTTATTGTGTTTTGACCCGTAAGGCGGTGTCATTCCCGTCGCCGTTCCTAACCTCCGAGAGCAGTCGAAACCTGTCTACCCCGAGGACCCCATAGTATCACAGGGCCGGTGATGCTGTCAAGGTGTGTTGTAAGGGTTGTGTGGGCATCCATTCCACGAACTGTCGTAGTCTAACCAAACTAGGTGTCCGTCGATAATGCCAATGTTATTAGATTTTCTATCCCCGAAGGGGAGTGCTGGCGCTATGGCAGTCCACCATTTATCATCAGCCTGACCTGAAACATCATCGTCACTGACATGCTCGGCTCGTTTAAAACAGACAACAAGGTTGCCTAGATGCCATAGAATCGGTGCCACCCCGGCCGTTCCACGCCATTGGATTTCAGAATAATTTGCTTGATATCCACGAGTCCAGGCCCACAGACGATTTTTTCTAGATCCGTATGGCCTCGTTGTTGGTACTTTTACCGCCCACCCACCGATAAGAACCACTGTACGAGAAATCCCACGACAAATTGTGACCATCATCATAGCAAAAAAAATCTACGAACTTAACAGGGGAACGAGATATGCCCTGACCCAATCATCGACAAGGACGATGTCCCCGTAATCCTCAATCTCGTCTGGGTCGATATCTGCGGCCAAAATTTCATTCATCACTGCCACCTTATCAACATACAGCGTCGGGGAGCGGTTATCCCAAACGCACACCCAAAACCTAATTGGATCGTTCACTAGTTCCTCCGTATATCTTGTTAAGAGTTTGTAAACAGCCGCGCCAAGGCCCTGGGGTAAACAGCCGCGCCAAGGCCCTGGGAATGGCGTAAATCACAAGGTACCCGGCGAGAATGACTAACGCCAAGATACACAACAGTGGCCAGATTAGAGACAGTAGAAATACAGGGCCGACCTCATCAATATCAAATGGCTGATCTAGTCGACCGGGATCGGCGTAGACGAATGTCATCAAAACAACAATTGACACTATGATCATCAGGCCGTATATAGCAACAAATGTCACCATGCTTCGTCATCCTTTCCATACTTTTCCCAAATTACCTCGAACAGTTTAAGGAACATCCATCTACTCCCCATGGCAATGCCCATGACCGGCCACACACTAGCCCAAAGCACAATAAGCGGGGCGGTATCCTCATAGCCACCGTATGTGTCGTTCTTAGCCAGCCACCGTAATCCGAAATAGACAGACAGTGCGGCGATAATAAGATATGCAGCAACAATAGCCCAGATCATCAGAAGTCCTCGTCCAGATCGTCAAGGTCGATATCGAAATCAAGCACGCGGGCGGTCCACAGACCAATAGCCCATAACCCTAAAATTACCATACCAGTAAGTGCGACTGTGCTGTTCATCACAAACCTTGCTTCACTAGATCGGTCAGGGCGTTGCGGGCGCTTTCGCAATTCACCGGGCTCGGGCCAGACCAACGATCCGTAGACCGTGAAGCAACCCAGGCTTCAAGATCGATAAGGGCGTCCTTAGCCGTTCCAGATGCGGCAGTCTCTAGAGTTACTTCCTCAAACGGGACCGGGCAAGAGCAGCCTGAGTCGCTGGCCCAATAGAACCTGTCACCGACGCGCCAGACGGCGAATTCGTCGTACTCGTAAGAAAGATCCTCAACCCAGGCGTGAGCAACGGTCGTCGCGCCGAACGCCTCGGGGCGGTAGTAAATGTTCCTGTCTGACATTGTGATACCTCTCTGTTGGGAGTGTCCAATACGAGATTCGAACTCGTAGCATCGCTACTTTTGAGGAAGCGTGGTCTGCCGGTTGCCTAATTGGACTAGTATGGAAATGTGTGTTGTTTTGGTTGGTCGGGGCGGGCAATCCATTTAAGTGCTACCGCCCCGATCACAACCACAGAGCCAACGATCACTGTGGCTCCGAACGATGCTAAGAATACCACAGCCAGGGGCAGGCTGTCAAGATGTTTCATTCTGCATTAGCAGAGACAGAGGGAGACTCATTGATCATGTGGTATTCATCCACAATCTGCCAGTCATTAGCCTCGGCAGCCTTTCGATGATTGTTGCCGTGATGACCACAGAGATTAAGACGCATATCGGCCTTGAAGAAAATAAAGAACGCCTCAGAACCACAACGGTCACACCTATCGCTAGGGTGATTCAGGCTGAGCGTAGGAATTTCCTCGGAAACCATGGTGTCAAGCACGTCAGTTCCAAAGGAGTCCGGACCAAAAGCCGCCCTGCTTCGGGGCGTCCTGTGTTCCATGGGTCGGTGCTGCGACAGTTTCGGCTTCGTCGGCCTCAACAATTCCTGCATCGGCTTCGGCGGCATCTTCGGCAACGTCGGCTTCGGCGTCCTCAAAATCAGCCGTGCCAACAACCTCATCAGGAGAGATATCATCTTTAGGGTCCTCTCCGATGCCGGGAACCTCGATGTTTTCTAGGTTGGGCATTGTTCCTCCTTAGTTTTGATTAACGTGCGGTAGACCGGGTTCGAACCGGCTAAACCTCTTGCTTGGCAAGCAAGCGTGCAACCACTTACACCTCTACCACTAGTATCTATTACTTCTGCCATTGCCCTTGTTTAGCGCTCCGTATGTTGGAGTAAGGCTGTGACAGTTTGGGCACAGAACCTTTAGATTCTCTGCCCGGTTGTTTTTGCTATCACCGTCTGTGTGATCAACGGTTAGCGTGGTCTTACCACTTTTAGGATTTACTCCCGACCAACCACATTGCTCACACTTTTCACCGGCCTGCTCTATTAGGTGCCTCCTAATAGCGCTGGACAGTCCAGACTTTACCGTACCGTCCCACTCTCCGTCAAGCCATTTCTGCACCGCTGGCTTTGCTTTCTTTCTAGCCGTTGGTCCGGGCTGCCTCTTTGGAAAGAGTTTATTGTTTCTGCTGGCAGAGCATGACCGGGAGCAATACTTGCCCTGACTGTTTCTACACGGCACAAACAACTTCGAACAATTCATACATTCATTCATGCTGCCATTGTATATCTTTCGATTCTACAAGTCAAATCTGAGGGTGGGGCCAGGCGCTTCGGCTTAACAGCACTTGTCCTAGCCCCACCCGAAAATCAGTCTTGGAACGTACCGTTCTCGTTCACGTATGAACGGTGACGACGCTCGACAGGCTGGTTATCCCACTCACGGGCCTTGCGGTCTGCCTGCATGCTGCCGTAGTCACGCGCAAAACGCTGTGCGACTGTTTCTGCCATTTCAATTCACCCACCTGTCATGTTACAAGATAGGTATATTATACCATGTTTAGTTTTCTAAAGCGGCCACCCTACTTTTCGTGAGTGCGTGGATGGGGGGACTCTGATTGACGAGTCCAAGTTCTTAGTCGGTGACAGTTGGCACACACAATGTCACACTTTGCTATTTCATCCAAAAATTCTTCCATGGATGAAAATAGGTTTAGGTTGGACACGTTGAATTTTTTGAGGGTGCCGGGCCGGTGATCTAGGTCCATAACAAAGTGTGGATAGTTTTCTCCACAGTCCATACACGCTGATTCAGTTTTTATTTTATTAAGGTGTCTGCGTCGCATGTTTGTCTTAGAGCGATTTCTTTTATAAGATTTTTCTTTTTGGCCGGGGCCTAAGTGATATGAAATTGTGCCTTTGGAGCAGCCCAACTCATTTTTTATTTCGTTGTAGGTCAGTCCTTGTGCCCTTAGTTCTAGTATCTTGTCTTTCATCATAGTTCAAATTATACAGCATATTTGAACTATTGTCAATCTGGTGGAAGATGTGAGATTCGAACTCACGACAGCAAACGAAGTCTGTAACACCTTAGCAGGGTGCCCCCTTAAGCCACTCAGGCAATCTTCCTAGGGAGGGGCGGGGACCATGAAACCCGCCCCTCCGGTCATTGTATCACATTACCGGCATTCGTAGCAGGCACCATACGAGGAACAGTCACAGTCATCCTCGTCATCGTCGTAGCCAAATGCCACGGCCTCAGAAATCTTGCCCTGGCTGACCTTAGCCACCGTGTAGCGGCAGACACGCATCTTTGTGCCATTGCAATCGTGAGGCACGCTGACCACATCGGCAGGGTCCACCAGAACCTCGATGATGGTGTCACCAGAAAACGTGCTGGCGTAGCCGTAGGTTCCCACATGCAGGCCCACGTTGCAGGCGCTATTTGGGTCTAGAGTGACACCAGCGCGCGGCATCGTCACCACGTCACCGATAGCCTGCTTGATCTGTCCAGTCTGACTGACACCGTTGACCGATGCAGTACCAGAACTCACAGACCGGAATCCTTCATCAGTCTTGTAGACTGACTTGTAACCGATAATGTCTCCACGCTCGGTCAGGCTGAACTTCTCGGCCTGTAGCCAGTTAAACAGAGTATCCACGCTGTCCTTGATAGGATTCTGCTGCAACTTGACAAGGAAGTGAACGAACGGGGCGAAATTGTCATTTCCCTCGTCCAGCGACCGGACGATGTGACTCGTCACGGCATTGTTGATAGGCTTGCCGTCGAAATAGATCACGCCACCCTTTAGCGTAACCCGGCCAGAGACGAGGTTGAATCGTGCCTCGACCTCGGCAGCCGTGTCGAACAGTCGAATAAGGGTGTTGACACCAGCCTGATTCGCAATCGCATCGAGGATGCGGAGGAAATTCGGGTGGCCGTCATTGGCGCTGTAAATCTTGCCGTCGTAGAAAATGGTGACCGACTGGCCCTGGTTTCCGCCGACAATCTGGAACTTGTAATTCATCAGTTACTCCCTGAGTAGATAGCGTTCATGTAGATAACGCAATGCTTGGCGTTAGCCGGGCTCCGGTCGAGCAGCGGGTAGACCTTTGCGAAATCAACGATCTTAGTGGCAGGCTCGACGCTGCCCTTGTTGGGGACGGCGATCTTGCGAGTCAGATGCTCCAAGGCCTCATAAGTCTTAAGTTCCTTCGAAGGACCGGCCTTAGCAACCTTGACCAGATGAGCAACCTTCGGGTCAAGGATATCACTTGGATCGAAGCGTGTCAACATAGATCGGTCATAAGAGTTAAGCACCCGATAAATCTTGTCATCTTCGGTCAGTGACTTGACTGCCGCCGCGAAACGGTCGGCAAAACCGTACTTGACGTGCTTCGCCGTAGGCCAATCACGCTTAAACTTCTCCCAGCGGTTGACGCCAATCTCGACAATGTGCGCGTCGGGGAAGGCCTGACGGAAGATGTTAGCATAATCCTTGTACGTCTCACCCCAATAGTTGCTTTCGGCGGGGCCGTAGTAAAGGATTTCAGACTTGGCGAAATCAGAAGTCTCGACAAGGGCACCGTTCTTGTCCAGTTCAAGATACTTTTCGGTTCGCACGACACGCCCGGCCCGAGGCCGAGGATTGACCTTGACCTTTGCAACCTCGGCCCAGGAAACAGTCACGCAGCCCTGAGTCCACGGCAGGCCAATGGGATCGGCCTGCTTGACCAGGATAAACCGGCTGTAGGTGTGACCGTTCTCGGTAGCCCACT
>OFRF01000218.1_pt1 | contig 15732 bp, 16 predicted proteins | sample 1543081 | NCBI WGS metagenome assembly OFRF01 (sample SAMN07774232, study PRJEB24372) | wastewater metagenome
AGGCTCAATCAGAGCTATTTAAAGAAGCAGGCGTAGCAGGTGATGCAGAGCCAGCAAAAGAAATGACAGCAGAAGAACGTATTCTTCGCGCTAAATACAACGTTAAATAAGGAAATAAAATGTCCGTAATTGCAACAGATTACAGCCACTACAGCAATCTAGTTAAGAAAAGTGACAGTGATTCTACTGAACTATTTCATGACGTTATCACTGTAAATGAAGCTGCTCAAAAATCCTACGTAGTTGGTACTTGTCTTGGTAAAGTTACTGCAACTGGTAAATGGAAAATTGCCGTACAAACTGCTGTAGATGGTTCACAGAACGTTCTAGCAGTTGTTGTTGGTGACTCCTTCGGCACTGCTGCACCATTCACTGTAGCCGCTACTACTGATACTAAAGTATTGGCTATTACTCGCGGTAAAGTAGTTCTAAGCAAATCTGCCCTAGTTCTTGATGCAACCTTTGACCTAGATGCCGAAAAACAAGCTGTATACGACAGTCTAAAAACTGTAAACGTGCTTGTAGACGCTACTGTTTAATTAATAAGGAAAATAATAATGTTAACTCGTAGTTTTGGCGCTAATGGTCAGTTTCAAATTGCTGACTGGACAGAAGAACTTAATGTAATCCCAAATACTTATACCACTATTCAAGATTTTGGTATTTTCTCAGATGAGCCAGTAGCTTCAAGTGCTGTTACTTTTGAAGAAACTATTAAAGACAGTACTGTAATTGTTGACCGTGTACGTGGTGATCGTCATACCCAAAGTAAAGATTACACCCGTAAACTTCACTCGTTTGTTATCCCTCACTTCAACATGGATGACGCAATTTACCCTAAAGATTTGGTGAATGTACGTGCCTACGGTAGTGCAGATGAAGCTGAAATGCTAGCTAATCTACGTACCCGTAAAATGGAACGTATCCGCCGCGCTTGGGATGAAACCTTTGAAGTAGCTCGTGCTCAGATTATCACTGCCGGTACTGTCTATGCTCCATCAGGTACTGTTACTCAGGATTGGAACAGTGAATTCAGCTTTGCCCGTACTTCAGTAGACTTCCTATTTGGTACTGGTAGCACTGAGATTCTAGACAAGATTGAAACTTGTATTGCTTCAATTCAGGACAATGCTGGTAATGGTCAATCAATTAGTGGTGTTGTAGCATTCTGCTCACCAACTTGGTTCGCAGCCCTAATTAAGCATCCTAATGTTAAAGCCGCTTATCAGTACTATAGCTCTTCACAAGAACCTCTACGTCAACGCCTAGCTGCTGGTAACAGTGCCTCTGTTGTACGTCGTGAGTTCTTCTACGGTGGTGTACAGTTCGTTGAATGCCGTGATCGTCACGCTGGCACTCAAATGATTCCAGCAGGTAAAGCCTACTTCGTTGGTCAAGGTACTGATGCTTTCAAAATGTACTTCTCGCCAGCAGAGCGTTTCGGTCTAGTGAATACCCTTGGCGAGCAAGTGTACTACTTTGAAAAAGATGCCCCAGATGGTACTAAGATTGAAATCGAAACTGAATCCAACTTTGCTTGCGGTCTACTTCGTCCGGGATTGATCGTAGAAGCGACGACCAGTAATTGACCTTAACTAAGGTTAGAATTACAAAAGCTAATTAGCTTTACAAAGATGCCCCTCCGAATGGAGGGGCTTATTCACGTTACCTTTCACTTTCTGAGAGATAACATGAATAAGGAATTTATAAATGACAATGATTGATCCAAGTACAGACATTGGAAAATTACGCCTAAGACTTGGCGATTGGCGGGACTTGACGTTTCTCCCAGACCAAGTGTATACACAGACTCTAACAGATTGTAATGGTAATCTGGTAAAAGCTGCAAGTACCTTAGCACAATATATTCTAGCAATTTTATCACATGGTACTCGAAGTAAGCTAGCGCAAATTGAGAGCTTCGAAAATCAAGCCTTTGAACAATATAGGCAGTTTATTATTGACACTGTAAGCAATCCAGCAATTATGAATATCTCGCCATTAGCTATTGTAACAGGGGCTGAGGAAGATAATAAACTAATTGAATTCTCAAAGCTATGGAATCATGGATACTTGACAGGAACTAGCTATGAAGTATTAGAGGTATTACCATGAGTTGCTATTCTGCCTCTATGGATAAGTTTGCTAGAGTTGTAACTAAAGAGATGCAACGGTATGGCTTCAATATGAGCGTAGTAAGGCAGGTTAAAGGCGCTTACAACCCCTCTACATCCTCAGCCCCTATCACAGAGCTAGAAATCCCTTGTAGGGGGATTATGTTCGATCTAACGCTACAAAGCAACGGGGATCAGACAAAGCTTGGAACACTGATTGAAATGGGTGATAAGCAGCTATTCATTCAGCCAACAGAGGATGATGGTTTTTACTACGAGAATGAAACAGGGTCTTTATACCCTAATCAGGATAGAGTAAAGATTGGTGGGAAGATTTATAAGATTCTCACATTTAAACAAGTAAACCCAAGCACCTTAAATAGCGTGCTATGGGAATGTTATATCAGAGGTTAATATGAGTGGTGTATTAGTTAAAATTGAAGAATCGAACGGTTTTATTTATGAAAATGAATTTACGTCTATTAGCAACACTAGACAGTCTATTTCAATTCCAAGCGGATTAGAAGCTATTGAAGTTTCATTTTTCCCAACAGCAGCAGCTTCTGTCTATGATATTCTTGATGTAGTTATTAATGCTTCCACAAACGGAGATGCTGACACAAAATTAGCAACTGTTGGTTCTAGATATCCAATCCCCGCTGGTAAAACTTTACGTCAAACCATCTCTTCAGGTGGTACTCTAATTACTCGCATTGATTTAAAAACTAGAGCCGCTGCTGCTGGAGCTAACTTAGTAGTAGTTTATGGAAAGATGCCAGCATGATAGTTAGTTATGATCTGTCAAGTTCCGATTTAATCGGGTCAATGAGTAATGGGGTGATAGGTCAAGTTCCTCCCGGAAGTAATAATGCAATGACTTCTAGTTATTCAATTCGTTATTTACCATCTCAAGGTGTAAATGATTCATTGTTGTATGATTTGTCTGGTAAAAATAGGAACGCTACAATTAACGGTGGTATTGTTGTAAACGGTAGAACTATCACGTCAACTCTTACCCCTGCTACAGCTTGGTCAGGACTAGGGATCACATTAGGTAGTGCAACAGGAGCTTTACCAGTGCTAGACCCTGTATTACTAAATGAATACCGTCCAGATCAGGGGGATTCATTACTATTGTTTACCAAAATGTATATCCCAGCTATCCCGGCTACAGGCAGTACAAAAACCATATTTGGTGCTCAAGGGACTAACGCTTCCTTTCAGAATAATGGAATAAGATTTGCAATTGAGTGCCAAGATCATGCTTTACCGGGGACGATTTCACTAATTACATATGACGGAGTTGGTGGTAGTAGATTTTCAGGAGCATCAACTGGGGTTGTTACTGCGTCAACAGACAACTGTTTAGCATGGTATTTAGAGGGGTCTACTGCTAAAGTTAAACTATATGTGAATAATGTGGCTTCTTCAGCAGGTGTAAATCAATTTTATCTAAGAAATTTTTATACAGATATTTTAACTTCTACTACAGCAAATACACCACCTTTCGGTATTGGTGGAGGCGCAAAAGACTTAAGTGTTGGTATACCTAATGCTGTAATAAAGCAGTTTGATCTTGTAATCATAAAAGGCAGGGACTTATCTGATCCAGATAAATTGGTATCAAAATTAACTAACTTTCCGGGTATACCTGTCTCGGAAGGAGATATTAAGTGACGATACTTTTAAAATGTACTCCTGAAAAATGGAATACAGATATTTCAGCAGTTGATTATGCTCTTGCTGCTATATATTCAACACCTATACCGAATTTCCCATATAAACGCTCCGATGGGTCAATACAAATTGACAATGTAAAATTCAACAATATTGATTGTTTTAAATTTTATGTTAAAGGTAACGACCCTTTGAGGTATAGCGGACATCGTGCCGAATTTACCAGTGGACAAGGTGTTGTGAATAAAGCAGCATGGACTAATGTTACATTAAATCCGTCTGGTACGGTTACGCGATGGTATTCTTTTGCATTTAGATGTGAGTCACCTTGGGATAAATTTGAGGATTCCACTCAGACTTGCGTGCTTTTTCAACTACATCAGAATGGAGACACCCTTGCAGCAGGTAATCCCTCTCCCTATAATGGAGACGATGTAGTTGGCCCCGTACTATTAGGGTTATTTTGCCACGGTAAAAAATGGCAAATTAGAAGCAGCTATTCTTCTGTTGCAATAACAGGGAATTATAATGAAACAATTATTTATGATAGAGACATTGTAACAGACGAGTGGCAGTACGTTACAGTTAAAATAAAATTTGGCTGGAACAATGACGGTGAAACGGTTATTTATTGGAATCATAGGGAAGTGTTCAAACAAACAAATACAAATAACGCTCACAATAACTATACTGGCCCTTTTATGAAGTTTGGCGTGTATCTAAGAAACCATAACTTAGACACTGAACCATACCCAGCAGATAGAGTAGTATTTCATAGAGGTGTGATTGTTGGAGATGGAAACTCAACTTTTAACGAAGTACAGTTTGATAATTATACAGAGCTTCCAAGATCAACAGGTAAAGCAATATTCAAAATGAGGTAACAACATGGCAATTAAAATTCGCCCTGATGGTTTATATGAAATTATTCATGCTCCAAATTCTAATGTGTTTTATGGATTTGACTGGACAGCAGAAGTTACCCCAGATACTGTTGTAACAAGTAATTGGGTTATTACTCCTACACTAACCTTAACAGACGGTTCTGTTGTCGGGAATAGCACAAGTATTAAAGTAAATGAAGGTGATGATGGCAGATTGTATTATCTAACAAATACTATCACTACAAACAATTCTGAAGATAGTCGTACAATTGTTCTTGTATGTAGGCCAAAAGGCGCTTGTTAAACTATTGACAAACTCTACCCTTCATTCTATAATACATTAAATAGGAAGAGCAATGGCAAGACAATCTTTTTCAGATAAACTCAGGAAGATTGCTAACAAGCAATTGAAAGAGGTAGATCAAAGCGTTTGCAAGATTGCTAGAGATTTCTGTCATAGCGTTGTGGAACTAACTCCTGTAGGTCTTTCAGAGTACCCCGGTGGGTTAATAAATGTTCCCGGCGAGCTAGTAAACAATTGGCAACCTGCTGTAAACTCCATTAATACATCTTTACAACAACGTCCCGGCCCTAGTAAGACAGGTGCTCATAAACGTATTGATACAATTATTGTTAATGGTACATTCAAGCAAGATGGGTATATCTCATTTACTAATTCAACGCCTTACGTAAACCTAGCAGAAAAGATTGGTTGGCCTGAGCCTAGATGGTCTGGTAAGACTGGCCCTTACGCAATGGTTAGTAGGTCTATTGCAGAAATACTTTCAAAATACGGATATTAATTATCCTAATTAATGAGGATTTATAATGTCTGTTCGTACAGATTTAGAGAGCAGGCTCAATACATGGGCTGCTGCTCAAAACCCTCCAATAGAAGTAGCTTGGGAAGGTATTAGCTATAATAAGCCCACCTCTCAAACATTTCTACAGCCGATTCTAATGCCAGCTACCCCAAGAATGGCAGGTATTAATGGTATTAGATATAGAGAGCTTGGGGTATTCCATATTAACGTATGGGGAATTGACGGTGAAGGTTCTGCTGAAACAGATACCATTGCAAATTCCCTTGTTAATTTATTCCCTGTCATTCCTAAGTTTGCTGATACAAGTATAGAGCGAGTTGGGTATACAGGTCAAGCTGAAATTATAAATGGTTACAGGGTAGTTCCTGTCACATTTTATTACAGACGTGAAACACAAACAATTTAAGGATTAAAATATGGCAACTATTGCCCAAACCAGTATGCGTTCAAACGGTGCTGCTACAGTGACCACTACAACATCAAACGTTTCGGATACTTTTGCATATGTACCCGGCACTTTTCAAATGCTACAAATTCGTAATACCACCGCAGGTTCACTAGACGTTACTATTGACGGTGCTGGTGCTACAACTATCTCCCCTCCGGGCTATGGCGGCACTATCAACATTGCTACCGGAAAAGTAATCTCTGTTGGTGCTAATGCTACTGTAAATGTCCCACTAGACAGTATTAGTTCATATCTTCAGGGCGTTATCGCAGTCACTAATACAGGTACTCCGGGTCAGTTAGTTTACTCGTTGCTTGGCCTATAACAAATAATTAAGGAAACAAATAATGTCTTTAGCAATTACTTCTGCCGGTTCTTCCATTGCAATTGGTAGCCCACCAGCAACTGTAAATCTAGTTGGCTTTCAAGCTGTAACATACACCCCTATCGCTGAAGTTACAGATATCGGTGAATTCGGTAAAACTTATAATCTAGTTACCCATAGCCCATTGAGCACTCGCCAAATTATTAAACGTAAGGGTTCGTATAATAACGGTACTATTGCTCTACAAATGGCATATGCTCCGGGTGATCCGGGTCAGGCACTATTGACCACCGCAGTTAACTCAGATATCTCACAAAGCTATCGTGTAACTCTACAAGATGGTCAAAACTACTACTTCACAGGTCAGGCAATGAGTCGTCCTGTTCAAGTTGGTGGCGTGGATTCTATCACTGCTTCAACCTGTAATGTTGAAATCGATTCAGAGATTTTTGAAGATTAATACAAGGGGCTTCGGCCCCTGTTTCACCCCAACACCGACAAAATTTTAAGGAGCAACAAACAATGTTTAATATCGAATCATTAAGTGCAAAAGAAACCGCAACTGTACAACTACGTCACCCTGTAACTGATGAACTATTGTTCGCAGATGGCGACGCTAAAAAGAAACCTGTGCAAATCACTGTATACGGCCCCGGCAGCTCAACTTACCGTAATGCTATCGCAGCTATGCAGAATCGTCAACTAAAACGTAACAAGAAAGCTATGACTGCTGAAATGCTACGTGAAGAGGCTACAGAGCTTCTAGTGACTTGTAGTGTTGGTGCTGATAACTTTGATTACAAAGGCACACCACTAACCACTAAGCAAGCTTGGACTGATCTATATAATGATAGTGCTCTAGCATGGGTACGTGAACAAGTAGAAGCTAATCAAGGCGACCTAGCAAATTTTTTACAGAGCTAAAACCCAAGGTTAAACTCTATGTGCGTCATCAGGCATGGCTATCAAGCTGCCCTGATGATACCACAAAAAGCAAAGATAAAAGAAATAGATTCACAAGATACTCTAGCGTTAATCCTGATGCTAACGAGCTTAATCTACCTGACATTGATGGTGCAGAGTATCTTGTAGAATTGTTACATGAAGCTGGCCCTGTCGGGAGCAACGGTTATGGTGTCGAGGGTCTTAAATGGTCTGAGATAAATAGCTGGCTGACTCTGACAGGGCTTTTTCTTTGTCCTTGGGAAATAGCGTTAATAAAAGAACTATCAGAAGAGTTTGCTTCTGAATTTAATAACTCAAATGGAAAAGCTACCCCAGCACCATATATAGCAATCACAAATACCTTACCAACTGCTGAAGAATTAGATAACAAGTTTAGCAGAATCTTTAAGGGAATGCAAACAGTAAAAGCGAAGAAATAAAGGATAGCCTTATGGCATTAGATATTACAACCCTATCTGTGAAGGTGCAGGCGCAGGGTATCAACGATACAGCTAAAGCATTGGATAATTTAGCTTTGTCAGCAGAGAAAGCTGAGAAATCAGCAGACAGACTTGGTGAAAAATTTAGTAAATCTTCTACTGGTATCCTTGCTATTAAATCAGCAATGGAAGGTATGAAAGATATGATGTCTAAGGCATTTCCTACAGATGGTGCTCAAGCGTTAAATAAAGCTCTAGGGGAATTGTCCACAACACTTAAAACTATCAAAGGTAAGAAGATTGACATTGATGTAGGAGGGATTGGTAAAGATGCTGAAGTAGCTCGTAAAGGTGTTGAAAGTCTTAACCGTTCACTAATGGAAGGTCATAACGTCTTTCAAGTAGTAGGTAAGAGTTTGTATCAACTTAGAAATATGCTAGGTGGTACAATGCTGTTTGCTGCCTTACAGAATACTACAGGGGCTGTAATCACCTTAGCAGATACTTGGACACTTGCTAATGCCCGGTTAAAAATCTTCATGGGCAGTGCAGATGCAGCAGCAGTTGCTCAAGAGCGATTGTACAATGTCAGTACGGATTTAAAAGTACCCCTACAAGGTGTGACTACATTATTTACACGTCTAGTACCAGCTATGGCTGAGTATGGTTACAGTGCAGATAGTGCTATGAAAGTTACAACTTCTATGGCTGCTGCACTAAAAGTATCTGGAGCAACAGCAGCAGAAACATCTTCAGTGCTACTACAATTCTCTCAGTCTATGGCAGCAGGTCGTCTAAACGGTGCTGAATTTAATGCTGTCGCAGAAGGTGCGCCTATTGTATTACGTCTACTATCAAAAGAGTTAGGCGTATCAAGAGCTGAATTGAAAAAGATGGCAGCAGATGGTTTACTATCTACAGCTACTGTGGCAGATGTACTAATTGATAGTCTAGACGAGCTTAAGAACAAAGCTAAAGATATGCCACTAACAGTTAGTGCAGCTTTAGATATGTTATCAGCCTCTTTTGCTAAATTGTTTGGTGAAATGAACAAAGGCGGTGGTGTTACTGGTGTAATTTCAGCTTCTATAGAACTATTAGCTAAAAACCTTTCATCTATCTTAAACATTCTCGGGATGGTTGCTACAGCTTTTGTTACATATAATGCCCTATTAGTGGCATACAATATTATTGTAGCAACAAGCACAGCTTTGTCAACATCTTTAGCAGCAAGTCTAGGTATTACAGCAGCAGCCTCTGGGGCGGCAGCAGGGGCAGTTGGCTTACTAAACGGTGCTTTAAAGTTCTTGATGGCTAACCCTGTTATCTTGTCCCTAACAGCTATTGTTACAGCCTTGTTCTATTTTAGAGATGAGCTATTTGGCACTAAGGATGCTGCTGAAAAAGCAGGTGTTGCTATTCAAGAGGCATTGTCTAAAGGTGACTATCAAGCAGCCATCACAGCACAACAAGCAGAAGTTGCTAGGCTGTCTAATGAATATAATAATCTGTCTGGTGAATTAGTACGTTTGCAGAAAGAACAGGCAAAAGCTAAAGAGCTAGGGTTTGCTACAAGTAGTCAGGAGAAAGTTATTCAAGACTTGACAGTACAAGTAGAGAAACTAAAAAAACAATGGGAAGGTGCTAAAGATAATCTTAAAGAATACAATAGAGAATTAGAAGGTGACAAGATTAAAAAAGCCACTAACGCTATTGATGAATATATTACTAAGATGCAGCATGAGATTGGCTTGAAGCGCAAGATGTCCCAAGCAGATGAGATGTTGTGGAAGGCTGAAAAAGCTCGCTCGGCTCTAGGCACTGATGCTAACATTAAACGTGTCAGAGAAGCAGAAGAAAATATCAATAAAGCTAAACAAGCTATCGAGGTAGAGAAGCAGCATAAAGAAGCTACTACAGATCGTGTAAAAGCTATTAAAGAATCTGAATCAGCTTTGAAGAGGGCAATGAATGCTTATGCTCGATCTGTGAGTTCTAGTGAAGAATCTATTGAGAAGCTTAAAGAAGAGTTAGCACTAAAACGTAATCTAACAGAAGCTGAGAAACAAGTTATCAAGTTTAGAAAAGATGCTGAAGAATTCACTAAGAAAACTGGTAGAAAATCCACAGAGCTTGATGATAATATTAAGATTATTGAACAGTTAGGTGCCCGTAAGAAGTTTGAGGATGATTTAAATAAAGCACTAGACAGAAAGCAGGCAAGAGATTTACAAGTAGCAGAAACAGAGGCAGAACTAGCTAATTCTATTTTCATGACAAATGAAGCTATTTCTAAGAAAATTGAACTTGTTAAAAGAGCTAATGCTGAGATTCCAACAACACCTCTACAAGAGCAGATGGATGAAACTACCCGTATACAGGAACGTATTGGTTTCTTAGAAGATCAAATTAAAATTACTGAAGAGCTAGCTACCACTACAGCATACCTTGCTTATTGGAGTGCTTACGCTACAGGTGATGAAAAAGCTATGGAAAGAGCTGAAAAAGCTCAAGATAATATTCAAAAACGTATTGATGGATATAACAAAGAAATAGCTACACTTAAGAATGTCTTGGATGTAAGTAAAGATTTAGCAGAACAAGAATTCATTCGTAGTAAAATCCGTATGCAAGAAATCGGTAGAAGTCCTGCCCAAATCCTTGCAGATGGTTTTGGTGAAGCTGGTAAAGCTATCTCTACAATGATAACAGCTTACAAAGATTTTGGTAAAGAATCTTCAGCAGTAAACGCAGAGCTTGAAGGGCAGCTTAAATTTATCCAGAAGAACTATCAGGGTGAAGAAGCTGCTAAAGAGACTGTTAAAGCCACCCAAAGAGCTGCTGATAAACAAATCCAAATCACTGCTGGTATGTATGCTGATATGGCTGGAGCTGCTAAAGGATTCTTCTCAGAGAATTCTAAAGGGTATCAGTTAATGGAGAAAGCTGAAAAGGCTTTCCATGTTGTAGAACTTGCAATGGCAACAAAGAGCTTCTTAGCTAAAGCTGCATTTATGGCAGAAGAGGTGGCTACAAAGCTTGCTGGTGAAACTATGAAACAAGGCGCTACAGAGGCTACTACTGTTGTAGAAATCGCTCAAAGTGCTGCTAGAGCTGGCGCAAAAGCTGTTGAAGCTGTAGTAAGTGCTTTTTCTGCACCACCCCCTATGAACTTTGCAGCAGGGGCCGCAATGATCGCTATTATGGCTGGTCTAGGGTTTGCTGTTTCAGGTGGTGGAGGTTCTACTGCACCGTCATCTGCTGACAGACAATCCCAACAAGGCACAGGGACAGTATTTGGTGATACAGGAGCTAAATCAGAAAGCCTTACAAAAGCTTTAGAAAATATCTCGGAGAATTCTGATATCTCATTACAATATAATGAGGGAATGCTGAATGCTTTGAAGAACATTGAAGCGAGCATTGGTGGTGTTACTAAGCAAGTTATCCGTCAAGGTGTTCAAGGGCAGGTGGGCTTTGCTGCTGGAATGGGTACTACTAAATCTGAAGGGTTAACAAGTTTTGCTAAAGCTGGTGAAATTGGCTTATTACTAAGCTCAGTATTTGCTCCATTAAACGCTATTGTAGGTGCTCTATTCTCAGTTAAGAAATCTGTAGTGGATAGTGGTCTTATCCAAAATGCTCAAGCTCTTTCAGATATTATGAAAGAGGGTGGTGGATTAAACATCATGGGTTATACAGATATTGAAACCAAGAAGAAAAAGTTCCTTAAAACTGAAAAAACAATTGACACTAACAAAAGTGCTCTATCAGAAGAACTACAGAATCAATTCTCTAACATCATTATTGGAATGGGTACTGCTGTAAAAGAAGCTGCTAAGACATTACAAATGGATGGTGGATCATTTACTGATACACTAAACTCTTTTGTGGTGGATATTGGTAGAATCAGTATTCAAGGGATGGATGCAAAACAGATTCAGGAAACACTAACAAATGTATTCTCTAAAGTTGGTGATGAAATGGCTGCATCAGTATTCCCCGGCCTTATTGAGTTTCAAAATGTTGGTGAAGGTATGCTTGAGACTCTTATTAGGGTTTCTTCTACTGTCGCTACTGTTGATGGCATTTTCAATCAGATTGGTCAGAGCATTGGTGGAGTGGGTCTTGAAGGGGCTGCTGCAAAGCTTAAGTTAGTAGATTTAGCTGGTGGCTTACAAGAGCTTTCAAATCTAACACAGGGTTTCTATGATAACTTCTATACGGAAACTGAAAAGACTGCTAATAAAACTCGTCTAGTTACAGAAGAATTTAGTCGTCTTGGTGTAGAAATGATTGACTTAAAGAATCCAGATGCTAGAATAAACTTTAGGACGTTAGTAGAAAGCTTGAAAGATACTAACCAAGAAGCTTATGTTGGCTTATTGAAATTACAAGAATCTGTTAGTGATTTAACTCCAGAGTTTAAAGCAGCAGAGACAGCTATTGATTTGACTAATCAAAAATTGTCATTACAAGATAAAATTAATCAGATGACAATGAGTAGTTCTCAATACCTAGCATTACAACGCCAGAAAGAGTTGGATGCAATGAACGAGAGTTTACGTCCGTTACAACTTCGTATTTATGCTCTCGAAGATGAGAAAAATGCTCTAGAGAAACTTAAAGCTGCATCCTCTGGTGCTATGTCTGTTCTAGAAAAATCTGTAAGCAATCAGAAAAAGGTATTGAAGAAAGAGCTTGATGATAAGGTTAAAAATATCAATGATCTAAAGAAAGCTGAAAATGATAGGTACGATGCTGAAAAAACAATTCTGCAAAATGCCCAACAAGCTTCTTCAGCATATTATTCTACACTAGGACAGTCAGCTAGTGACCAAGTAGATGCAGCTAAAACCTATAGAGATAATATCAAAGGTATTTTCGATGATATCAACTCAGCTATTGAGAAACTTACAAATAGCACTGCAAGTCTACAGGCACAAACATATGCCTCTGCTAAAGCACAATTAGATGTTATTCTATCACTTGCTCAAAGCACTGGTCGATTACCAGATGGAGATAGTTTCAAGAACATCCTTGACACTGTATCTAATGTTAATGCTGGTGATTTTGCTAGTATGTTTGATTTCCAGCGTGAACAGTTAGTTACTGCTGGTAAGCTGTCAACTCTAGGTGGAATTACAGGTGGTAAGTTATCTAACGCAGAAGCTCAATTGAAAGCTGCTGAAGATAATGTTAAATGGGCTTCTTCTATGGCTAAGAGTTCTTCAGCTTATTATGATGCTGCTCTTTCACAAGCTGATACAAACCATACAGAAACTATCAAACTACTAGATGATGAAATCGAAGCCCTTCAGAAGAAGTATGAGAAGGATGTAGAAGACTTAGGTATTTTGATAGAAACTGCTAAAGATCAGCTTGACATAGCTAATGGTACATACATTGCAACAATGGGTGTAGAAGCTGCTGTAAATAACTTCGGTGGAGCTTTACGTGCTTATGTAGCAGCTAAAGACATTGAAAATGCAAGGCTTGTAGAGCAAGTAGATAGCATGTCCAAAAAGACCACTGCTATTGATGCTACAGCTAATAAGACAGCTTCTGACTACGGAGTTCTTGTAGAAGAGTTATCACAAATGCGTGCGGATATTAATGCAGGTAATCGAGCAATTGCTACCAACACCCTTACCAGTGCTAAAGTATTATCACAGTGGGATGGTGACGGCCAACCTGAAACCAGAAATGTAGCATAACAATAAAGGAGATAGAGTAGTGGCAGCTTTAAAAGTAATCCCGCCACTCTCTATTACCGATAGTAATTTAACCTCCAGCAATGTGGCAGAAGCAGATTATGCTGCCTATGTTGCTGGAACAACTTATGCTATTGGTAATAGGGTTATCATAACAACACCAAATGTTCATAAAATTTATGAATCATTACAAGCAGGAAATATAGGGCATGACCCTTTAACATCCCCTACATGGTGGATTCAAGTAAGCCCAACAAATCGTTGGAAAATGTTTGATACAAGCAATACCACACAAACCACTAACAGTAATTCTATCGTTGTCACTATCACACCCAGTAGAGTGGTTAACTCTGTAGCCTTGCTAGGTCTTGAGGGTACAAGTGTAACAATCAAAGTAACAGACCCTACAGATGGTATTGTATACAACAAAACCACAAGTTTAAACGATAATGGTGTAATTAACAACTGGTATAACTATTTCTTTAATCCAATAGTACGTAGAACAGATCATGTAGCAACAGACTTACCAGCATATGGTACGGCTGCTATTGAGATTACTATTACACACACTGGTAGTACAGCTAAGTGTAGCACATGTGTAATAGGAACAACACAAGAAATCGGTGAAGGTATTAATCTAGGTGCTTCAGTTGGCATACAGGATTACAGCAGAAAAGAGAAGAATGAATTTGGTGATTACGTGCTAGTTCAACGTAGCTGGAGTAAACGAGCTAAGTTCTCAATGGCTGTATTAAACTCACAAATTGATTCCTTACAAACTGGCCTAGCTAAGCTACGCACAACCCCTTGTGTATGGATAGGTGATCCAGATTATACCTGCACAATTATCTTCGGATATTATAAAGATTTTGACATTATTATTTCAAATCACATTGTAAGTGATTGTAACATCGACATAGAAGGACTAACATAATGACAGCTCCAGTAATTCCTACATTACCTACAGCTCCATCTCGTAATGATGCACCAGATACATTCGTGGCAAGGGCTGATGCTCATGTAGCAGCTCTAACTCCTTGGACAACAGCAGCTAATAACTTTGCTACTTACTTTGACACAACCTACGTTAATAACATAGACGCAATACGCGACGACGCAACAGCGCAGGCCGTAACAGCAACAACGCAAGCGGGTATTGCAACAACCCAAGCAGGCAATGCTGCAACTAGTGCAACAAATGCAAACAATTCAGAAACAGCCGCCGCAGCTAGTGCAGCCAGTGCGGTTAATTCACCGGGCTCACAGGCAACGTCTACAAGCAACCTGACAATCGGAGTGACTAGTCAAGCATTGACGCTTGCACAAACTGGTAAAAATTTTGTTGTTGGTCAATGGGTTAATATCTCTGGTGTTGCAAATCCAGCAGCAAACTGGATGGCCGGCCCAATTACAGCTTTTAACTCGTCGACTGGTGACATGACAGTGGATGTAGTTACTGCTGTTGGAACGGGTACGAGTCTGTCAAACTGGGCTGTTATTGCGGCTTCAGCCTCAATTGAAATTCCAACATTTGCTGGTATTTCAACTCGCACGTCAGACACAACCTTGTCGTCATCTGATCTTGGAAAACTAATTGATATAACTAGTGGATCGTTTACACAAACCTTTACGGCAGCAGCCACGCTGGGCGGAAATTGGTACTGCCATATTCGAAATAGTGGTAGTGGTGAAATAACACTCAATCCAAATGGTTCAGAACTAATTGACGGCCTGTCCAATTACATTATGTACCCCGGAGAAACGCGATTACTAATGTGTAGCGGAACTGCGTTTTACACAATTGTTCTGACCGGTTATTTAAAATCTTATTCAGTTACGACTGGCTGGGTAAAGCCGCCGGGCTATAAGGCGCACACAGCAAGGATGTGGGGTGCTGGAGGTGGCGGTGCGAAAGCATCGTCAGACGCCGGAGGTGGCGGTGGCGGTGCTTTCAATGAGTATACAATCCCGTCCTCATCTTTAGGAAGTACGGTAACAGTTGCGATCGGCGGGGGAGGTAGCGGGGCTACGTCCCTAGGTTCCCCCGGCGGAGCAGGCGGCAATACGTCCTTCAGTACTTATACTGTCTATGGCGGCGGCGGCGGCAACGCGCCGGGTGGTGGTGGCGGTGGCGGTGCTATTAGTGCTGGGGCTACAGGAAATTCTACGGGCGGGACTGGCGGATTACCGGCTCTAGATTTAACGTCAAATACTGAGCATAACACAGGGTACGGTGGCGGTGCGGGTGGCGGATCGATCGCAAACACAGCGGGCGATTCTGCTATGGGTGGTGGTGGCGGCGGTAATGCTACAGCAGGGAACGGTGGTAAGTCCGTGAAAGGTGGCGGAGGTGGCGGTGCG
>OFRF01000220.1_pt1 | contig 15537 bp, 25 predicted proteins | sample 1543081 | NCBI WGS metagenome assembly OFRF01 (sample SAMN07774232, study PRJEB24372) | wastewater metagenome
GCGATCTGGTGAACGATGGAGGACTTACCCATACCTGGGCTACCACGCAACATGGGAACCAAGCCAGCTCGGATGTATTTGGTGATCATTGAGATTGCCTGGGATATCTTCACTTGACTGGCTGTGCCAGTGGTGGGTAGTACTTTCATGGTTGCTTTCTATTTATGCGAGGGTCATCGTCTTCTGGAACGTGACCTTCTTGGTTTCTTTGTCCTTGAGACCACCTTCAATGAAATACTGGTGGATCAGGGTGTTGATCATGCGAACCCCGATGGAGTTCTTCTCGAAGTTCTCAGATACCACGGCCATGATTTGCTTGGTCACTGTGGTTTTCTTGGCTTCTGGGAAGAGCTGCAGATAGGTGGCCAGCTGCTTACTGTTGTCCAGGATGTTGGCCATTTCAGCCAGTCCGACCTTCTGGAGTCCGTAGGCCAGGCCCACACGACCCAGGAATTCGGTCTTGATGCCGAACTCTCGCAGACGGTCCAGGTCGATGTCCTCCTCACCATTGAAGGCACCAGCGAAGATGAATAGGGTCTTGTCGGTCTTGACGTTGACATACTTGCCGTAGTCACCGAACACTGACGCGGAGCCTTCCAGTACCTTCAGGAACTCGTTCTGCACACCATTGGTGGTTTCGTGAGCCAGAGCACTGTTCGTGTTGCCGCTGATAAACAGCTTGTCGAACTCATCCACGAAGCAGATTGAAGGCTGGGCACCGATGTGGATCAGTGGTGTCAGTGCTTTGCTGAGACTGTTGCCGGCTGTACCTTCTTTGGTCAGTCCTGCAGCGTTGACATCAAAGTACTTGATGTCTAGCTCATCAGCCAAAGTCTGAATGGTATGGCTCTTACCACTACCACTTGGTCCAGTCACTATGAAGTGAGGACGGATCTCACCTTCACTAGTAGCGAAGATATTCATGATGCGACGGATACTGTCTATAGATTGCGTGGACATATTGGTTCTTTACTTGGTAGTACCCTGCTTGAGCAGTGTGTTGTGATAAACCATGAGTAGTGCAAACAACTCGTTCTGATTGGTAATGGGTAGACGGGACTCTCCGAGGTCTACAACCTCGTTCAATGTCCCAGCTGTAGGGAAGAGCGTCATCGGAACCGCACGGAGTTGCGGCTGTGTCTCACATTGAGTACTGTTCACGAGGTTGGATTGCTTGTTGTTGTTTGGCATGGGCTTGTTCTGCTATCTCAGCGAGTTTGATTAGTCCACTGGTGTAGAAGAATCGTGCCAACTGTTCTTTGTTACACAGGTTCAGGAATTCTTGAACGGTATGGGCTGTCAGTGGTGTAACGGACAGCTTGGCTGTAAGACCAGAAAGGTCTAAGCCGTGTGCTCGTAACAGTTTCATGATGTCCTGTACCTCTGGCTTCAGTGGTGTGGACAGGGAGACCGTCTTGAGCAAGGTAGTCAGGGTGTCAATGTCCAAGCCATAACTCTTGATGAGCAGCATGACTTGGTGAGCCTCCCCTTTTAGGCGAGGTACTGGTGTAGCCAAACCACGCTCTTCCAATACTCGACCAATGGTTCGGCTGGAGGTGCTGAAGTGATTGGCCAGTTCCTTCAGGGTCAGTGTCTTTTGGTTGTAGGCCAAACAGATTTGGTCCTTGATGTGAGCCGGTAGGCATTTGACTTTCATTTGGGTTTCTTTCTGTTTGGATGGAACTTGCGTTCCTTCTGGTATTGGTAGACGGCGATGACATGCGGTGCTATGACCACGATGGCTTTGGCTACTTTAAGGACGGTAGGAGCCAGCTTTACTAGGATTTGGATCATGGTTCACCTTCCTGCAGTACCAAATCCTTGGTCTCCTCTGTAGCTGGCAATGGTGGTGGATTGATCTTCCTGAGCCAGTCCTGGGCAAAGTCCAGATGGCCGGGTGGTACGTCGATACCTGGTTGACCGGATTCACCGTACTCAGCTTCACAACGCCAGATACGGCCGTACAGGCTGTGCTCACCCTGGAGTGACACAACTGACACGATCAGTCCGATATTGGGACTGGCGGTACCGTTCTTGCCTGATATGACCTCGGCCAGGTCACCTGCTTTAATTGGTTCAGACATACGCGAATGTGTCCATCCAATAGAAGAGGATGTCCCGTGATTCACGCTGGGACAGGTATGGGTATGCAGTCCGTAAGTAAACGTCAGCTCCCCACATGTTGACATCACCTGAATCCCGAAGGTTATCCAAGAAGGACAGGTGCTCATGGGTTAGGTTTGGTGTCTTTTGTGTGATTTCTTGGGACATGGTTAACCCCTCGGGTTGATATAGCGAAAAAATGAAATCCCAACCAGTCAGTACATCGGTTTAGATGTTTTTAGAAGTCTGGGAGACTTCTATTGATGACTGTCTGGTTCTGGTGTGACATGGTCAATGACCTTGACCACAAAGAGCTGCTCTCTCCAAGCCCAGCCATACAGTTCTTTACCCTCACGAAGTACCTTCTGAGGATAACCAAATAGCTTGGCTAGGAAGAACTGGAAGCCAATGTCTGTGGCTGCAGCTTTGAGAGCTTCTGTCATGACATGTCTTCCTTCAGTCGGTGACTGATATAAGTAGGGAACCTGGGTTGATCTTTGGTTCCATGGGTCATGTGCTTGAACTTCACCACATGACCTACGATCTCTTCCTGGTGTTCCCAGTAGTAGGTAGCTTCCTTGACGGACATCTCACCACTACTGACTGTCACTGGCAGATCCTTGGCAAACAACATCTTCCCTGAGATAGGGTCGATGAAGTCAGCCAACATGGTTCCTTGGATAGAACCAACTTGTCCATTGGGTACTAAGCCGGCCGCACTTGAGCTACGCTCCGTGCGACCTAGACTGTTCTTCTTGGCTTCATTGGCGTTCTGATTACCCTCTGTGATACCTGTGACCAGGATCTCGGCATCAGCCCATGGCTTGATACGCCATAGCTCCATACCCTTCTGGGTAGCTCGACCTTCCTTGAAGGAGGCCATAGGGTTACGGATGATCGTTCCCTCATAGCCTTCTGCTGCCCAATGGGCAGACCACCATTTCAGGTCATCAATGTGGAAGCACTCTTGCCGTGGTACCAGGTGCACACGGGAATGCTGTAAGGCATGTACCATGTGTTGTAGCTGTGCATACCTGCTCTGGTATGGTGCTTCTGGTGTGGCCAGATAGTCAAAGACATACCAGTGCAGATCAGGCATCTGGGTTTCACCTTTGAATCGCCCCATTGCACCGGTGGTTGCACTACACAGCCGCTCAGTACAGTTGGGCTTACTACCCAAGATCATTTCACCATCCAGATGTAGGAACTCTGGTTTGCTGAAGTAGTCACTGATACCGAATCCCTTGAACTCGTCAAGGCTACGACCAGTCAGTCGACCTGTGGTATTCAGTGCACGGACACCGTCAATCTTGGGTTGTACCCAGCAGGGGAATTGCACCTTATCAAGGATGGCATCTTCAGCCAGTTGTGGTTTCATGGGGTTTACTCTGTTGGGTAAAAAAAAAGTGACCACATCCTTTCGGATGGGTCACTATTGGTTTGGGAGAGATTCCCAGATCACCAAGCGCCGGGAAGGCGCATAGTTCACTGTTTACTTAGCACAAGGCATAGTTGCTGTTGCGGATCAGATCGCCCAACTGGTAGTTGATCTTTGGGAATACTCCCGGTGTGCCATGGAGTTGGCTCATCAGATCGTCCAGCACCATGCTGTCAGCGATCTCAGCAAGGATCTCCTTGTACTGGTAGCGCACATGATTGATGTTATTGGCGTGAGCCTTAAACTCATCATGTACTGTTACCAGTGGGAAGGAGCTGTACTCTAGCATCCCATTGACTATTACAGCCAATGCTTCCAAGTGCTTCTTAGCCAGGCACTGCACATTCTCACTGTCTAGATATGGCAGGATCACTGCACTGGCTAGACTGCTACGGGTGTACTGACCACGGTAGTAGGACACCTTCTCATCCAAGCACAGGTCATCTCGTGGATATCCTAAGCTACGTTCGATCAGTTCCATCTCGATTACCGCGGCAACATGTTCCATGGTCGTACCATCGTAGTTACAACGGCGGTGCATCTCACGAAGCACATAGGCATCCATGCTGTGAGTCAGGTTGGCTACATTGCTCAGACCAGTTCGACTGCCTTGGTTCTCAAAGAACTCATAGCTGAAGGTTGCATGGTCTAACTCGTCCACTTCAATACGTACCTCACGCTTGGTCATGACCTTCACCTTTGCATCGAAGCCGTCTGGCAGCTTCCAGCTATGGCTCAGGGCATATGGTTTCCATGATGCCAGCAGATCCTGAAGCAGTTCCCATGCACCGGGAGCTACCTTGTTGGCAGCCTGATAGAAGGCATCTAGTTCAGGAGTGTCTTCACCAAACAGTGCTTTTGGCTCTGCTTTGGATCCGTAGAAGCTGGTCATAACTGCTTGTTTTGCATCCTTGCGGGACACAGCAACAGCACCACCCAAGATGGTTGCCATCTCGTTGGTCACGCTGGTGTATGCATCAGCACGGACATTGGGGTCAACCAGTCCTGTAGCTGTGGCACCAGATGTACAACCCGTGAGGGCAGACATGACCTGAATACCAGAGCAAGTAGCATCCACACCAACCATATGGCCGGTGGGAATACCAGCCTGTGCCTTACGGATTGCCATCACAGCTTTGATGTACAAGGGCTTGGTTTCAGCCTGATCCGCTAATGTCTCCAGGCTCACCAGGTGAGCCTCTGCCCATTCAATACGCTCTTCAAATAGCTTCTTGTCGTGACCAAACTGGTTGGCTGCGTCGATCAATAGCCACTGCCATCCAGTGAAGTTCTTCATTTTGTTTCCTTGGTTAAGTTATTAATAAAAGCATTGCTTTGAGATTGAGTGGTACATCCACATCAAGGACAGGAGTACCGTCCATTCGATACCAGTTCAGCTGGTACTTGTTGTAGACATACGCTCCGTTATATATCTCCAGATCGCCCTGTACCTGTAGCAAGGTAAGACCTTCCTTTGAGTACTCACCGTAGAGCAAGCCTGCATAGAACACGATGAAGTTCATGAGACCCCCAGTAGTAGTAAGTGCACCCTGAACTTCTTGGGTAGAACAGCTACTGTCCCACCTTTCCAGTAAGGCCCATCCTCTGCTGCACAGACGAATCGCCCATAACGGCCAAAGGTCAGATCGTCTGATTGGTCATCGCAGCAGGGCATGTTGAGGTATGGCTTGCAGGAATCGAGCAGGATCTCCTTTGGCTCAAGGATGACCTGCTTACCATCCCAGAAGTACATCACGGCACACCATCCACTAACTCTTCTTGAGAGAACTCAAGCATTGCTTTCTTGAAGGCAGCACCTTGGGTTGATATGTGATAACCATGGCAGTAAGCCCTGCCTCTCTTGTCCACCTTGTGGTTCAGATAGAACTGGTTGCCTTGCTCAGCCATGAGTACATAGAACTCAGTGCTCTGCTTCTTGAATCGCTTCCACTGGTCTACCTTGTCCTGGCTGTCCAGCTCAAAGGTAGGTTCTTCTTCCACCCTACATAGGAAGTCAGTGTCCAGCTTCAGTGCCACTTGGTTCATGGTGTTCAAGGTGTCAAGGCAGATATCACCATCATGGTGATTACCTGATCCGAGGATCAGAGAATCGTTATGGGTGAGATAGCCTGAGCTGTAGTTATGAGTCAGTTCCAGTGGCTCACACACCATAGGTGGTAAGTACTGACTGTTCTCAATGAACTTGGTTAGCTTGTCAGAGAGTGGTATGCAAGACACCACCATCAGACTGGCCATCTTGTTCTCCTTGGTGATATCGAAGGCATCTGTCTGGCAGAGCACAGCCATCAGTTCAGCTACCGTTGTAATGGCGGCTGTCTGCTCACTGAACTTCAGCCTGGATGCCATCTGAGCTGAGACACTGGTGAATAGGTCTGGTTTCAGGGAGTAGGCAATACCAACGAACAAGTCCATGACCAATGCTGGTATGTCCATGCCATTGAGCTGGGCTACACGCTCCATCTTGGAGTCGTAATACTTACCCTTGATGTAGGTATCTACCAGTTCTACTCCTTGTGCCAGCTTGGTTACCATCACAGATGATGCTTCGATCTCGGTGCGAATTTTCACATCAATGTGCTTGCGGTTGTACCGAGTTTCATTCATCTCTTGAAGAATGATGTCTCGCATGGTCTCGGGTCGTTTCATGTCATTCTCCAAAGGTTGATGGGTTGGTTTAGCGGCGGATTTCCGGTTGCGAGTGCACGGTATCCACTACCTGTTTGGCCTCGTACAAACCCAATTTGTATTGATCACGGATGAACTTGATGGCAACAACTTTCTGTTGACCAAGGCCACGGATGAGGTTGTACTCAGCTTCTGTGATCTCTTGCTGTGCTTCCCGTGTTGGATAAGACACGGTGATTGCAGAGGTAAGGTAGTCTTTACTTACAGATGACATTTGGATGCTCCTATTGGTTTGTTTAGGTACCGACCAGAGGTTGATCGGTGGAAGGTTTAACTCGGGCCAGTCAATAGGCATGGGGTTAGTAATTGATGATGTGCACTGGTTTACTCAGGGATTGCATGTACTGAATCATGTTGTCTGTACCACGGGACTTACCATCCCAGAATGCCAATAGACCATCAGAGAAGTCACCCATTTGTTTATTACGGATGAAGCCTGCCGATCTACCTAACCTGTCCCATTCGGCATGGAATCTATAGAGAGTTACACCATTGGCTTTGGCGAACGCATATCCCAAGTAGTCAGCTCCTTTGGCCATACCAGTCACAATGCTGATAGATACATCAGCGTAGTCAACATCAGCCAGAGCAATCAGTACACGTTCCATTAAGGCGGCGTCATTGAAATCACGGCCACCAGCCACGATCAGTTTGAATTCTTTCATTGGCTTCTCCAGTCAATAAGGCAATAGCGCCACAACATGCACGGAGTGCAGTCTGTAATTGACTGGATGACTGTCTCGGCTGAGCTTTACTCCTACCTGAGTGGTAGGTAAAAAACTCGATCCACTACCCTTGTGAGGTAGTGGATCAGTTGGCTTAGATATCGAAGCCGGAAGAGCTACCACCATCAGCAGCTTGGTATTCGATTACCAGCTTGGACATGATGACGGAGACGCGAGAAGGATCTTCATTCAACCATGCCATCAATTGCTTTTCAGCAGGTTTGGCATCTTTCAGAGGGATAGCACCCAGTTTACGGCGACCACCTTTACCATCTTTCGAAGGCAGGTACAGGTTCAGGAAGCCTTGAGCTTTCCAATTGTCATTGGATTGAGTGGAAGCAGCAGCGGTGTTGGTATTGAAAGCCATGAGAAATACTCCAGTGAATAGATAAGACAAGACCGGGATTCGGCCATTACATCGGCGGAGCCGACGAAGTTATTGACTAGTTGTATGAGTAGTGTGCTGACCTGTTAGTCAGTAGTGGATGTGCACTGTAAGGGTTTTATTGTTTGCCAGATACACCAAAGTAGGTGTTAACCCCTAGTCGGAATACATTGATATAGATCAATTAATTGGTGTTATCCACGCCATGCCAGCATCACCCCAATACCTGCGAACAGGCATAGGGTAATGAAGGCACAGACATAGTCCCAGAAGTTGGGCTTACCCATTGCGTGCCTTAGCAGCAGCGCGACGGAAGGCTCCATTGGCACCAGCAGCACGTCTATTACCCAAGGTGATACCTTGGTAGCCATATGCGACTAAGCAGGTCATAGAGCCTGACAGGTGAGGTGGAGCAATGATCGAAACGACTGTTGCCAAGAACTTTACGAGAGTGTTCATGTGATCTCCTTGGTTTAGTGTTGTTGAATATGGGCTTGAGTACGACCATCGGAATACATGTCGTATGTCTCCAATTGGTCAATGTGATCAATGAAGAACAAGTCTTCATCATCACCATGCATCAGCAATTCAGGGAATGCTTGAGCAATGGGAGTACGTGTGCGAATACGGGAAGTAGCAATAAGGAATGCATTGGACATTGAAGTCTCCTTGAGTTAATGGGAATACTGGGAAGGGAAGGTGCAATGACTGCACAAGCCGAAATGCTCGTGTTCATTGGTGGTGATAGGGCCATCGCAGTTAGGACAGCAATGGCAAGCATCTGAATACAGGTAAGCCATCTCCTTATCGGAGACAGTCACCAATTCAGCTACTGCTTGGGAAAAGGACATGGACATATAGAACTCCTGAATAGATGTAATGGGACAAGCCACTACATCGACGGAGTCGATATGTCAGATAGATTGATATATCGGGTGAATATCGGAATGAGGAATAGATAGGTAGGAGTGGGAATTGAGTTGGGGTTAGTGTGTGTGAACACTGAGTTAACTCAACCAGACTGCATCTGTCTATAACCCTATCAATAGACTACTGTCTATTACCACTACATGAGTGGAACTCAATAGGACTACTGTCCCTTCTATAGACTACTGTCCCTTCTATAGACTACTGTCTATAGGTGTGTAGTGTGTGGAAGTTACTACTACCCGTTAGGGTAGTAGTGTTGGTTAAGCTGAGGTAGCTTTGTTAGTGAGCTTGAGTTGTTTGTTCAACTCGATCTGTTGTGCTGCACGATTAGCCCGTGATTCATCTGCGAATGCACCAGCAGTCTCTTCAGCCACTGATGCCATGTGGTTGAGTGCGAGAGCTAGGCTATTGAATGCAGTGAATAGAGTAGTGAGGAATGCGTTGAAGGCTTTGAACATGATGATCCTTAAGGTTGGTGGCATATGCCAATACATCAGCGGAGCTGAGATGGGGGGGGGTGGATTTGATGTGTGGGCTTCAGCATATAAGTCCTACCACCGTACCCAACTATCAAAAATCCCACAAACCCTTCTCATAATTTTTAAAATAATTCACCTAACCCTGTACCCTAATTGACTCAATTGGCTATTGGTGTACTATGTGCACCCGATACCCTAACTCAATTGATTGCTAATGACCATTCTGACTATTGAACAATTCCGTATGGCTTTACCGGATAAGGTAAAGAAGTCTGTAAACCAGGAATTAATTGACAGCGTGAATAATGTGTTGATTGATCCTGAGATGTTTGAGAGCTACAGGGATAACCTGATCTCTTATACAAAGGTGATGGCTGACGGCCGGTTTAAGGTGCCTGAGTATGTGAATGCTGTGCGGTATGTGAGCCATAAGCTGATGGGGTGCACCAACATTGAGGCTTACACCAAGACATTCCCTGATAAGTACGCCAGGTTCGTGACCAATGGAGTACAGGCTAAGGACATTGCTAGTTATGTCACTGCGTACAACAAGAGCAAGCTGGTGAACCTGATCTTTGAGCAGACACTGATACCAAGCTATGTGCTGAACCAGGATCTGTATCAGAGGGCGTTGAATGTCCAGGCTGATCTGATGGTGAATGCCAAGAGTGAGAAGGTTAAGTGTGACGCCGCGAATTCGTTGTTGACTCAGTTGAAGATGCCAGAGGTCACGAAGGTGGAGTTGGATATTGGGGTTAAGGAAGACAGTTCGATCAATGCGTTGCGCCAAGCTACGCTTGAGTTGGCTAGGCAGCAGAGGTTGTCTATGGAAGCTGGGCAGATGACCGCTGAGTCGGTGGCTCACTCCAAGCTAACGATTGATGTTGAAGTGAAGGAGGTGGTTTGATGGTCCGGGCACTATTGGCCAGTGCCTACTATCTATTGGTTTCTATGTGGTTTTCCCTCTGGCCAGCCTTGGCAGTAGGGTTGCTGGTTCATTTGGTTGTTCCTGAGTGGGAGGTAATAGCTTTTGGTGTTGTGTATGGTTACGTGATATCGGAGTTCCTATTGAGGCGTAAAGGTAATTGGTTGCCCTAATTCAATTACACTAGGCTAATTCCGTTTGGTATTGGCTTAAAGGGTAATTGACTATGGCAAAGAATTCTCCAGCCCTGGCTTTGCCAGACAAGGTTTTTTCCTTGTTGGCTGAAGCCGATAAACAACGGGGCTTTCCACCAGGGACTATGCAGTCTCTGTTGATGCAGGAGACCGGTGGCCAAGCCAAGTATCTGAATGACCCAACCTCGTATCACTATGCAGCCAATGCTGAAGGTAAGCGGATCGCCGGCCATACCGGGAAGATCTCCACGGCACAAGGACCTTTTGGCATCCTCGAATCTACTGGGAAGAACCCTGGCTATGGGGTCAAGCCAATGGGTGACAAGACCAACTTGGCTGAACACATACGCTTCGCTGCTGACTACTTGGATGCGAGATCCAAAAGCGGAGGTAGTTTGTCCGCTGGCTTGGCTGGTTATGGTGAAGGCGCGAAGTACGCTACTCAAGTGGCACGTCGACGGGATGGGCAGCCGGCCGTAGTACCCGCGATGGTTGAGCCAGTGGTTCAAATGGCCCAAGCTCCAGTGGTTGTAGCTCCTGAAGCTGCGCCGATTGAGCCAGTAGTGGTAGCCCAGGCTGATCCAACTCCTGTGACCCAGGTACCAGGGGATCCAGAAGTTGTGCCAACAGAGACGGTGGCTCAAGCTGCTCCTTCTGTAGCGGTACCGACATTTCCCACCTACCAGAACCCTGACTTCATGGCAGCTCTGGGTAATATTCTGCAGAGATCGACGCCTAACTTCCAATCCTTTGGGACCTTTGGTGGTCGTAGGGCTCGCGGGTGAGCGTCGATCCAGTCGCAGAAGCCCTGGCTCCTTGGAAGGTCGAGGAGTATCTCGACTCCATAAGCTATACGGTAGACCCGTACTATGTACCGAGTGAATTCGCCCTGGAGTTTGTCACCTTCATCAAGCTGGTGAACGGTTCCCAGGGGGAAGAACACAAGACTCCGCTGGTTCATTACCGAATGCTTGACACCATCTCTGATGGTGGCAAGCGTGTGGTTAATCTATGTCACCGCGGTATTGCTAAGACTACCGTCATGGGTGAGTACCTGTTCCTATATATCGCTGTGTATGGGACTATTCCTGGCTTCGACAGGATTGACCTGGCTCTTTATGTGTCTGACTCCATTGAGAATGGTGTCAAGAACATGCGTAAGAACTTGGAGTTTCGTTATGAGAACTCTGACTTCCTGAAGCAGTACATCACTGATGTGCGCTTCACAGATATTCGCTGGGAGTTTAAGAACGCAGACGGTAAGACGTTCATCGTCAAGGGTTACGGAGCTAAAACCGGAGTCCGTGGAGCCAAGGAAATGGGTACCCGGCCGCAATTGGCGGTACTGGATGACTTGATCTCGGATGAGGATGCTCGGTCATCCACTGTTATCAGTGCGGTGGAAGACACAGTCTATAAGGCGGTGAATTACGCCCTGCATCCGACCAAGAACATGATCATCTGGTCAGGTACGCCCTTCAATGCGAAGGATCCACTCTACAAAGCAGTGGAGTCTGGTGCCTGGAGTGTCAATGTATTCCCTGTTTGTGAGAGTTTTCCTTGTACGCGAGAGGAATTCCGTGGCAGTTGGCCAGATCGCTTTACCTATGACTACGTTAAGGGCCAGTACGACAGCGCCGTGAAGTCTGGGAAGGTAGAAACATTCAACCAGGAGCTTATGTTGCGAATCATGAGTGATGAGGACCGTATGGTTCAGGATGGTGATATCGGCTGGTACAAGATTGATGCGGTATTGCGTAATAAGAGCCGGTTCAACTTCTATATAACCACTGACTTTGCTACCAGTGAGAAGCAAAAAGCTGACTTCTCGGTGATCAGTGTCTGGGCTTACAACAATGTCGGTGATTGGCTGTGGGTAGATGGTATCTGCAAGCGCCAATTGATGGATAAGAATGTGGACGATCTATTCCGATTGGCTCAGACCTATAGACCACAGTCCACCGGTATTGAGGTGAGCGGGCAACAGGGTGGCTTCGTCTCTTGGGTTCAGAGCGAAATGCTTGAGAGGAACATCTATTTCTCATTGGCTATTGAACCTGGCTCAACTGATGCTGGATTACGGCCTAATACCAATAAGATGGTCAGATTCAATACAGTAGTACCGCTATTCAAAGCCAGAAAGATATTCTTTCCAATTGAGAGAAAGACTGAGGCTACAATTGCGGAGGCAATTAATGAATTGAGTCTGGCTTCTGTTGGTGGATTTAAAAGCAAGCACGACGATTTTATTGACACGATCTCAATGCTGGGCTCATTGCGTCCATGGAAACCCTCTGAAGAGGCTCCCATGGTCCAAGATGAAAAGCATAGTGGTATGTGGGATGTCGACGTTGGGGATGAAGTCACTGACCGCATGGCGTCGTACATTGTTTAAGGAATTCCGGTGAAACTATCTGAAATCTTCAACCAACTTGCGTATGGTGAGTTGTCACAGACAGGAATGGTTGACTTGACCACTGGATTGATGGTTCCTGCCAAGTATGGACAGCTGGTATCCCATGTAAATCTGGGGCTGACCGCACTACATAAGCGTTTTCCACTGAAGGAAGGTAGATTGACCCTTGCACTGCAAGCTGGTCGGCTCACCTATCCGTTGAATACATCTGATGATGTGATCATTATTGAAGGTGGTGAGGGGGATGAAGAGTTCAACGACGATATCTTGAAGATTGAGCGTGTTTACTCATCCAGTGGTACTGAACTTGGTTTGAATAATGAGACCAATCCACTGTCTTGCTTTACACCAAAGGCTACCGTACTCAGAGTGCCAGCTCTTATTGTCGATAAGTCTCTCGATTTACCTAGTGATCTACAGACAGACACACTGACAGTGGTGTATCGAGCCAATCATGCAATCCTGGCTGCACCTGCCTCGCTCAACCCTGCTCGTGTAGAGGTTGACCTACCGTATAGCCACCTGGAACCACTACTTCTGTATGTTGCCAGTCGGGTTATTACTCCTATGGGAGCAGGTCAGTTCGAGGGACAAGGCGGTAATAACTACTACGCCAAGTACGAAGCCTCATGCGCTCAGTTGGAGTCCACCAATCTGCGTGTAGACCAAGATAGCCAGAACAGTCGTATGGAACGAAACGGCTGGGTCTAAACAATTATTTTCACACGGAAGTTCATATGACTAACATTACCAATCTTCGTCGCACCAACGGTGGTATTACATACTATGAGGAAGACGACGAGATATTTGAAGTAATCCAGAATACTCTGGGTAAACCCGCATCTATACAATCTAGGCGCGGTAAGTGGACTGAAGAAAAAAGCGTATTTAGCTACGACTCTAATGGTCGTTTCTTAGGTTTGACTGGTGATATTGAAACCACGCTATTACCGGTACTCCTGGCAGAAGCAACAGGTACCGCTAGCTACGTCACCGACCCCCTAACCGGAGCAGTCACAGGGCTTGTGGGGCCGGGGGGTGTGGTTATTCCGTTAGACATAACGGACAACGTTAAAACACTTGACCCCGTAGATTTCTTCCAAATCTCTGCGCTCGACGTGTTTGGTGCAAATATGTACGGGTTCACCTCTGCAAACAGCAGCCAAGTTGCAGTTTTAAACCGATCTACTGGAGTGGTATCTAACTACGGAACTGTGATACCTGCAACTGGTATCATAAAGATCAAGGTTATTTCCCCCACGACAATGATCGTTGGGTCTAATAACGGCAGCACGGCAAACCAATGTGTCTACTACCGCACAACCGACAGCGGAGCAAATTGGACGCTCATCATGACGATGGCTTTTGCCGGCAATGAATTGTTCTTGCAGCCAAAGGGCGTGGCCGTTGCGACAATCGGAAACAGGACGGTGCTACTCGCAGGTGACTACAACACCAATGCCTCTCGCGTAAACGGATCGACAAATGACGCTGTGTACCTACGCCGATCTGATGACTTCGGAGCAACATGGACGGAGGTTACACGCTGGAATACCGATGGCTCCAACAACAATATACGTCACATTCATGCAGTAAAGCAATTTGAGCCAAACGGACGAATTTTTGTATTTAGTGGTGATACTGACACCCAATCAGCTATTTATTCCTGGGATGGAGTCGAGGCTTGGCCTGTCAACGTAAGTCCAGCTTCGGTAGTACAAACAAACGGTCTAAAAAATGTATCTGGGCGGCAATGTTCCCGTGCCATTGATCCTATTCTGAAAGATGGGTACTTGTGGTGGGGCGCAGATGCTGAATCGGGTGCTAGCGTATCCGGTGCGTTGGAGGCTGGCATTTGGAAAATGAGCCAAGGACTCGATAAGACCACTCTCACTCGTATCGGCTATCCAAACTCGCTTGGCCGTAATCAGGCTATCTGGTTTACTCAAATATTGAGCACAGGGCAATTGGCGATGCTGTCTGGCAACGCGGGCCCTATCGCTGGTCAAAAGTACAACCAAGTGATCATTAGCAACAAAGCATGGACAAAATTTGAGGCAGTTGGGGCGTACCGTAGCCTTGATTCAACGACTTATATCTCTCCGTACTACCTAGATGAATACGCCGGGAACATTTATGTTTCTTGCTTCGGGGCCGCTGGAAAGACCTACACATCAACCGTCTCATGCAAATTGTCTGCGAATGATTTTCGAGGAAACTACGCAACTGCCTACCGCCCTGACACAATTCACCCGGTGTATTGGGTTGATCAAACCAACGGCAGTGATGCAAACGATGGATTCAAACCCTCCACGCCATTTAAGTCGATGGGGTATGCCTTAACGGGCGCACGGATGACGTATGGTGCGCGGCTGCAAATTGTGGGCAATTACGAGCATGGGCTTGAACTCACTACACCGCTAAAGAGCGCGACAACCGTTGTTATGAACGGCAACAGCCGTGCGGGCGACCCGACAGAACCACTTGTCATCGCTGGAAGTGGCGCAACCAAAACAGTAATGAAGATCGGAACGGGAGCAGTTGGGTTTACGTGGATGCAACTCTACGGTGCAACTGCGCAGAAGCTAGAGTGGCAAGACCTGAAATTTGATTGCGATGTTGCAACCTCAACACCGGTTTGGACAGATGTTGCACAGGGCGTCGGGGCGCACACCTTTGGGTCTATCCGGTGTATCGTAGGTGACCACACAAACACCGCAGGAAAGCCGACGCGTTACGTCAAGAATGACGGTATGTACGCCTACGCCAGAGGCTGCGTGATCGACTGCCAATTAGCACTTGCGAACGCTGCCTACGAAGGATGGACAAACGGTTCAGCAAATTTCTACTTCGAGGATTCTGTGCTTTTTGGTGGAAACCGTCAGGTTTTACTGCAAGGCACAGGTAACACAATTGGGTTACGCAACGTCAAGTCAATCGGTGCATACCAGTCTGTTCTTAACATTGCAGCGGCTGCAACAGTCACATCGCGTTCGGCTATTTATTGCGACTTCTATTCCGATCAGGTATCCGGCGCTGTGGTTATCAACGATCAAGCATCATTAACTTGGGCCGGAGAATTCAAAAGTTGCAATATTTCTGGATTCGGTGGTGGCCTTGGAGTAGCTTCGGCATTTGATGGGTACTCAACCGTGCGCCAGTGGCCCGTGCCTGTTATTAGATATGCAGATTACGTTTACTAATTTGCCGCTTCTTGGACTATTGCTTGTGTCTTT
>OFRF01000221.1_pt1 | contig 15490 bp, 19 predicted proteins | sample 1543081 | NCBI WGS metagenome assembly OFRF01 (sample SAMN07774232, study PRJEB24372) | wastewater metagenome
GGAACCGTATATGGTTTCAGCTTCGGCTCTGCTGAGCTTTTTTCGTAGCGGCGAGAACTTTTTGCAGGAGTACGAGGCCTTCTTCTTGGGATCGAAGCATCTGGTGAATAGGCTGCATCCCAGGCATGAGTTTTTTGTCATCTTTAGGTTCCAGTCTATGGAATAGCGTTTGCGTTTCTTCCGCAGACAAACCCAGGTACCGGGATACCCAGGTAGCTAGTTTCACCTCTACCCCCAGCCGAAGGAACTTCGTCAAGGTAGCGTACAGAGGCGTGTCGATGTCTAGGTCAGTTATCTCACTTAGGACTTCCTTGGCGTCGTCGATGGCGGACATAGCAGGTAGCATCAGAGGAGCTAAATCTTGAATCAGGTACTTGCTGATGGCCTTTTGGTTCGCATCCAGAGAGCGGAAAAAGGGTTTCTTAAGACGCTGGCTAGTGGCCAAGATGTCTTTGTTGACAGGCGCCGTCTTAACGACAGGATCTTCTGCTACCTGAAACCGTATCATCCTGAACGTATGCCGGCTCTTGCCTGTGAGAGCTTTTACCTTGATGCGCCTCTTCTTGCGCTGCACTTGCACCACGGGAGCCTTAGGTAGGGATACAACCCGAGGCGACAGGTCGTCCAAGGTGAACTTCCTCTCGCGGGCAGCCTCTTGCTCTAGTCGCACCTCTTCGTTGAAGTCGTTGAGGTAGGCAGGTTCGCTACGCTCAGCTAAATCTCGCCGTTGAACTTCTAAGGTGGAGGTCGCCAGACCCGAGGAACCTACGCCTACTCGACGCCCTCTAGGACTGAGAGTAGGCGGCCTCTCGTTACTCTTCTTCATCTAGGTCCTCCATGTACTTGCGCTTCTTCGGCTTGCCTGAGCCTGATGGCGGTTCATCGCTGACCTCTTGCTGCAGGTCCCCTACCGTCATGGTAGAAAGGTCAGCATGGAGCGAGAACGGGAATAGCTCGGCATTTCTGCCCTTAAGCTGCTCTACGTTGATGACCTTGTTCTCTCTGCTTTCCTTAGTGGCTACGAATATCCAGCTGGTATTACTGTGCTCTTTAATGGCCTGGGAATATCTGATGCGGCCATCTTCACCAACCTGCGCTAACAGCACAATGATCAGGTTGTGGTTAGCGGCGTATATCTTGCAGTACCTGGCAACCTGACCTAGCTTACGCCACTGGTCGTCGCCATCGACACCTTTGAGAAGCGAGATGTAATCGATGATTATGACCTGAGGTCCATAGGTGCTAGCCACGGGGAGAATCTCCTCAATGGCCATGTCCTCTTCGGGTTTGTAGATCGTGTACCTGCCACCTAGCCGGGCGCATTTCTTTGCGAAGCGCCTGAACTTGGCGTAGATCATATCCCGCTCATCTGGAGAGAGCTTCTTGAGCAGGATCTTTCGGATGTCGACCTTAGCAATGTTTGCTAAAAGCCGTGCGGTCTGCTCATTCTTGGACATTTCTAGCGGCACCAGAACCACCCTGATACCTATGCTTGCCCAGAACTTGCACATCTGGCTCGCCATCGCAGACTTACCAGCACCTGACGATCCACCTAAGGTGACCAGCGACTCTAAGAAGAAGCCTCCGTTCTTAGAATCGAAGTCCTTGAACCCGGTGGGTATGAATGTTTCTTCGGACGTATCGTACAGCAGGTTCTTTACCGCCTCCATGGAGTTGTTGCCCTTACCAATGTGCAGGGCAATGTCCTTCATGGACCTACTGACACGCAGGTTAGCCAGGCTGTCGCTAACCCTCTCGATCAAGGTGGAGGTATCGACTTGCTTGGCTTGCAGCTTGTCTAGTAGGTCTTCGCCGATACGAAACAGACCACGAAGCTGCCTGTACTTGTGCAGTATCTTGACCGCGGAGGCTGCCTCAACCTCCGTCTTTAGTCTGACCGAAGCTTCGCCTAGGTACTCTCGGACGCCTTCGTCTAGGGAAGGATCCTCTAATAGAGAAGGCCAGGTTGGGGGATCACCCGACTTCGTGATGGTGGTGCGAATTCGTTGGTAAGCCGCTACGCTCTCATTGTTGTGGAAGTAGGTCTCGTCTACCTTAGCCAAGAGCAAGCCGGCTAGTTTGCGATTGCGCGAACACAAGGTGCGAAGGACTTGAAGCTCTGTATTGGTGGATACAAGCCTTGCCATAATGCTTAGACCTCTAGGTCACCCCTAACCAGGCTGGACTTTAGATACAAGCAGCCGTTGAGCGGGTATTTGAGTTGTTGGTGGAAGAACGAAAAAGGATCTGCGCCGGAGGTGACCACTATCCTAGGAATGTCTGCTCGCACTTCCAGGATGTCCCTCAGTTTCTCTAGCTTGACGTTGGTCGAGGTGGGTAGCACGTTAGCCAGGACGATAAACGTAGGCGATGTTTCGTGGCTCTCTGCCCAGCGGTTTTGAAACCCGCCTAGTAGATCATGCCACACAGGATTGGCTCTAGGGCCAGATTTCTTGAGATGGTTCTGCATCAAGAAGGCTGCGGCCATCTTGGCCAGCTTGTCGTTAGGTTCGCTGGCAATGCAAAAACAGATTGGCTCGGAAGGATTGTCCAGAGCTCGTTGGTACCACTTGTATTGCTTCTGGGCTTCCACTAGCTTAGGCTTCAAGCCCTCAGGTTGAGACGTGAAGGACGCAGGTCGTAAAAGAAACGGCTTGATGGCTAGAACCATTCGGTTCATGCCTTTGGACAGCAACGCAGGGAGACATCTGTCGTCTAGCTTGAGACGAAGTTCCTCCATCTTTAGTACCTCAGTTACCATCGTCAGGTCCCTCGGGTTTCTTCTCCGCAACAGGTGGCTCTAAGGGCATAACACTTAGGTCGACATAAGGACCCCCGCCCATGTGTATCGACCACGCTTGCCTTCCGTAAGGCTTCTGTTCCGGGCCTGTTGCTTTGGACGTACCTACTATCGCATCAACCGCTTTATGGATAGCCTCAGCCAAAGACTCAGGGCTTGTAGCCAAAAGTCTCCAAGGGACAGCAATCAGATCGATGTCGTAGGATAACGATCCGTGCACCGCCAGAGCATACCCGTGTCGCCGCGCAACTTCTCGCAAGGGAAGTATCAGGATGTCCGCTAGCTCGCGACACCTCTCTGCGTGGTGATCTGCGGTTCGTTTCATAGCACCCCTCCACTCCTAAATCCTTCACCGCCTTCGTAGGCTTGCCTAGCCTTAGCTTTGCTGCCGCTGTTCATCCAGGCGTACAGCTTTTCCTTGACATCATCTGTCATCTCGGGCTTGAACAACTTGTAGACCACACCCCACCACTCTGACCTAAAGCAGTTCTTCACCACTCCCATATCGTCGGCGAACACACGAATCAATGGCTGAGGTTTGCCATCGAACGGAGTTAGAATGCGGCTGAACCTCTGCTCGGCATTAGGAAGATTGGACGACGGGGTGCATTGGTAGATGCAGCTTGCCCTGGGTATGTTGATGCCTGTAGATAACAACTTGGTGTTACCTACAATGATCCTGATCTTGTAGTTGCGAGCGCGCTCAATGTTCTTATCCCGCTCGTCCTTAGACACGCCACCGTAGAACGGTACAGCCAAGACGTCATCGGCCAGTTTGTTGATGGTCCTCACCAACACCTTAATGGCCGTTACTCTAGCCATAGGGATCAGAACCATGTGACCACGTTTCGCATCTTGGATGGCCATCTTCGCAATCAACCTTAGCCTCTGAGGATTCAACTCCAGGTAGTTGATCATTGCCGTCCAGGACTTGTACTGGTAAGTAGGCGATACCTTAGTATCCACAAACACGATGCGAGGAACTAGCCGTTCCATTTTCAACGTGTGGAGGATGGGGCCCACTATGCGGTGCATCACCTTGTGCTTGGAGTCCTTGCGCTGAGGCGTACCGCTTAGACCAATTCGGTACTGGGTACTCAACGCTGCCACTACCTTGGCGTGTTCCGGGCTGGCGGAGCGGTGGCACTCGTCGACTACCATCACCGTAAACATCCTGCGGAGTTTCTTGAGCAGCGCCTGACCCTTAGGCGAAATGAAGGTCTGGTACGTAGCCAACGCCACGTCGTACCGCTTGAACTCGTCCAGTGTCTTTGCGAAGCCACATCTCTTGGTAGAGATGTTTGTGAGGGGCTTCTGTGTCTTGGACCCTACGAAGGTCTCGTAGAAATTTACAAGCCAGTCTCTCTGGGCGGCGATGATGATTGTCTTGCACTTGACTTGGCAAACCATAGAGGCTGCCATCACCGTCTTACCTGACCTAGGAGGGCTACGTAACACGCCGCGCCTGATACGGAGCATGTCGGCCACGGCAGCTGGCTGTGCGCCTCTAAGCTTGCCTACGAACTGTAAGGACTGGCTCTTCATCGGCACAACAGGCCACTGGGTAACCACTTGCAGGTCACGGTGACCGAACAGAAGCTTCAACCCTGCTTTGTCGCCTAAAGGAACTGTTAGGAAGTTCCTCTCGTTGAGCACTACCGTCTTGGAGAGTTTTACTAGGCCCAGATTGTTGGGGCACTCTTCGCAGGTGTCGGTTGGTCGATCCTGGAAGAACTCGCACTTCTCGCAAGCCGAGTCTTTGAAGAACTGAAAGGTCTCCCTCTCGTAAGTGGCCTCAATCTCCTCGCGAGATAGTTGGGACTTATCTATGTAGAAGGCTTCGCGGGCAAGAACCTTCAACGGCTTCGGTGGTTTTTTCAAAGGTCTTTTACCTTGTCGTGAGCCCAAGCAAAGGCTACTTTTCGCAGCAAGTAATTCTCTAGGAGAGCGCGCACGTCCTTATCAGGTACGTCCGTTTGGTCTGAAATTTCTCGGACCAGCCCGTTAAAGACGCCTTCGGGCAGGATTCCTCTCTTATGCCAAATCTCCACCTCTAACAAAGCCTCCTTAACATCCGAGGTAGGTATAGCATCTAGTGCAGAGCGTAGCGTGGACTTTTTCATATCTTGGTCTCGGGTTTGTACACGAGCTGGAGGAGAGCGACAGCGTTCTTCAATGCGTAGCCTGCTTGGTCGATGTCCTTGACGAACATGTCTAGCATCTCGGATATGCTTTGCATTCTAGCCATCGTCTCAATGCCTTCGCGGAACAGCGTGTCGAAGAACTGGCGCCGGCTGACCTGAGACTTGAGCCCTAGCTTCTCTCCATACCTGTGCATTAGGTAGCGGCGCACCACATCAACAGTGGTGTGCAGACGATCGCGCTTGTCCGAAACATTTACACGTAGCTCAACCATACGAGCTCGGTAGCTAAGATCCTTGAACAAGGCTTCGGTAAGCATCTTCGGGCCAATGTCTGAGGTGTGGAGGGTTCTGCTGGTGCGACCTGCGTGGAGACTCTTTGCCTCACGAACCACAGAGGCTAGGTCCATGCTCTCTACCTTCTCTAGGACCTTGAGATACTTTTGGTAAGCCGCATTGTTCTTAATGCGGTCCGTTGTGACGGTAGGTGAGGTCATGGTTCAGCTTTCGAGGTTGTCTTTGATCGCGGTAGGTAGCGTAGGGTTGACCGCTAAGGTCACCTCATTCTTCTTGTGGTAGAGGTAGAACAAAGGGGTTCGAGCTATCAGCAAGACGCCCGAAGGCACGCCTAGCTCTTTGTTATTCACTCGCTTCTCCCAGGCTTTGCTGTAAGCAAGGAGGGCAGACCCGTAGCACATGAAGCTGAGCGGTGTGTAGAACAAGTGGCCTATGGTTTCACCTTCGTACCCACCTAGGTGGAGGTCACCCACTCTGATGTAGGTGTCGGCGGGAACCAGCTGGGAGTCTGTGACGCTCAACTTGGTTCCTGCCGGTAGGTACTTGCTCAACAGCACGGTGTATTTCCGTCCGTGCGTGGAGTACGGGATAAAGACCTTCGACCTCAGGTTGGTCTGCAGGATGAACCGCATAGGATCACTCGGCCTTAGCCTTCTTTGCCTTAGCAGGTTTCTTCTCGTCACGGGACAGCAGGGCGAGCATATACATGAACCGGCCCTTCGTGAAGAAAAGCATCTGCTCACCCACAACCTGGAAGGTCACCTTGTTCTCAGGCAGTTTGGACAGGGCGTCCTTTAGGAAAGCAAAACCTGTCCTGAATGCAACAGACTTGGTGGGTTTGCACCGGAGGGTACTCTGAACCTTGCCGTGCGTCGACTTGAGCGTGACGGTACATCCCGAAGCCTTGTCCACGTCGAAATCAACGTACTCGCCTTTCTTGAAGATGGCCTCAATGTTGAGTGCTACGGCGCGCAAGTCCTCTGAGCTTAGGTCAAGGGATACTGTCTCGGAGCTTTTGAGCTTGGCTACTAAGGCGAAAGCGTCATCCGGAGAGATCTTGTTCTGGTTCTCCTGGTGAGGTAGCGTGAGTGCGAGCTGGAACACCTTGTTGTAGGCGTACAAGCTGGACTCGGTAGCGATCATGTAGAACGACATGCCGCCGAATTCCTTAGTGAGTAAGGACAGTGCTGAGTAAGGCACTACCAGGTCCAGTTCGCCAGTGACCTTGCTGTTCGATGTGTAAGCCAAGTGCCAGTTATCGTAGCAGATCATCTTGGCGCCCTTAGTGGTAACTCGGACCGCAACAGGCATGAAGCTATCGATGTTCAGCATCGGCTTGAGTTCAAGGCCAGGTAGGGACTGGGCAATGAACTCTACTACGTCCTGTCCAACCTTGGTCTTGTCGGACGTTTTCAGATCACTTGGGAGGATGTCCTCGATCTCGACCGTCGAGGTCACGAGCTCGGCTTCGTACCCCGAAGCCTTCACAAGCACGGTCGAGGAGTTGATGAGCAAGCTGACGTCTTTGCGTCCTGAGATGAGTGCCAATAAAGCGCCTGGCTCTACGGAGAAGGTTTTGTTCTTGTCCTCTTTGCCTACCCGCGCAGACACGTTGAGGCTAATGCCAATGCCTTTGTTGATGGCAGACAGTTGGACGGTGTCGCTGTTAACGACCTTGAAATGGGCAAGGACGTTGCCGCCGGAAGCAGCAACCTTCTGCAGGGTGCGAACGGATGTTACCAGTTGGTCGGTGTCGAAAGAGATAGCCATGGAATGATCCTTAGTGTTAGGGAGGCCGCAGTACCTACGTATTTACAGTAGGAAAAAGAAGGGTGGTAGCCACCAACTACCACCCTCCAAGACCTCCACCAAGAGGAAACGCCATGCAACCACACCCGGATCAGAGGTGCAGCCGTAATCAAATTACTGAGTTCGAGTAGCCCTACTCTCCGAACTCTAGGGTTTCGTCCACAGCCTCTAGCGCCTTGAGGAGGATGGCTTTATTTTTAGCCACCACGGTTTTCAGGTCACGAACAGACAAAGGACGGTTGCCCGTAGGTTGGTAGTCCGGGAGGCTCAACACGTAAGCAAAGGCACCGACCATAAGGTGATGGGTAAAACTGCCGTCCATCATACCTAAAGGGGCCACCAACTTCTCCGCTACCGCAACCTGGGACGCCCCTAGCGTAACAGGACCTTTGTCATCGGCAATTTCTTTGTTGCGAGTCGCTACTTGTTTAATGGTCATGTTCTATCCTTAGGATACGGTCAAGACGGCAATAATGGAGTACCCGGATTTACTGAAACATGGCTAGTCAGCCATCACACTTTCGGCAAGGATGATCAGTCTACCTGTCGTAGGTTCGGAATAGAAGAAAATGTCTGCGTAAGGGCTGACCTTCTTGAGAAAAGGTGCCAGCTCTCTACCAGAGATATTGGTGCTCTTTCCTTTAGGTAGAACGGCCTCGAAGTTCCATATGCCGTTTTCTACAGATCCATCTTCATCTTCTAGGATACGGAATATTACCGCTTGTTGGACGGCTCCTGAGTACCTCAAGAGTTTCTTGACGGATTCTTGGAACGACTTGTATATTGAGAGTATTTGAGGATTCATGTCCGACTCTTGCAGATAGATCTGCTGTCCTGCGGCGGTTTCCTTGAGACGAGTCGCTACTTGTTTAATGGTCATGTTCTATCCTTAGGATACGGTCAGATTGAGAGTGACCGCAACCTCATTGCCTTTACGGTCGACGATCGAGAAAGTGAAGGCACGTGCGCCGGCTGCCACTGCGCCTTGGATTACCTTCACGAGGCGCACGGTGTTTTGGGTAATGCCTGCATTGGCCGCCTGGTTGCCTGCGCTGATCACGAAGGCCTTGACATCGTTCTCCGCAGGATTGCTGACCACTCGAATGTAGGCAGGCTCCAGAGTAGGGAAGCTGACGGAGAAGGCAGCCACCCAGTTGAAGTCGACGAACCGCAGTCCACTCTGATTGGAGAACGCGGCATTGACGGCCCAGGATAGAGCCGCTGGTGTATTCACCGTAGGTGCAGGCGTAGTGGTCGTGACCGCAATAGGTGCGTTGTTGCCGTAGCACAACGAGTACACCATGACACCAGGCACGTACCTCAGAGTATCTGGGCCTAAAGTTGCCTGTTGCCAGCTACTCGCAGGGAGAATGTGCTTGAGGGGAATGAACTCCAGATGCGACGCCCAGGCTTCGGCCGCCTCTTGCGCCCGAGTAAAGACGCATCCCATGTAGTGGCTGAGGCGTGGCAGGAAAGGGAAGGCAGGGCCAGTGCTAATCTTCTGGATGTTCACCGTCTTGCCTGCAGTGAGCAAGCCGGACAGGTCGAAGGTAGTCTCTGTACCGTCGAAGGTAGTGGGCGTGATGGCGAAGAGGCCGACAATTTCGCCATCCCCAACGATAACAGGCAGGAAAGACTGAGGCATCGTCGGCGCAGTGATGGCGGCTAACGTGCCCAGAATGCCTTGAGCTTTCAGGCTGAGGATGTTGTCCGAGGTAGCATCACCTGAGGTCAAGGTGACAGGCGTCACGCTCTGAGGAGGCAGTACCTTGGGTTGACCGAAACTATCTTGCAACGACACAGGGTAGTTGGCCAGGTTAGGCACGTTGTAGTCGCCTACATTTACTGGCGTGAGGGTGAGTTTGCTGGCCGCAACATGAGCAACGAAGTCGCCCTCATTGAAGGTAGCCAGAGACAAGGGAACTCGGGCGCTGGCGCCCGCTGTACCCACAGGGCGAAGCGTAACCAGTTTGCCGTAGGCATCGGTTAGGCTAATAGGGTACGCAGCCTGGTTAGCCACGGTGTAGTATTGGAGCATCGGATGTCCTTTTGTAGGTGGGGCAGTAAGATGAAATTACTCAGTCTTAGGAAAGACTAAGCCGGTAACCTCGTCTAAGGTTTGCCAGCCTGTTTGGCACAAGGAAGCCACCAGGCCAATGTAGGCACGCCAGCATTGCATTGGATAATACGTGACAGGGATTATGCCCATAGGAACCTCAAGGTGAAGTGGAGTTAGTCTTATAGTCGTCAGGGAGATGTGCCCTGGCCAGCTCATCGTAGTAGGCATCTCGGCAGTGGTTGCGATCCCAGAACACTAGGTTTATCACGTGCCTGAACCACCAACCTTCTCTGTAAGCTCGTGCACTGGTGGTTTCGTCTGGGCTGCCTTTAAACACCAGGACGTTGCCGCCCTGAGAGAGCCATAGCAAGATGTTTTTGAAATGCTGACTTATTTTCAAGGAACGTTCTCCTGTGTCAGAGGCCAATAGGTGTAATTCCTTCGATCGTCCCAAGTGAAAGTGAATCCTGAGGAACCACCCGGATACTCCTCAAGCATCTTGCCTTGATCTAGTTGGGACATTCGAGCAACCTGCCACTGAGGAGAGAAGGGCTTTACTCCTAGCTCCGCTTTACCTACGAAAAAGAAGTCCGAGGAAATCGTATCTACTACCAGCTGAGACGTCTGAGACTGGGCCGCCAAGTCTCGCATCACCCGTGAGAGTAGAGGAGAGGTCACTTTATGGTCGTATCCATCCGGTGCTACTGACTAGGTCACCATCCCCATCGTAGCCATATATGTTAGTGAAGCTGGCGCCCTTGTACGTAGCGGTGGTGTAGGATACCTTCTTGAGGCCGCCGAAGGTGCCGTACACGTAGGTTACGACGTAGAGGTTGCCTAGGTAAGTGCCACTGACCTGAATCGGGTCACCTTGCCCATCGTACAAGATGGTACTGCTGCCTAGCGTCAAGGCCAACCCCAACTCAACTATCAGCATCTCATTGGTGTAGACAACACCAGAGGTCGACTCAAAGATAGGAGCGAACTCGTTAGGTATAGGGAGGTTATCGTCAGGCGCCACAACAGGAATTTCTGCCACGCAGGTGAGGCCTAGTGGTATTCCCGTACCGTCTTGCTCCGGTACAAGGTTGACCGTTAAGGCTATGTGGGCGCGGGAAGTCGGCTCTAGCTGGATGAAGGTGCCTTCGTACAAAGGCAAGGCCGAAAGTTGGGTGCCTGTCTGTACCGCCACAGCCAGGACTTTGCTGCGCCTAATGTGGGCAGCAACTACAGGCGTCGAAACATAGCTCGCGCCAATTTTCTGCCAGGTGTTGAACTGAGGGGCAAATTCAAGGACTTCGCCTAGCATGTCCTCTACAGGAACGTACCCGTTGGGCGTCCATAGGTCAAGGCCAGAAGGCAAGTCTAGGTACCCTATACCTGCCAGTGTAAGGCGGTAAGGGTTAGTCATGTTGACGTACTGAGTGAAAGATACGGGATAGACTTGGCGCGGTACTGTTACCCTCTGGCCGTACCCTAGAGGATACTCGACAAATGCGGATTCTAGAGCCATCGCTTAGAGTATTATCAGTGTTAAGGACACATGAAATTACTCAATGGCACACCTAGGCCGAGTTCTTCTTGTGTCTGTGGCAGATGTACTTGAGGTCGTAATCTGCTACGCCGAATTCTTGCTCTGCGATTTCGTAAGACAGACCTTGCCTCAGCACCATGTGTGCAGCTTTTCTCAAGGCACTCATCTTAGGGTTCGCCACTAGGCTAGTAAAATACTCTCGAGCATTATCGTCCAGGACTTCCAAGGCGGTGACGAACTCTTTGTTGGAGAACTCGTTAGCCAGCCAATCGAAGAAGCAGGCTTGAATCCAACCGCGAATGGATGCATCTTTTATCGCGTATAAGGCTGTCTGCGTAGGGGCCAAAACGGACTTGCCCGAGGCAATTTTCAACAGCTGGCTAATGGCTAGGGCAGGAGTGTATCGCAAAGGCGCCGGCGATAGATCAGACAGGGCTTTGCGAATGTCGTCGCCTCTAACAGGAAGGAGTTCGTACCTGAACAATGCTCCTTCCGCAGGACGAGCACCTATCAGAGGTATGCCCCACTCTCGAAGAGTAAGAGGGTTACCAGGAACGAAACCTACACAAGGCTTCTTGAGCCTAGACTTTATCCGAAGTAGCAAAGGGAGAGATTGGAAGTACAAAGGGAACGGCACTACGTCTTCGCCCAGAATCTCTTTACGGACTCCCTGAGGAGTGACGTAGCCGAAATTTAAAGACTGGCTCTGGCAGAGGTACAGGAACTCTAGGTACGTGGTGTGGCACACGCCATAGACTTTTCTCAGCATCATCGCGGACGTCCTTCCACCAGCCGAGAGACACCGTTCTTCTTCACCGCAGTAAAGCACCTGGCAGACTCTAACCCTTCGGACGAGTTCGGGGTAATCACCACAATGTGCGGTATCACTTTGTTCAGTACAGGCAAGAAACTCCAGAAACTATTACGCATCTCTTCACCCATGTTGGCGGACGGTTCGTCTAGAATTAGAAGGTTTGACCTGCGAGACTCTGGCATCAGAGATACAAAACTCATGATCAGTAGCAGGCTGAACATACGGGATTCTGCACCAGACAGCCTGCGTACCTCAACTGTCTTCACTTTACCTAGGTACCGCTTGTGTACCAGTATCTCAAACTGAGTTCCCAGGCGTATCTCGAATTTGTAGGATTCGGAATAGACGAATCGAGCGTACTTGTTGAGGCAGTCTTCAAGGTGCTTGGCTACTCTTTGCACCATAAGTTTCTTGATGCCTTCGTTACCATAGGCTTCCACCAAGAGCTTGAGTGCTTCTTCGTCGTTTATCGAAGCTCTCAGTGGGGCCAGCTTAGCCTTCACCTCTTTGATCTGTGCCTGTGCCTGCAGTGCCTGATCTAGGCGTGACTGACGGTGAGGCAGCTTCTCTATGTGCCTAGTAAGTTCGTCCTTGAGTTCGTCTAGGTGACTGCACGAATAACGCTGAGCTCTGGTTAGCTTCTGTGCCTTACGCAGCTGGTCTTGAATCGGTCGAAGTGTATCCACCAACACCAAGGCTGCCGTTACCTGGCGCAGAGAGGCTTTAACCGAAGCTAGGTCTCTCTTAGGCTTAGGTTGCTTGGCAGGAGGAAGAGACAACTCCTCCTGCAAGTCTGCGGCTGCCACGTAAGGTTTGTACCTACGCACCGCAGCCTCACAGACAGATATCCTGGCTTGTACTTCGTCTAAACTATTTCTAATCTGCTTCCGCTTGTCCAGTATCTCTTTCGCCTTGTGTGCCTCTTCCGCTTTGTCCAAACGGCTTTGCAGCTTGGCTACTTTAGCCGACAAGCCTACGAACAAACCGGAAGGCACAGATTGCTTGCACGTAGGGCAATTACCTTTAGTGAGCTGATCCTTTAGGTCAATCAGACTCTGGAAGTTGTGTATCTGCGCCTCGAGGTTCTTGCGGTTAACCAACAAGTCGTCCCTGTCAAAATCCACCTTAGCAGGCATTGAGGAGGTGAGTTCTTCCCTCTCCTCTAGCAGGTCGGCAAGCCTGTCTGATGCTTGTTTGTACTTGCTGGCAAAGGCTTGTATCTTGGCCTTGGTCAGGTCTTTGTCTATCTTGAGCTTGGCTAGCTTACGCAAGACTTGGGTGTTGGACTCTTCCCACTCCAGTCTCTGCTGACGATACGCGGCGTACCTTCGAGCCTCGTCTTCGAGTAGCTCCAGCCGAGCCTGCTTGCTCTGCAGGCGATCGGTGTACTCAGACCAATCCTCAGCCAGCGAGATGCCTGACTCTAGGAGTAGAGCCACCTGCTTGCGGTTAGCCTTCTCCAGGTCTATCAGAGTCTGAATTGACCGTAGCTCTTCTACCTTAGCCGTGAGGTCCGCCAAGACCTCTTGTCCTCTACTGACCTGCGCCGTAAGGGCTGATACATCTACCTCACCCAGGTCGGCTTTCAATTTCTTGTACTGCTGAACGAGCTCTTTGAATACGGCTTTGTCGGTCACCAGCTTCCGCAATTCCTGTGCGAACAGCTTCCGCACAAGGTCAATCTCCTCTAGTCGAAACAGGTCGATAAGGAAGGTGCGGCGTTGTGCAGTGGTGCCCCGTTGGAAGAGATTAGGCCGGGCAGAGTCGACGTAGTCTAGCGTGTAGAACTCTTCTTCCGTTCGGTCGAGGAACTTAGCTAGCCTCTGCTGGGCGTAGGACTTGGTCCGTGTTCCTAGTTCCTTGCCATTCAGATTCAACGACAAGGATTCGCCACCTTTACGGCCTGTGCGTGTCACCACTAGGTGGTCGTCACCTCGGCGCAAGGCCAGTTTCTCTACACCACTTGTCCGTTTGTCCCTCTTAGACACCAAGGGCGAGGAGTTAAAGAGCAGCTCAGGAATGTAGCTAAACAGCCTAGACTTACCCGCAGCATTGGTGGACCCGTGGTTAGCATCCTTGTTTAAGCCGTAGATGACTGTAATGCCTTGGTAGGCAAGGTCTAGGTCAGCCTCGCCGTAGATGTCAGAGTTCTTAACCTTTAGCCGTTCGTAGACCAGGTGTGACATGTTATTTGAGGGAAGTACGAAGGTCTCGGATCAAAGAGTACATGCAGGCGCTGATCAAATTCTGCTCCGGCACCAGGAAGCTGGCGGCCTGCTGCCGCAGAGATACTAGAGCGGCCTGCGTAGTGGCGTAGGTCAAGATGCGATTAGCAGATGCAGCTAGGTGCTTACCACTCTCCTGTTCGCTGAGTTTGTTGACCCAACCAATAACCTCGTCGCCATAGACGTTCGGCCACACCTTAGGATGCCTCTCGTCTTTCAGCACATGCCTGTTGAGCACGTAGGCGTTCATGTGTAGTAGCTTGTTGATGAGAGTAAAGGAGTCACCCGCGTCCAAGATAGCTTTCTGTACCACAGAGAACTTGTGCGAGTACACGCCAACCAAGATACGTACAGCCAACTCGTCCTCTACGGTCACAGAGTCTTTCAGTACCTTGAGGATGTCGTCCTCGCTGACCTCACCGTCAGTACCTGCGGTATACTGCACGATAGACTCAAGGAGTGAAGCTGCGGCTCGCATCTCCCCGCTAGAGAACCGGGCGATCTTCTTGATCACCTCCTTGTCCATAGACAGCTTCTCGCTCTTGCAGATACGCATGAGGTACCGGGCCACCATGCTGAGGGTGGGGGACTCTAGGATTAGATGCGAACACCTGTTAGCAATGGCTCGGCCTGCTCCTGAGGCGAATTTCTCCGGCTCCATGGAGCACAAGATGAACACCGTGTTCTTGGGTGGTTGCTCCAAAGGTTTCAGGATGGCATTGGCTGCTGCACCTGTTAGCTTCTGGGCCTCGTCGATAACGATGAACCGCTTCTTGCCGCGCATAGGGTGAAGCAACGATACAGACACGAGCTCCCGCACATCGTCAATGCCACCTTCGGAACCTGCGTTCTTCTCCAGGTAGTCAGGGTGACGTTCTACGTCGTCGGAATCCAGAACGTCTGCGGCAAAACATCTGGCTAGGGTTGTCTTGCCTACAGAGGTAGGTCCTGTTATCAGAAACGCATTAGGAAATTTGTTGGTCTTAATGACGCCTTTAAGGCGGGTGGTGGCCACGTCATGGCCGATGATCTGGGACAAACGAGTGGGCCGATATTTAAGGTGGAAGGCGTCAGCCATTATCTGGTTTCCTCAGGTTGGATTCAAAGATCTGTTTGTGCAGCTCTAGCACTCGTCGGCGCAAAGGTGCTTCTACTTGTCGCTTGGTAAGGAAAGCTTTCAGGTCAGCCTTAGGTTGGTACAAGCTGGTTACCGACTCTGCCGATCGCCACTCCTCCTCCAACAAGGTTTTCAACTCGCCTTTCGTCTTGAAGAAGATGATCTTCACCACGTTAGGGTACGGTGCAAACGAAGTCTCGTCCATTATCACTCCTTCTTGGACGTAGACCTTGTAGAGGTGCAGCGGGTTAGGGCTAATCTTTTTCAGGTCTTTCGTTCCCCAGATCTCCAGGTTAATTAGCTTGAAGTCAGGGTCGTTAGGGACCATCTTTATCTTGTGCGTCAGGTCAGACGCGACCTTGAAATGGTGAAACTTCTTCGGCAGAGATTCACCGAAGTTGGTTTGGTACAAGGTGCCAGAGAAGTAATGTCTATTAACACTATGTGGCGTGTGTAGATGACCTACAAGAGACAGGTGCTTGGTGGAGACACCTTTGGATATCCTCATGCCGTTGTCTCGGATGGACCCTGAACTCTCGAAGTGACCTACGTTCAAACAGTCGGCGCGAGTCTTGACATACGGGTAAGGGAGGAACTGAACAGGTACACCGCCCATAGTAATGACCGAAGGCTGCGTATGGACTCGCAGCTTCCTCTCGCCACCGAAATGACGGTGTACCCAGGACAACAGTTC
>OFRF01000222.1_pt1 | contig 15466 bp, 19 predicted proteins | sample 1543081 | NCBI WGS metagenome assembly OFRF01 (sample SAMN07774232, study PRJEB24372) | wastewater metagenome
GGTCAGGGTCGAGGTCAGGGTCGAGGTCAGGGTCGAGGTCAGGGTCGAGGTCAGGAAGACGTGGGAGACGTTCCCCATGCCTGGCATAAAAATTGCGTCCAGCACCCTCAAAAATCCCGACCACTTTTTCAAACTTTTGCAATTCAGAATATCTTTGCATTTCCAGTAAAAGTAGCTATACTAGTCAATATAGCAGTGACATACGTTGAGACAGCAAGCATTTATTTATCAACTACCAAGGGAGAAATACCAGTGAAGAGCCACCAGATCCCAGTGAATCTCACCCCTGAGGACGCCGAGAGAGTGACTCAGCTCGCAAAGTCAGAAAGGCGCACGCAATCTGACATGCTCCGGATCATTCTCGAGGATGTCTGCGACGGGAAGATCGAGGTCACGCCAGAGCCTAAGGTAAGGGCGTCTCGCAAGACTACATCTACTCGCTGCAGTGATGAACTCAAGCAAAAGCTTGAATCCCTCAAGCAGAAAACAGGCATGTCCATCGACAAAGTCATACATGCGGCCCTTACACAACTCCAAAAACACCCTCTACCACCTAAGTAATAGATGCCAAATCTACGCTACTATGCCCTAGGTAGTAGCGTAGATGAACGCTGACTAGCCTAAAACGGGTACTGCTACTAGACTACCCACTCAAGAATGATTTGACAACTTAACCATCAACTACTACCATGTGGGCACACTTAACTGAAAGGTGCGCCCAAGATGACACCAAACCTGCAAGAAACCCCCGACCTGACTAGCGTCCGAACCCTGGTCACGTCTGTCACCAAGCTCGCAAACGAACTCAGTATCACGCCCAGCGGCATCTACCGCTGGATCAACGTCAACCGAATCCCGGGCCGGCACATCATCCGTGTCGCGAAGTTCTACGACGTTGATATCCAAGACCTGCTCCCGCTCACGGGCTCGGACAAGATCAACACTGCAAAGCCGCTCCACAAGCCGAGAGCCACCTTGGAGACCCTTGTCCAAGTCCACGACAAGGGCATGACCCTGGACCAGGCCTCGGACCTGCTCGGAGTCCCTGCACGATCCCTGCACCTGGTCATGCTCCACTGGGGAGACGAACTCCCCAACCTCTACAAGACACTGGAGCATCTCGAAGCCAAGGAAATCAGCCTGGAAACAGCCTGCCAGCGCCTGAAAGTGGCGAAATACACCCTGCACGGCATCCGCAAGAAGTACGGATACGCCCCTGGGCGACGCAAGCCAACGCACCAGAAGCCGCAAGCCAGCAAACGACGGGAGACACAGATGTCCATGGCCCTGGACGTTATCGCCGGCCGGGTCACGGCCGAGCAGGCATCCAAGGACTCAGGCACGTCCTATCGCACGGTTTTCCGCTGCATCAGCCGTGTCACGACCCACAAACTGAACGAATTGGCCCACTGGCCGCAGTCATTCCGCGCCGCGTTGGCAGAAGAACTCGACAGAGACCTGCCAAATTACGCTGAAAAGTGGTTGAAAGTCGCCAAAGATCAGCGATTGGTGCTCAAAAAGAGGTCAAAAGACACGCCAACACCGAAAAGCTGGAGAAACCTGGCTCTCAAGCGACTCCTGGTCGGGGTTCTGCTCGGCGAGGGGACTGTGGAGGAGATCGCGGCGTCGCGAGGGGCCGATCCGGCTATCCTAGTCAGCCTTTTCTCCTCGGACTTGAGTCCGCTGGGCATTGATTTCGACACCCTGCAAGGCCTGCCAGTGGCCCACCAGATAGCCGTTTCGGACACCCTGCAAGGCCTGCCAGTGGCCCACCAGATAGCCGTTTCGGACACCCTGCTGGCGGCCATTGACCGGAAAAGGACCACGGCATGAGCGATACCACACCTGTTTCCATGTTCGATGAGACTCGCAGAGCTGAAATCCAGTCCCAGATCGAGGGCGCGGCCCCGAAAAGGCCTGATCTCTCGGGCTTGACACACGCAGAGCTGAGGAAGCTTAAAGCTGACATTGACCGGCTGCTGCCAGAGAGTGAGACGTTGTCTGATATGGACATGCCGAGGGAGTTAGTGGCCCAGTTCAAGCGGGTTAAGGATCTACAGGACAGTGTGATTGATGACGACGAGACCCCTGCCAACCAGAAAGCCCAGGTCGCGGGCCAGGTTGCGTCCACGCTGCAGCAGTTGGTTAAGATGCAGACCGATTTCTACACCTCGGAGCGGTTCCGCAACATTGAGAACCTGATGATTGATTTCATGAAGTCGCTTCCGCTCGACCAGGCGAGGATGTTTATCAAAAAGTATGAGGAGACGAGCCAGTGAATTACCCCGCCCTAAAGGGCCGGGGTTTTACGGCGCTTACAGATAAACGTACTTGCGTATTCGTGTAAGCCGGACTTATAATACACGCCAAAGGAGATTGGCATGGCGAATACGGCTGCGGGTGGTGAGGCGACATGGTTGCGCAATTACGGCGAGTGGCTTGAGGTATGTCGCGCAAAGCACGGGAACAGGTACGGTTACTCGCCAGAACGTGTTTCAGTGGGTGGTGTGTGGAAAGTCCGCATCATGTGCCCGGAACATGGGGAGTTTTTGCAGGCACCGAGCAAGCACCGCGCAGGGCAGGGGTGCCCGGTGTGTGCCGGCAATGTCGCGTTCAATGTGCGAGAGCGTCTTGTGGTGACGTTTCCAACGCAGGTGTTCCCAGAGGTTCTGCCGACAAGCACCAAAGAGCGGTTTGTGTTGGAGTGTCCTGAGCACGGGCCGTTTCGCACGCATCTAAATCAACTCCTCGCGTCCAAGGCGAAGCTGGGTGTCGCGTGTCCGAAGTGCAACATCCTGGCGAGAGGGTTGAAGTGCCGGTCGAGTACTACAATGAACCGACTGAGGGCTCGCTGGCCTGAGTACACTTTTGCCGATGTTGGGGCCATTCGCATGGTCGACAAGATTGCGTACACGTGCCCAAGTCATGGTGAGTTCGAGAGTACGGTCGCGGACATGATTGGCGGTCACGGGTGCCCTCGCTGCGGTGACGAGGCGCGCAGGACGGGGATTATCGACGTGCTCGGCATGACCCTGCGACAGAATGTGATTGACGTGGGTCGGGTGCATGGCGGCAGCGTGATTGTGCATGCGTCAACGATCAACGGTACCCAGAACAAGGTTCGAGTCACATGTGTGAAGCACGGCGCGTTCGAGACAAGGTTGTACTCATTGAAGGCCGGCCACGGGTGTCCGAAGTGCTCGCATCACGTGTCAAAGGGTGAGGCGGAGATGGTTGAGTGGCTGAGGACATTGCCACTTGCGGACGACATCAGCGTTCAGCGCCGCGACCTGTTGGAGAAGGGGGAACTGGACATTGTCGTGGGATCGGTCGCTATCGAGTATTGTGGCCTGTACTGGCACAGTGAAGAGCACAGGGGCAGGGGTGAGCATGCACGCAAGGCCAAGGACGCTGGCAAGGCCGGGATCAGGCTGCTCACGGTGTTTGAGGATGAATGGATCGAGCGCAAGGACGCAGTCAAGGCCACGATCATGACAATGGTTGGGGTTGCGCCGCGTGGCGTGGCTGCACGCACAACGGTCGTTCGCGCAGCGGCGTGGAGCGAAGTCTCTGGCCTGTACGAGCGCCACCACCTGCAAGGTGCCGGGTCGCCCTGTGCGGAAAACTATGTGCTTGAGTATGGCGGGGATGTCGTTGCTGCCATGTCATTCAAGCCGGATCGGTTTGGCGGATACGACAAGGAACTGGTGAGGTATGTGTCGTCTGTGCGCGTGGTTGGAGGATTCTCGAAGCTGCTGAAGCAATTTCGGCTGAACAACCCGAAGGGTACCACCCTGGTTTCGTATTGCGACCTGCGTTGGTTCTCAGGTGAGGTGTACCGTAAGGCAGGGTTCAGTTTTGTGGCCCAGACCCAACCTGGTTACTGGTGGTGCAAAGGATCCGAGCGGTATTCGCGCTTTATGTTCCAGAAACATCGCTTGAGTGAAAAACTGAAGAACTTTGACGCTGAAAAGACAGAGGAACAAAATATGGTTGCGAACGGGTATTGGAAAGTGTACGACTGCGGCATGGGTAAGTGGGAGATGCGGCTTTGAGTGACGACATCTTCGCCCGCCACGTGTCGCGCCTTAAATCCAGCCTGGCTGCGCACAACCCGGACACGATCTGCGACTTTATAACGACGCACACGCAACTTCGCGGGAAACCTTTTTCCTTTTCCGGGCATGAGTACCAGCGCACCATTCTCGAAGACCCGGCGCAGAACATTTTCATCGTCAAGTCGGCGCAGATGGGGATTAGCGAGATGAGTGCCCGGCTGGCGGTTGCGCGCTCGGCGCTGATCGACGGCTTCTCGACGATCTACACCCTGCCGTCAGCGACGGCCGCGCAGAACTTCATGAAGACGCGAATCGACCCCATCATCAATGAATCGTCTTATTTGAGTGAGCTGGTCAGCAAGGAAGTCGACAACAGCAGCATTAAGCGTCTCTCGAACTCCTACCTGTACCTGAAGGGGTGCCAGGTGGATCGTCAGGCGATCTCAGTTCCTGCGGATATGCTTGTTTGCGACGAAGTTAATAACTCCGATCAGGAAGTGCTCACGCTGTTCGAGTCGCGCCTGATTCACTCGTCCTACGCGTTGCGGGTGTTCCTGAGCACGCCCTCGGTGCCGAACTTCGGCATCGACCGGATGTTCAAGCAGAGCAAGCGCAAGTTCAACATGTGCCAGTGTGGTAAGTGCAACCACTGGTTCATCCCGGACTACCATGAGCATGTCCGCATCCCTGGCTTCACGGACGATATCAGCCACGTCTCCGTGTCAGACTTCTCCAGGCCTGACTTCCGCTGGATGGACGCCTATGTCGAGTGCCCGGCCTGCAAGCAGAAAGTTGACGTGGTGTACGCGAGTAGGCAATGGGTGACCGAGAACCCTGATGACGCCTTCGTTGATTCCGGCTACCAGGTGTCTCCGTTTGATTGCCCGAAGATCATCAAGCCGTCGGCGCTCGTCAAGTCCAGCGTCGCTTACGAGCGTCCGGTCGACTTCTATAACCAACGGCTGGGCAAGAGCCTTGAGGATCGTGACACGTCGTTGGCACGTGAGGAGCTGGAACAGGTTACGGTTCAGGGGATGCCAAGTGGTCCGCACTCGTACGTGATGGGCCTCGACATGGGGTCGACGTGCTGGGCTCTGATCTGTGCTGTCATGCCTGACCAGACATTGGTGATTGTGAAGGCTGAGCCGATCCCCTTGCACAGGGTGGTTGAGCGCACGGCACAGCTGCAGGTTCAGTACCGTCTGCGTATGATTGTCGTGGACCGAGGCCCGATGACGGAAGCGGTCTATCAGATACAGCAGAAGGTTCGCAACAGTTTTGCTGCGGTGTTCGTCATGTCCAAGGGGATTGACCTGTTCAAGACGATTGATCGTGACGCGGACAAGGATAAGGGCGTGGAAGATATGCGTCAGGTCAACATCTGCAAGGATGCCTGCATGGATGTGCTGATGGGCTTGGTGCGGGCGAAGAGAGTGCTCAAGGTGTCAGATGACCAGGACAATGCCTGGTACCAGCACATGACGGACAACAAGCGGGTGCAGGTATTCAAGAACGGGGAACTTGTCTTCACGTGGGTCAAGACGTTGAAGGTGGACCACTACCACATGGCATTGATCTACGCCTTGGTAGCCTCACGGATTCTTGGGGTTTCCGTTGGCGGGAATGCACCCCTGCCATTGGTCAGCTCGTTCCGTGTCGACACGAAGCGCGTTAACGGTTGATTTCCTCTCCGGGCTAAACCCCCGGAGATTCCTTGCGGGGTGCGTGGTTGGCGTGGTACTCTCGCTTAACCTCGTGGGGATCGCATGTTCGAACGCGTCAAAAATTTCTTTGGAGCAAAAACGGCAAGCCAGTTGCGGTTGCCGGGGCGAATGCCGCCGCCTTCGGAGGTGGGGTCGGTGGTCGAGGCTGCAGCGTCTCAGCTGCCTGAGATAGCTCCGCCCAAGGTGAAGCCTGGGTCACAGGGGCAGCCGAGCTACTTGAAGACCACGCGCCCGTCGGATGCGGTGCTGCCGCAGAACGATAGGCGGCTAGCCTCCACGGACACCACCACGCTGCGCAACGGCTCGAACACACGGGCCATCATCCGCGACTTCGTGGCAGCCTCGCCCGATCTGTCGGCGGCGGTCTGGTCGTACATCCGGTTGGGGCTACCGAGCAAGTACACGATCGTCGCCAAGAACCCTGATGGCACGTTCAACCGGGAAGCGACGATGCTTGCCCAGCAGCTGATCACGCGCTTTGATAAGCTGCCTGACTACGCTGCGGACGGGTTCACGGGCGCCACCTCCATCCGTGCAGTGAGCGAGTCGCTGGCCAAAGATCTGATGATGTACGGTTCCTGTGCCGGTGAGGTGGTTCTGGGCAAGGACCGGCTTCCGCGTCGGGTTATGCCGATCAGCACGACACAGATTCAGTTCATCGCCGACGCCAAGGACAAGTCCTTGCGCCCTATTCAGGTGATCGCCTCGGAAGAGATTGACCTTGACTACCCGACGTTCATCTACATAACACTCGACCAGGATCTGCTCGAGCCTTACAGCTCCAGCCCGATCGAGAGCGCGATCAAGCCGGTGATCTACAGCGAGCAGTTTGCCAACGACATCACCCGTATCGTTGGCAAGGTCATCCACCCTCGCCAGAAGGTGAAGATCAACGAGGAGATGGTCCGCAAGAACCTGAGCGCCGAAGCTCAAATGGACCCGAATATCGCGGTCGCGGAACTGAATGCGGTCATTGCCCAGGTCGAGAGCAAGGTCAATGGCCTCAACCCGGAGGATGCCCTGGTCTATCTCGATAGCCTCGGCTTCGAGGTCGAGAACGCCAGTAACGCGGGGTTGTCTGCGGAATACAAGGTGCTGCAGGAGATCGCCAACGCACGCCTGGCCACGGGCAGCAAGACGAACGGGACCGTGCTCGGGTTCTCGTCGGGCAGCTCGAACATCGCCAGCTCGGAGATCATGCTCTTCATGCGGTCGGCGACCGGGGCTGTCAAGGCACCCGTGGAGGAGTTCTGGAGCAGGGCATTCACCCTGTCGTTGCGCCTGTTCGGTCACGATGTCGTAGTGGAGTTCCAGTACGACTCAATCGACCTGCGCCCGGATTCGGAATTGATGGCGTTCAAGCAGACCAAGCAGATGATGGTGCTTGAGCAGCTCTCCCTCGGCCTGATCACAGATGATGAGGCATGCTTGCAGTTGACCGGGAAGCTGACACCGGAGGGTTATACCCCCTTGTCCGGTACGATGTTCAAGGGTGGCTCGGCTGAGACTCCTGACATACAGGGAAAGTCAAACGACGGCTCGGCCCTGAACAAGAACCTGAAGCCTGGCACGCCGTCGCAGGGGAGGGGGCAGAACAAGAAGGCTGAGATCGTCCCGATGCACGCTATCGAGGGGTGAGGGCGTGGAGGAGGCAACCCTGTATCGCGGCCCATCAACTGACGAGGGAACTTTCGGGCGACTGGTGTGCAAGGAGTTCGCGTGCTTTACAGGCGAACTCCCGTGGCGAGAGAACCGGCAGACGGTGAGTTGCATCCCTGCCGGTGTGTATCGGTCTGTGTGGGGGTTCTCCCCGAGGTTCAAGCGTTACACGTACCGGATTCTCGGGACACCCGGCAGGTACGGAGTCCTGATTCACTCGGCCAACCTGGTGGGGGATGTTGAGAAGGGCTTTAGGTCACAGTTGAACGGGTGCATCGCACTGGGGGAAAAACTGGGAACGATTGAAGGTCAGAAGGCGCTACTGCTTTCGAGGCCTGCGGTGAGCAAATTCGAAGCCTTCCTTGGGCGCCAGGCTTTCACGTTGAGGGTTGTAGATGCAGGCTGATCGGCGGCGATCCGCGCAGTGATCAGGGTTAGAGGAGGGTATGATGGTTGAAGTGATTGGCGGGATTATCTCCTCCGTGTTCGCCGGGGGCGCTACCGGGCTTCTCGGGGTGATCGCGCAGCGGTACGCGGACTACAAGAATCGCCAGCTCGACATCGACGCGCAGAAGGCAAGGCAGGACCACGAGGTCGATTTGCGCGTGGCAGATGCCAAGATCATGGCGCAGGAGTGGGCCGGGCGCGTGCAGGTGGCCGAGGCCGAGGCTGCGGGCCGGGAGGCGGTTGCGGACGCGGCTGCTTTCGAGGCGAGTTATAAGCTGGAACCGGGGCAGTATAGCGCTGGCCAGAAGTTGACGGAAAAGCAAAAGTGGGTAGTTGTTATCCTCGACTTCATCAGGGGGGTAATTCGCCCTGGCTTGACGATCTATCTGTGTGCCTTGACGACCATGATCTACAATGAGGTCTCGCGCACAGTCGGGGTGCTTACCGCTGACCAGGCGTTTGAGATCAACCTGCTTGTGGTCAAGACGGTGCTTTACCTGTTCACGACGACGACACTCTGGTACTTCGGTACTCGCAACAAGGGGGCGCAGCCGAAATGACCACGAAAGCCCCGAAGGACGCCATCCTGCAAGCCCTGGCCGACGAGTCCGACCAGAAGACCAAGATGCTGCTTCTGCTGATGCTCTCGGCCATCGAGGACATCGGGGAAAAGCTGGATGCGGTGCTCGCCAACGAGGAGAGGATTCGCGCGATGGTGCTCAACGGGCACGCGCCGGTGCATCACTCGGATCACGAGTGGATCGGTCGGCGCCGCAAGACCGACGAACGCGACCTGCGCGTGCTGGCCTGGGCGGAGGAGGCGATGGCGCACGATCACATCAACCGCAAGCGCAGTGCCTGGGTCGATGCCAAGATGAGCGACGAGGTTGCGGACCTCGACTCGCGCCGCGCGATCCGTGATAAATGGCTGGAGCGCACCGTCTGGGCAGTGACGGTGATCGCGGCGTGGGGTATCGCGCAGGGGCTCAACATCAAGGCGGCGCTGTCGTGATCGCCGCCGCCCTCCGCTGGCTGATCCTACTCGTCGCTGACCTCACCGTCTTTGCGCTGGCCTGGCTGCTGGCGCCGATCCTGCCACTGTTCGCCGTAGGTAAAGAGCAGTTGCCTGATTGGCTGTCATATTTCGCAGCCGAAGATAATCCGCTCGACGGCGACGTCGGCTACATCACGCTGCACGCGCCGTTCAAGGGCTATTCCCAGCACGGCATCAAGCGTTACATCAATCGTATCGTCTGGCTGTGGCGCAACCCTGGGTATGGCTTCTCGTACCAGGTGCTCGGTGCGCAAATCAATTCTCAGCCGCTGGTGGTCAGCGGCGACCCGTATGTTTCCGACTCGCCCAACCTGACGATCGGCAGGACGCGCGGCCTGTCAGGGCATGTGCTGCTGCGCTCTGGCAAGTTCTTCGAGTTCTACTTGGTGCGCCAGTACGGTAGCTCGGGCCGCTGTTTCCGTCTTCGCGTCGGCTGGAAGATGCTTGGCTTCCTCAATGAGCCGGCGTCGTGGTCTTTGGGCGGTAAGGCGCAGTTCGTGTGCGGCATCAAGCCGCTTGGCAAGTTTATCAAATAACTAAAAGGAGTATGTGATGCGCATCGAAGAAACGATTAACGCAGTTAATTTGCTTACTGCGGCTACTGTGACGGGGGGCGGCCCCCTTTGCCGGTCCGTTAAACGCAACACTAGGGTGTTCCAAGTGAGCGGCGCCGTGACCACGGGGGTGGGTTCGGTCACGGTGGTCATCGAGGCGTCCATCAACGGGGACGGCTGGCTTACTCTTGGCACGGTGTCGCTAACCCTTTCGACGACGACGGCGACCGACGGGTTTACCTACGACGATTACCCATGGGTGCTGTATCGCGCCAGGGTGTCCAGCATATCGGGCACGGGGGCATCGGTCAGCGCATTTATGTCTGAGTAACAGGGAGGCCCTATGAGTGTTCTGCGTAACAACGCGCTTAACCCAATGAAACGCAAGGGGGTCCGCACAACGTCAGACGCGTCCGTGCTGCAGCGGTTTCTATCCACGGCCATTCCGATGATCCTCCCGTCGAGCGGGTCCGTTGGTAATAACGGGGCGCTGACCCTGACTACTGCGCTGCACGCCATATATGCGCAGTGCTACCTGTATTTTCCTGCGGGAGCCCTGTATGCGGGATCAATAGCAGGGGCCTATTATACGGCGATGACGTCCACCACTCAGGGCACGGTATATAACGACCGATACCAAGGGGGCGTGCCGTCCATACCTAGCAGCCCGACTGGCATTACCGCTTCCGGTCCGGGGGCGTATACCCAGACCACGAATGTGGACATTACGCTTTTGAGTACAACCCTACCTGGGGGCCTTATGGGGCCGTGCGGGGCGCTGTTGATATACCCAATGTTCGTGAATAACAACAGCGCAGGCAACAAGTCGCACAAGGTTTGGCTCGCCGGGGTTGCCTTGTACTCTGAGTCCGCGACCACCGCGACCTTTGAACTTCGGCCCTTTCGGGTGGTTAACAAAGGCGTACCGAACGCCAACGTCACCAGTGGCTGGCAGGGGTTCCAGGCAGGGAGCGCGCTCCCTATAACCAGCACTATCGACACGAGTATTGATACGACGCTGCTGGGCACCTGCAAAATCGTAGACGCGACGGATTACTGCATCCTGGTATCCATGGAGGGCATAGTGTCTTTTTAGCAGGCGGCGGCCAGCAAACGCAAGCCTTCAGTGCGCCCGTCACCATACCAACGGACTTCTTAGGTATGGGGGCGATGTCATATCCGGTTTCGGGTACGACGCCGGCGGGGGTTATCGGATGGCGGTCGGTACGCTTGATGTTCGTACCGTGCTCCAGGTGGAACAACATCGAAACGGCACCTGGAGTCTATAGCACGGCGGCGCTGGCTGACCTTGATTCCGTCATCACGTTTCACAGGCAATCCGGAGCAACTATCATTTTTGGGGTGTATGGAACCCCGCTGTTCTACGCGCAAACAGCGGCGAACCCCGCGTATGGGGACCATGTAACGATAGGCCCGTGGGGGGCGCTCGGCGAGTGTAGCTACCCGAACTCCCTACCCGCGGTTGCGGCGTTTGTCGACTTGATTGTGCAGCGATACAACTTGCCCGGAGGCGTGTGGTTTGATGCGCACGGCGCCACGCTGGGTAAGGGCATCCAGTATTGGGAGCCGTGGAACGAACCCTACATGAAGAACTCAGGTAACGAGGCTACCGCATCCGGGCAGCAGGTCAATGCGTACTGGTGGGGTACCAATTCACAAATGGTGGATATGGCGCAGACTCAGTACGAGAAGGTTAAGTCGATGGATGCAGGGATCAAAGTGTCGTCGCCAGCGATCGGAGACAATACCCTCCCGGAGGGGATGCTCGGAACATTTTTTAGCACGACAGGGGCGGTTACGAACAAAAGCGGGGCGGAATCTTGCGACGCCGTGGCCTACCACCCTTACTTTGCCGGTCCACCGGGAGTTGTTTTTGGAGACTGGCAACGCCCGTACCTGGGGGATATTGTTTCCGGGACGCTCGGCGTTACGTTATGGAAAAGCTGGCTCACGCGAAACGGTTACGCGCATGACCTGTGGATTACAGAGTGGGGGATGGACACATCGAGCGGAACCGCCGCGCTGACCGCGTGGTATACCCAGTCTGACAGTTTCAGGTACACGTGGGTAGCGCGGGTCTTGATGGCGGCTGCCGCCCAAGGGGTTAAGTTATTCCACCCATGGGGGTGGGACGCCGAAAACTCTGGCCACTGGAAAACGGACACGGAAGGCGTTGTTCGGGCGTACAACGATTTCGCGCAAAAATGTTGCGGCAAAACCATTTTGCGCGGCACGTACTTCGCCAACGGCCCGATAACCCTTGAGTTCGCGGATGGCACGAGCTGGGCAGTATGAGCAAGGCGACCACGCGCGTGGTGCAGGTGCGCTTGATCCTCTCCGCGCCGCCGCCTCATATCCAGCTGCCGATGGGGGTGAGCTACCCGCTGCCACCCGAGACGCGGGACTGGCTTTTTAGCCTGATGGATGAGGCGCACGTTATCCGCATGGATGTTACGCAGCTTTCGCCCGGCGAGTTTGAGGGGCTCCGGTCAAGCGGCTGACCGATGCGGGCGAAGCGCAGCGTGGATTGGTGGATCGTCGGCGTCTGGGCGTCGTACATGGCGCTGATCGGTGGTGGTTTTGGTTTGCTGGCGGTTTTGCTGGCGCAATGTAGCAAATGACGAAAGGGTAACGTATGCCGATTATCAATACTGACATCCAATACCGCATGAGCGGCGGCGCGGGCAACAGCGACCCGGCTGCGGCGCTGGGGGGGGCGATGAGTTCAACGGCCTTCACGGCCAACGCGATTTTCGATGACGTGAGCAGCGCGGAGGCGGCGGCGGGCGACGCGGAGTATCGGTGTATCTACGTGCGCAACGGCCATGCCACGCTGACGCTGACCAGCGCCAAGGTTTTCATTCAGGCGCAGACCAGCTCGGCGGAGACGGACATCGCGATTGCGCTGGGCGGGGAGGGCGTGAACGGCACAGCAGAGACAGTGGGCAACGAGAGCACAGCGCCGACGGGGGAGAGCTTTTCGCAGCCGACGAGCTACGCGGCGGGGCTGTCGCTGGGCAATCTGGCGCCAGGGGACAACTTCCCGGTATGGATACGCCGCACGATCAATGCGGGCGCGGCTGCGGCAACGGACACCTGGACGATTCGTGTCCAGGGTGACACGGCGGCGTAATCATGGCCATGACAACACTCCTCGACGAAATCCAAACTGGCCCACTGGCCGACGCGCAGCGCAGGGTGCAGCGATGATGTCGTTATTCGTCGCCATGGTCGCGAGCTTTTTAATGATTTCGATCGCGGTCATCGCGTGGATGTCGCACTGCGAGGATCGGCACGAGAAAACCCAGCACGACACCCGCGCGTATGAGACGCGCATCATCAGCACGTTACGCACCCCGCGCCTCGACCTGCCTATTGCAGTCGAGTACCCGACCATCCACGAGGTGCGGAATATCACGTTCCGGATGTGTGATACCGGGGCCAACGTACAGCGCATTGATGTCAGGATGCTCACCGACGCCGATAAGCGCGCGTTAAAAAAGAGCAATCTCCGCTTTTCGAAGCACTACACTAAAGGGATACAACAATGAAATACGCCCACATAGACATCCTTGACGGCGGCAACCCGGTGAATTTCCCGCAGCTTGAGTATTTGAGTGGGCAGCCGGTGTGATGAGCCCCGCACAACAAGCGGCGCTCGAACAGTGCGCCGGTCGACCGCTGACAACAGATGATATTGCCGCACTGACCCCGCTGTTGGTCGCGCGTGATGATGGGGCGATTGCTGCGCTTTTGTCGGTCGGGCGCACACGCGCGGTGCGGGTGCCGATCGCAGACATCCAAGCGTACTTGCAGTCGCACGGCATCTGGTGGGTTCTTAAAGCCGCAGCGGCTGACGCGGCGCATCCAGGCCAGCAGGCGGCAGCGGCAGTCATAGAGGTGGCATCAGCCCGCTATGACAACATTGATTTCACGCTGTCATTCGTCGGCTACATATTCAGCTCGCTGGTCGCTGCTGGGTTGATGGCGCAGGCAGATTTCGATGCGCTGCATGCGATGTCGATGGTCCCCGCCGAAGCGTCATCGCAGTCGGTTACGAAATCACTAGAGGGGCTGTAAATGACGACACAGACAATTGGCACGCGCACGTCACTGGCGTTCAGCGGCGCGGCGCTTTCGACGCTCGCGTCAGGGACGTATGTGCAAAACACCACGGCATACCCGTGCAACACGAACAAACCGCAGGATGTGATTGTCGAGGTCAACGCGACGACCACGAACACCCCCTCCGGAAATAAAAAACTGGATGTGTTTATCGTCGAGTCGCTGGACGGCACGAACTTCCGCAGCGGGCCGACCTCGGGGACGACGACCACGCGCGAGCAGAATCTTCGGCGATTGGGGTCGGTCCTCGTCTCGACAGCGAGTACGGCAGAGATGGCGACGTTCAGCGTGATGTCTGCGCTCGGTTATGTCCCTTATGCGTTTTACATCGTTGTCAAGAACGATCTCGGCGTTGCGCTCACTGCCGGTACGGTGTTCACAGCCGAAGTGACTTACGCATGAGCGTAGTTATCCCTCAGCGGTTGGTTTGGACAGAACAGCCGCAGTGGCCTGTTCACCCGAATCGAGAGTTGATCCCAACGCTGTCGCACTTGTGGATTCCGTGCGGCTCTCCGTTGGGGTTTATCGACATCGCAGGCGGATGGGACGCGCCGAATATGGCGGACGGCACGCAGGGACTTGGACAGTCCGGGGTCGCTCATATCGGTAGTGGGGCAGCGTTACTATGGGGCGAGCGCGGACTATACACTGCGTCAGGGTTTGGGAAAGATTGGGGCACGAGTACCTCGTCGGTTGTATACAGCCACACGGTATTCGGGCTTGTCGAGTTCGACAGTCTCGCGTCGAGTTCGGAGTTCTCGATTCTGCGATGTGACGAGCAGACCACTAATTACATGTTCGGGCTTGATGTATTTCCGAGCACCAAGACCGTCCGCCCGCTCGTGCGCACATCAGGTACGAGCGGCTGGACGGTGAACAACGACAAAGTTCATAACGAGATCGTCGTCAGCACGCCGTTGATTATCGCGTACCGCTACACGGACGGGTCACCGATAGAGAGCCTGGTTGCTCCGATTGGCGGAACTCAGGTGTGGACCAAGACCGCGACCAACGTGTCTGGCGGCATCCGTCAAGCCAATACCAACGCCATGTACGCACATATCGGCGGATTTGGCAATAACGGTAACGCCAGCAGCTTTCCCGGAAAAATCTACATGGTCGGCATGGTGCCCTACGCGATGAGCGACGCGGAGATGCAGAGCGTGATTGATAACCCGTGGATCGTCTGCGCTAAGTAGCCATGCCAATACGTTATTTAATTATTGCGGGCGGTGGTGGTGGTTCGGTCTCGTCCGACCTGTCCGATTCCTCGGGCATCCTCAATAGCGTCTCGTCCGATCTCGCAGATAGCGCGAGCATCCTGTCGTTGGTATCGTCAGACCTTGGCGACTCGGTAGCGATCCTCAATAGCACGTCCGCCGATCTTGGCGACTCTGCTCTGATTTTCACGTCCGCGAGCTGCGACCTTGCGGATAGCTACGACATCCAGGCGTCGAGCACGGTCACGTCGGACTTGTCGGACAGCGCGCCGATCTTCAATACGGTAAGCAGCGATCTCGCGGACAGCAGCGAGATTCGCGTGGCGGTGGCCTCCGACCTCGCGGATTCAGCGGGCATCTTCTCGGCGGTCTTGAGCGATCTCACCGACTCGGTGACGACGTTCAACACGGTGGCATCCGATCTCACCGACGCGGTGACGGTCTATAGCGCGGTGAGCAGCGACCTGATTGATAGTGCGGCGATATGGGCTGGCACAGGAGGCGGCGGGGCGTCCGCTGATGAGATCGTCGCCGCCATCTGGGCGCAGGCAGCAACGACGCCGCTGCCGGTGGATGTCCGGCGCATGAATAGCGCAACGGTATA
>OFRF01000225.1_pt1 | contig 15286 bp, 15 predicted proteins | sample 1543081 | NCBI WGS metagenome assembly OFRF01 (sample SAMN07774232, study PRJEB24372) | wastewater metagenome
GGATTAACAACTGTGCGATTAAAGGTAGGCAGCTTTGGCACTTCAGGACGAATAGCGTTTAATTCGGGAATATCTTTGGCAGCTTTATTTTTAGCTGCAAACTTACCCATTAAGTTTAATACTTCACGAACCATGCTGTCAGCCGCTACTGTTTCACCAGCGTAAACGTCGTCAATAATTCTAGACACTTGAGCCGCAGGCATACGCAAGGCTTTGACTTCATCAAACGGGTCAACAGACTCAAACTTGTTTTTAATATCCAATCTTTTTGCTTCAACAATTGGGTCACTAACAGCCACTAATCGTTGAGCAGCATCATCCGCACTTGTTGTTGTTCCTAACTCACTTAATGCTGTTTGTTGGCTTCGTGTTGCATTGGCGGTCATTCTTGCCTGTTGTTGTGCTTGATTGTCTAAAGCATCGCTTAGTTGGTTGCGTTGACCAGCAATAGCGTCACGCGCCATCTTCACAACGTTAGGCGCAGAATCAGGGTCACGCATCATTCTTAATAATTGTTGTCGTCTAGCTTCTGCATTTGTAGCGTATCTTTGGTTAATCTCGTCAGCTACGCCCACTCTTTGGCGCATAACGTCCTCAGCTTTTAACAAGCCTGTATCACCTGTACCCTGTGCAACTACTTGCCCCGTTGTTGCGCCACTTACACCCTTCCCTTTTACATAATCACCACTTGCGTCTTTAACCCTTGATACTGTTGGTTTTGGTGCATTTTCTAATGCAATAATAGCTTTTTGTGGGTCAGAAACAGAGTTAAGCAATTGTCGCCCCGCAACATTTTCGCGCCCCGTTGCCGTCACTGATTGAGGGATTCGACTTAAACGGCTACCAACAGCTCCAGCAACAACAGGCGCGGCAATGGTTGCCGCAATTCCAGCCCATGGGGATTGTGTTTCCTCAGCAACAACACCGCCAACAGTACCAGCCGCGCCAAGTTTAAGCGCATTTAACGCCATCCCTTTAGCACCAGCAGCAGGATTCATTAGAGTACCTGTAGCAGTTTGCACGCCCCAATCCATAACCCGTTGCCCTTCAGTAGCAGGGTCAGCAATAGGCAACACCGCACGAACGCCACGGTTAACAATACTTGGAGTTGATTGAAAGTTTTCTAGCCCACTATTGGCCAATTCATTGACTTTAGAAAGGTAACGGCCTAAACCATTATCACGACCAACAACATCAGCCAACTCATTAGATACAAAGCCAGTACCAGCCAAGCCCAAACCGATTAAATTAGGTGCGGCATTGATAAACATATCAGGGATTGAAGCAGCACCCTTTACCGCAGAAGATGCAGCAACGGCAGCATTAGAAGGAGCTGATTGTTTTTGAGCTAGGCGAGACTTAACAAAATCATCTAGCGCGCTACTAGGCTTTTTATTCGCTAACCGTGATTGCGTAAAAGCATCTAATTCGCTCATTTTGCCCCCTTGTTATACATATCAGTTAGCATATTCGCGCCTTCGTAGTCTTTGGCTTCAACTAACCGTTTGTGGTTCATCAAATAACGGGCGCGTCTAGGGTCAGTGTCTTTAGTGATCGCGTAAGGGTCTTTACCGCCGCCCCCATGATTATCTTCTTTTTTTCCGCCCTTCATTTGTTGAATAAGTTCAGCCTCAGATTCATCTAGCCCAATAAGTCGATTTTTCATCTCACGTTGTAATAGCTTAATATTAGCTCTTAGCTGTGCAGGAGTTTGTGCTGTATTGAGAATCTCATGCGCCTCTTTACGAGCACTATCTGAAACAAGCGTATTTCCCATGCTGCCCGACATGATTTTAGCGTATTCATTAGCGAAAACATTAACAGCAGTATTAAATGTAGCTGTATCAACATCGCCCTTTAGTTTATTATTCCCTGCCAATATCCAACGGTTGAGTACTGGGACACCTGTCCTATCAACTTTCTCGGACATTTCTAATGCAATATCAGCATTTTTATTAGCCATTTCCTCAAATGCTTTAATCATTGTTTTAGTTTTCTTCAACTGTAACAATGTACTAGCACTAGCCTTTGTCGTTAATTGCGCAACACGTTGGTCAGTACCATCAACACCGCTTGCCAATTCTGCAGCACGGTTAAGAATTAACGACCTCGCAGTCGCTCCACCCTTGCCCATACCCATAGGCGGCAAAGTACCATCAATGTTATAACGCGCAGCAGCATTATTAATTGCAGCTTCTGTAAATTCAGGTGTTGGTTCTTCAGGTGATTTAGGTGTAGGAATAGAGCCGCCACTAATTAGCGTGCCATCGCTCATTAAGATTTTAACTTCATTTGTGCCAGGTACTTTTAAAGTTTTAGGAACACCATTTACTAATACTGGCGTTGCTTTTTGTGCAACTTCTTTAGGTGGTGGACTATACCCAACAACAGGCACTACACCGCTTTTTGTATTAGCAAGATATATTGGTTTTTGTGTTGATTCATCAATAGCAGAAGTTAAGCCTCCAAAATACTCAGTATCTTTATTTTTTATTTCTTGCAATGCCTTAGCGTACTCCATGACTTTGACACCGTCATTAACAGCCATTGCATTTTTAAGCCCTATTTGCAGTATTTCGGGATATGTTGGTTGTTTACCCTCAATCGCAGGACTAACCATCTCTCGATTAAAGTCAACATTGCCCTGTAAGATGTTTTCGCCAAACAATTGAGGCTGTGGCATTTGCTGCCCTTGTTCGCGCATCATCACGCCCGTCATGCCTTGTGGCATTTGACCGCGTTGTGGCGTTTGCTCAAAGCGTGTAGGTGCGTATTGGGCAGGGCTGCCGCTTTCAATGCCTGCCAAGTCGCTAGCAATACCCATTTGCATGGCTTTTTGTTGCTTGCGTGCTTCTTTTTCCGCGTCATATTGTTCGCGTAAACGCTGCATTTCAAAACGATGCTTTTCTAAATTAGCCGCGTTTTGTTGTGCCTGCATGAGAATAGATGCAGGGTCGAACGTAGTTCTTTGAGCCTGCAACGGAATGCTTGGGTCAATTTGAAAAGCCATATATCACCCGTAGATTTTGCTTAGGCCATAAAGGTTTGTCAGGCTGTTTAATCCGCCAGTCACGGCATTAGCTTGTCCTGCATAGCCGCTTGCTCGAGCGTTAGCTTGTTGGCCTAAAATGTTAGTCTGTGCGTTTGATAGATTAGCAAAGGTATTACCAGCGTTTTGAGCATACTGGCCACCTGCTTGAGCCATAGATCCCGCAGCCTGTTGGCCGCCTTGTGATAACCCTGCCAATCTATTAAAGTAATCGCCAAACTCACCACTGGCACGATTGTATTGCTTGTCATATTCTTGACTAGCTAAACCTTGCCCAAATTGTTGAGCCGCTTTCATTTGTGCGCCACTGTAACCCATACCACGAGCCGCTGCGCTACGGTCTAAGGCTTGTTGACCTTGTTTAAGTTGGAATTGATAAGCAGGATTAGAAGTGTCAAATTTACCACCCGCTAACCCCTTGCTTGCAAGATAGGTGTCAAACGGGTTATTGAGTTGGCCTGAGCCTTTTTTCATCAAATCGCCTAAACGATTAATACCCCAAGTACCTTGTTCAAGGTATGGCTTATAATCGGCTTGTTGCTTTTCCCAAATCTCACGTTGAAGTTTGAGCTGGTCAGCCGCCGATTGAGCCTCTAATGCCGCAGCTCTATCGCCAGCTTCAATCTGTGCATTTACGCCCTTTTTAGCCTGATTAGCACCATATAGACTTGCACCAATAGAACCAAGCCCCAAACCTATTGAACCTAATGACATACCGCCTCCAGTCGCAGCAGCCGCGCCGCCAGCAGCCGCGCCGCCAGCAGCCGCGCCGCCAGCAGCCGCGCCGCCAGCAGCCGCGCCGCCAGCACCTAAAGCACCAGCACCTAAATATGCCCCGCCTAGCAACGCAGCACCTGCACCCATGACTTTCTGATTTTGTTGAGTAAATGGAATAAGCGCGGCGAGCGGGCTTTCTCTCTGCCAGTCATCAAAATTCTCAGCCTCGTTTTTTACTTGGTCTTCTATTTTTCTAAAAAAGCTGCGAAAGCCCATAAATCCCCCTCTCTGTCATCACGACAGTAAATACCACTATTACGTTGACTCGATTCCGCTTGCACGCACAGTCACCATAGCCGCAGTATCAGCAAAGCCTTGAATGGTTTGTCCGTCAGTCAGCCAATGGCCAATCATTTCAGGGCAGGTATAACACTCGCCAGCCGCTAACGACTTCGCGTGAATGATTCTATTTGCCGCCGTTGCGCTGCCGCCACTAGCCACAATATGAAAAGTAATTGTGTGTGCTACTGTGTCTTCATTGGTACACGTTAGCTTATCAATACGCGCCTTAACCCGCGTTGCTGTGTACAGTGTAGCGACTGCATTGGCTAGTTGAGCCGAAGCAATTAAAACGACTGGAGTTGTTGCCATATCATGTACCTATAATTTGATTGTTTCTAAGTGCATCTAAAACAAGATTCAATTGTGTAACTATACTATTAACAGTCGTGATTGTCTCATTTATTGCGTTTAAAGTAGCCAACCCATAAACAATATCAGGAGTGCTAGTAATTGCGTTTGTGACGTTAGTAATGGCCGCTTGTGTTGGTATCTGTTTTAAGTCGCTAACCTGCAACGACATAGCGTCAATTTGCTTTTGTAGCTCGAATAATTGGCTCATAATGTTGCACCTAACAAAATGATTACATCATCAAACTTTCGGCCAATATCATCTAAAACAGTACGCTCGTTTATTTTTATCTCATCAAGCTTTTTATTGATTTCGGATAATTCGTCTCGTATTTGCATCTCATTAAGTTTTTTGTTGATTTCTGCTAATTCGTCTCGTATTTGCATTAACAACACTTGGTCTAATTGCGATGACTCGCTGTTAGAATTAGTGGTTGTATAAAGCTCAATATCTTCTATTGCTGTTGTTGTTGTGCCGCCTGTGCTTTGCCAAAGCTGATAAAGCCACGTCTTAAATGCCCTTGTATTTGTTAGGTCTAGCGTAAGCGGTGAGCCTATTTTCATGTTTTGCTCGCTTCTACTTCAATATAACCGCCCATCAATACGGTTTTTACAGGTTCGCTACCGAACACTTTATAAACTCTATCCCGTGATTGACCAAGCCTCGACCACATGACGCGGTTTTTACGCTGTCCGATAACGCCTAAACTTGCTTCGCGTGGTGTGATGTAACTATGTCCGCCATCGTCGCTATAAGTCAAGAAAACCAATGGGTCGTCATTGCCGTTTAACCCTACGCCCGTTTGGAAATTTAAGACAACTTCTTTATGTTTAACGCGCTTATAGTCACCGATAATATGAGCTGTGGTGCGACTCCATGCAATGGCTTCGCCACCGTCTGTATGAGTATTTTCGTCTAGCTCGAATATCTTACCGCTTTGTGAGTCACCGACCAAATGCTTATTAAACGCAAAGGCATGGCATATAGCCCTATCAATGCCTATCCCGTAAGTTTCGCGCAACGACCAAGCCATGTCATGGTCTTGAATTGACGCATCATAGACTAATGTTTTGTTCGCCGATGGGAAAGTTAGCACATAAAAACTATGGCCGTTTTTTTGATAAGCGTAAGCTATCGCGTCATCAATACGACTAAACGAGTTAATCATGTGTTCAATGCCGCGATTAGATACAATTTGCGGCGTATATTGGTTTAGCCTGTAAACAAGCCCTTGGCCATACACATTACGGCCAAGAAAAAATACAGTGTTATCTAGTTTTGCGACAGACAAAGCCGCAGCACAACCCGCCTCCATTTCAGCACCGTCACGCCTCGAAAGTGGGAAGTCAGCACCGCCATTATTAAACCAAACAGTCGTAACACGTTCGCCCAAAAATATTGCTTCGCGGTGGTCAACAATGAATGTTACAAGGTTGTCAGGGTCGGCTTCATCGCTTGCAAAATCTAGCGCGTCAAATGTGCTAAAATCATTAAGTGCTGATAAATAAAACTGTTGGCTGTTTGGTTTAACAAATACGCCGTAACCGTCCAAATAATCAACACGCGGCGAGCCATAGAACGCAGGGTGTGTAATTTGTGTCACAACATCTGTATTAGTGTCTAACACATACGCTTTGTTAGTGTAGCTGCTATTAAAACATAGCTGACCTGCATTGTTTGCCGCAATGGTCACACCGCCCAACAAGTCGGCATCACCGATTAATGTATATCCATAACCATCGACAATGGTGGTTATTTTATAAATACTATCACCTGCCACCGCGTACAACACGCCTCTAAATTCACTCATGCCATAAACAGGGCTTTTAGGTAATTCAATAAAGTCTTTTTTGCCATCAACGCGATAAAGCGTTAGCTTGTTATCTTCGGACGGGTCAACCTCAAGAAACATATTAACCGTTTCTTGTGTGTTTTGGTTAGGACTAAAGCCTTTGTGCTGACCGCCTAAAAAATTAAACTTCATTAAAAGCCACCGCCTGTAATAAATGTTTTTGAGCCTGCTATTTTGTGCGGAGTTGGCAATAACGCATCAAACCGCGCTAATGGCACAGTCACCATTGACCGCATGACAATAGCCTTTGACTCTTGAGCAAGTGCTACAAGCTCAGGTGATACAGTAAAGCCAAACTCAGGCGATAACTCAATAGCAAGATTAAACTTTAACGCGCGTATCCATTCGGGTGGATATGGCAAATCGTCGGCTAAGGTTAATTCAGTAGCAGGGCGCACATTATCAAGCGTCAAAGTGCCGTTAGCAGGTACAGGGAATAAATAAATAGTCGATAAAGGATTATCTGGCTTGAGAACAATATACTCAGGAATTGAACCGATAGTCTTAATGCCAATGTCTTGATAGTCAGAATAGTCTAAAAACGATAAAGGGTAATCTTGACCGCCTAATGTCCAATGCGCGTTATAAATAGCAGTTGGGCGAGTCGTGTTGATGTCGCCACCGACCCCGATTGTGTAAGACGTTGAGCCATTGCAGTTGTGTGTGACTTTGCCAGTGCTTGCAGATAAGAAGCGAGACGCGCCCCATGAGCCAAGCATCATATTTAACGCTTCGAGAGCATCGCTAGATTCGTCAGCGTTCGGAGTTTCGCTAGAAGATATAGCACCGATTAGGCGCAACGTGGCGCGAATTAAATCAGCAGTAACCATGTTACACCTACAAGAATTATTGGCGCGTCCTTGCGCCTGTGGGAATTACAATTGATGAACTAAACGACAAGCCAACTCAGGATAAAGCGCGGCCATGCCATGAAGAATATCAAAACGTGATTTCCATGTACCAGTATCACCATCGAACCAACGCACAAAACGCATTGAGATATTGCCAAACTTCTCACGCGCTGCCATGTCCATACCTTTTGGGATGTCCAAATCAGCACTAACAAAAGTGAACGCATCTTTGTGGAAAGCCAAGTTTTGACCGTAAGCTGTAGCAGAAGTACCCAATACAACAATGGCAGAACCATCAGCGATACGGTTAGAACAATTCTTATACGCGCCACCAGCGATAACACCAGGCGATACAGTGATTGTCGAATTACCCGAACTATCGGTCACAGTGTTAGCTGTCACAACAAAGCGTTTTAACACGCCTGTCGATACTTTGGTCTCAGGATGCACCTCATAACAGCCTGCAAACGTGATTGTGTCACCAGCATTGAGAACGGTAGTCGTAACTGTCCAGCCATCAGTGATGATTGCCGATGTCGCTACAAAAGCATTGTCTGCGCCAGTAGAGCCTTGAGTTGCACCATTGGTTAACGGAGTGCCGCCGTATGTGCCTGTGGTATGGACAGGAATCATTGTGTTTTCAAACACGTCAAAGCCACCAGTACGGCCTACCATGCCTTCGCGGTATTGGTCATCAATGTTGCTTGAGCTTTGGAATAAGCCTTTGACAGCATCGCTGAACTCAACACGGCTAGACGGGTTTAACAAGAAAGTACGGTCAGAGCTAGGAGCTAAGTTTTCGGTCAGCTTTTGGCCTGCTTGTTGGAATTTCTTGTAATCAATCTGTGTTGAAACAGTACCAACCGCATTGGGCACAGCTTTATACATCGCCAACATTGCACTGTATTCGATGTCAGATGCCAATTGATTCATAGCAGGCTTGAGGAACTGCTCGCTAAAATCATTAAGGCTCAATGTTAATTCGCTATCAGTGATAGTTAAATCAACACCTTTAATTGTGGCAACAGGCAAGTTTACTTTGCGCTCAATCATATTTTGAGCTGAGTATGTCGAACCTGTACGCACTGTGAATTTATTGGGTAAACGTACATCTAAAGACGTACCGATTTTTGCACCACTAACAGCAAAACGGCTGTCATATTGGCGGTTAATTTTGGTTAAAAAGTTAGATTGTGCGTGTAAAATACGCAACGCTTCTTTAGTGATGATGCTAGGAGTTAAAATGCTATTAGCCATGATGATGCTCTCTTAACGCTTCTCAGCGTTTCTTTTGTCGTAATTGGTCGTTTCGCCACTTCATCCACTCATCAATATCCGCAGGGGGTGAACTATTACTAGCACCGCCTTGAACGGGTTTAATCGGAGCGGGTGCAGTCGATACCGTCTTGGGTTTTGGTACATTTGTTCTCGCTGCAATCTCACCAATCGCCATTAATTGTTGGCTAGGTGGTAATGCGGCAATCCGATAAGCCTCTCCAACGTCTTTGCCCAACATATACGCAATCTCTGCGCCTTTTGGATGCTGTGCAACGGCTTCGAGTGCCATCGGTGCAAACTCAATACTGGCAACATTGTTAAATACTGCGTCAAAATCAGGTGCTACACTACGAACCTTATCAACTTTAGCAACCCAGTCTTGCGCTTGTGCTTGTGCTTGGGTCTGTTGAGCGTGTTGGCTCTGTGTCGCTTGTGCTTTCTGATTAAGTTTGTACTCTGCGACTGCCTCAACATAATCATCCAAAGTGTCGAACTCGCTAATATCAGGGGCTTCTTGCTTTGGTGCAATTTGCGCCCGTAATTGCTCTAATTCAGCTTTGTAACGATTAGCTTCTGCAACTGCTTCATACTTTTGACGGGTAACTTTATCAATGCGCTTTTTAACGCCTTCGGGTAGGCTGCTTTCGTCTTGCTCTTTCTCGGCTTCTTCGGTCTTAACTTTGGGCTGTTCGCTTTCTGTTTCTACCTTTTCGGCCTCAATTGGCTCGACTACTTCGACCACAGGTGATGAATCCTGTACGACATCAGACTGAGTAGTATCACTCATGGGATTGGGTTTCCTTGTTCTCATGCTCAACTAATGCAAGCAATCGGATTTACACGCGCCATCACGGCGACCTAGTTTTGACTGTCTAGTAACAGTGATATAAACATAATCTATAACTGGTATTTAGTCAAATGATGATTTTAATTGCTGAGCCATCGTATCATTTAAACCAACATATTCACCATAGCACCCCACTTCACCACTAACAAAAACAACAGTTAATCCTCGCCGCTTTAACAACTCTTTAATATCAGTTGGTAACTCTTGGCCTAGATTCCCACTTGAATCGCGCAACATAAACGCTTTTTCAGTTTTGAATGCCATCACATCACCTCGTCATCTTGTTGTAAGTCAGGTAATTGTACCCCCGACATATCGCCACCGCCCATGTCATTTTGAGTCATCATATCCATTGCTCTTTGCTCGTCCATCATTTGACCTTCTTGAGTCAATTGGCTGTCGTCTTGCTCGAATTGTGGCTGCATCATTTGCTCGTCTTGCTGATATTCCATATCATCAGGCAGTTCAGGCTGTTGTGCTGCATTGGCTAAAGCATCGTTAACAAGCTGCATAACTTGCTCAATGGGCACGCCTGAATCCTTCGCTAACTTGGCAAATTCAATCTCGGCTTTAACGTCAATCTCATATTTTTTGAGTCTTAACTCATCGTCTTTGTCGTCTTTCTCGGCTTCTAGCATTTTAATATGCTTGCCCATTTCATCAATTTGCATCTTGCCTTGCTCAATCATTTGTTGCACTTCGGGCGGCAATTGTTTCTGTTCGCCGTTTTCATCTTCATTTTCTTGGAGTTGTGGTGGAAGCATCTTTTTCATACGTTCGGCAATCTCGTCAGCACCGTCCCAATCCATGGCTTTAATAATCAAGTCACCTGCTATTTCCATAATGGCAGGATTAACACGCGCAATTTCAACCATGCTATTGAGTGCTTCAATACGCTTTGTGGCATAACTTGCGCCTTGAGTCACGACTAAGTCATATTTACCAGTCGTTAAATCAATGTTTTTAGGCTCGCCTTTTTGCATCACAACCTGGTTGATACGCTCTAGTTTTTTACTGCCATCACTACCCATGACCGACACCACACGCGCCGCGTCATATATTTTAGGTATCAAGTCGATAATGATTTTGCCCGTCCATTTGATAGCACGTGCGATGTTGTCAATGTAAGCGAAGTTAGCAGTATCACCTTTGCGTTGTTGTGCAAGAATAGCTCGGCCTGATTTTTCGTTATCCTGTTCGCCAAGTGACGCGCTAAATATGCCTGTTGTTGACTTCATCTCGTCAACACACATCAAAGCCGCTTCTGTTGCGCCTTTATCCATGATGCCTGCGTTAATACGGCTAGGCGTTGGCGAATTAGTATCATTAACAATCAAGTATGGCGCATTAGATGTCAGGCTGTCTTGCCATTGCTGTTCGTAGCCTTCAATTTGTTTGGCCGTCACTAAGACAGGAGCTTTCGGAGCTAACGCTTTTTGTTCGGTGTCAATTGTCCGCCAGTAGTTGTACATCCGTTGTGGGTCTTTAGCGAAACGTACCAACCCGCGTAATGTGCGCTTACCATCTACTAAATCCTCTTTGCCGTTGACGCCAACAATCGGCAAATACTTACCTGCCCAGTCTGTCGTTTCAAGAATACCTGCACCGCTCATCATGCAACATTTGATTTTCGTGATAGTTGTTTCACGTTGATTAACGACATTAAAACCCTGTTGTGGCTTCTCAAGTGTTACCTGTACATTGCCCTCAAAATCCTGCACCGCGTAGAGTGTTGCCTTTTCGTCAACTTTGTACCAATGTTCAGCGACAATCACCTGGTCTTTGCCCATAGTCCAATCATTCGTAAAGTCGTCGAACTTGTATTCGGACTCATCTTCTTTCGGCCATCTTTGCTTGTAATCATCTTTTGTCATCTTAACCCTGACAGTCACATGACGCGCATCGCTATAATCTGGCAACACGGCATTCTTATCAAAATAAACAGATAACGGGTCACTAATACGCTCAATACAAATAATCTGATTAAAGCTGTCCTCTGATTCATAATCAGTCTTAATGCGCCACGCGCCAAAGCCGAAGCAAGCGGTATGCTCTACAGCCGTATCGTAAGCAAAATCAGCGTTAGACTCGTTTTGAATAGCACGAATAAGGCCATCATAAATCGCTGCAATATCCTCGTCACCATCTTCACCAGCGTGTACTTTAATCGACGGCTTGTTTTGACGCGCATCACCAACAATCTGGTCAATAAACGCAGGCAATCGGTTGATAGTTTGAATAGGCCGTCCCGACATTTCACGACCTTTTCGTATTAAATCAGGCCATTGGTCACCCGCTGCAAAGCGTTGGTCATCACGCATAAGCTCACGTTCTTCGCTTTTTGCTTCAATATCCGCTTTGATGTTGTCGCAATACTGCGTATATAAATCTTGGTCTTTCATGTTGTCATCTCGACAATAAAGTAATTATTAACCCATCCAGCCATGTTGAACGTAAGCCTTTTTAATGGGCTTATGCTTTACTGATTCTCTATAACCTTGCGCGAACTGCCTTAATGCGTCCGCCGCTTCACTGTTTCCGTCAGTCTTGCAAGGGTCATCACTCCAACACCCTGCGCGATTATTCCATTTCTTTTTGTACCCGTCTAAATGCGCTATGCCTTCTTTGCAATGCGTCTCATCAAAATAGAGCGTGTTAAATATATCACGAGTTTGGTTGATACCTGCAATCAATGTTTCTGTTCTTGCAACTGTCTCGAACTTATGCCCTTTCATCAATTCTTCTAGCATTTCGCGTGGTGATTTATTAGTGTCTTTACCTTGTCGCACATGGTCAGCGTCATGCGGTAAATAATGAGTACCAAACACCACGCCAAGCGATTGCAGCCAGCTTGCCGCGTGTGAGTATGTTTCGCCCCATGACTCATAGAATCGGATAAACCTGTTTTCCATTCCAACCTTTTGATGTACCCATATCGCTGTCCCGTCACTGTTGCCAATGTCCCAAAAAGTATTACATGGAATATTGCTCATTAACGGAATATTGCAAATGCGGCCATCCTTTCGCGTTTGTGCCATTTGTGTTTTAAACCAACATCCTTCGCTAGACTGTTGAAACGCTTCTTGCTCTGTGCTTGGGTACTCTTGCCACATACGCTCATCATCCCCGCTAAAATCAGCGTCTCGCGTGGCAATGTACCATGCTCGCTGTTCTAGTGATATTACCGCCTTAATCTTAGTCTCGACAACATCAAAATAGTCATGGTCTTTTTTGCTAATAACCACGCTTTGTGGGTCAAGTTTATAGCCGTCCTCTTGCCACCAGGGGAAGAAGTGAAAACGGTAATCCTTTTTGTTTAGTTCAGTACCTTGGTCGCGCAATCGCATCGCACGTTGGCACATCTTATAATAATCTCCGTCTTGCCCTTCGGCCGTTGACTCTATAATGACAATGCCGTTAATCGGGACAGACGGAATTGAGCCAGTGATAACCTCAGCGGCTTTATCGGGATATTTAGCGCAAATCTTGCCAAATTCTGATATGTGCAAACGATGAATAGTGCCTGAGCGCATCGACGTTGCAACACGGATTGAGCTGTTGTTGTGCGAGAATAACAATTCGTCGGCAGCGTCTTTTATTAATGGCATTTGCGATAAGAGCATAGGCGGCAGATTCAGGTAAGCAAACTTCACCTTATCTCTAAAAATAGCCTTGGCCGCGCCATCGTCTTGAGCAATGATGCCGCATCTCATGTTAGCAGTGAATAAGGCAGTATCAAGCCACACTATGCAAGCTATTGTCGTGAAGCCTAATTGACGCGCTTTTAGAATGATGTTTCTGTGCCACATCTTTTTGATGAGCTTTATCTGTGATTTATTCGGCTTAAATGGGATAACAAGGTTTGTTTCATCGTTATCACCTTTTATGATGATTTTATAGAGCGCACCTGAACAAATGCGCCACATTGGGTCAGCTAAGCACTTCTTAAATTCTTCTGGTGTTTTTGGTACAAATGACGGGTCAATCTTCATCATCGTCAGCCGTTAATTGACTGACTCCTAGTGAGTTGCCCTGTACTTGAGTTAGCAGCAACGAGATAGGGTCGCCATTCGCGCCTGTGTGTTCTTGCACGTTTGTCTCTTTCCACCCCATGCGAGTCTTTGCCCAAAACATTGCCGCCCTTACACAATCGCTATGAGTTGCGCCTGTAGTTAATGCTTGGCCGCTTGCCGCTTGGTATAAAAACTTGCCTACATTTGCATTTGCTTTAATTGCACTATTTTCTAATTCATCACGATAATACTTGTACAGTGTTTTATCATCAATGCCGATATATGCAGCCACTTCTTTAATGGGTACGCCATAAGAGCGCAAGGCCACAATCTCAGCCCTTGTTTTTTCTGTTGGTTGGTGCAATGGTTTTGACATGGCTAAGCCTCATTTGTTTTTTTTGAGGCTGCATAAGGTGAATGGAGCGTGATGGTTGGAATCGCACCACCGCCCACTAACTGGTCGCTAGTGGTAGCCTTTGTATCACGCTTAATTGATTCACCTTTATACATACCCGCGCCCATTTCGTCAATCTTTGAAAAGGGTATTATTGGCACTGTAAGACGCGCTTTTGCTTCAGGATTTAGAAAGTAAATATATCGGAGTTGGTAGCCGTTTAATTTTTTCGCTCCAATATATTCCATTATTCTTTTTGAACTTGTTGAACCATTTCTTATTTCATCAAACTTTTGTTTTGTAATAAATGGAAGCAACCAACTTGTATATCCACTTTGCCTTAAAGTACACGCTTGTACTACTTGCTTGTTTGGTAGTTCCCAATTTTCAGTTTTATCATTTATTTGAGTAAGTTGAAATCCACTTGCCCTGTATATTGTTCCGTCTCCACAAAGAACGCCATCACTAAAAGATAGCACCCACTCAATATGAGGGTAATGTTTTTTTATTAGTCTAAACGCCACTGCCATACAACGGCTTTCACTGTTACGCGGCAATCGGTCACTAAACGCCATGCGGTTTAGCTCTAGCATTCCCGTCCATGTTGTACCGCTAACAAGCGGTAACACCTTGCGCTTATCAAGTGGACTACCAAACGACATAACACCCTCTAGCTTATCGTTAAGGTACGCACCAAAGTGTAACGTGCTATTGTTTACTACCTTACCGCTATAATGCACCCGCTTAACAAGCGCATTGGCTGCCTGTGCTGTGATAGGCTTTACAATAATATCCTTTGCACTAACCATTGCGAGCCTCTAGCCATTGGGTGCATATTAAAGCGAGTGCGTTACCGTTGCTGTTTTCATTTAACCCTGTATCTGCTATTGGATTGGTACGCGCTAAGGTTATTGCATTTTCAACAATGGCCGCCTGTTCATCGTGTAGCGTGAATGTTTTTTGTTGAAAGGGTTCTTTATCACCGCTTGCCAGTTCAGGCATACCCACTTCCTCGCTTTCGTCAAAATCAACCGCGCTGATTTCCTCTAACTCAAAACCAGTTAGCTCTAAATTAAAACCATTATCTGCAAGTTCTGCAAACTCTACACGAAGCATCTCTTCATCCCATCCTGCATCTAAGGCAAGGCGGTTATCAGCAATGATATAAGCGCGTTTTTGTGTGTCGCTTAAATGGCCAATTTGCAGCACTGGTACTTCTTTTAGTCCTAACTTTTGAGCGGCCATAACGCGGCCATGACCTGCAATGATGCCGTTGTCTTTATCAATCAAAACGGGATTAAGAAAACCAAACTCTTTAATGCTTGACGCGATTTTATTTACCTGTACATCGCTATGAGTTCGGCTGTTTCGCGCATAAGGAATTAAATCTGAGACTAAAACCGTTTTATAGTTCGGATTATCTGTACTCACGTCATCACCCCAACCCTTTAATAAATACCCACAACACCAAAAACGGACAAGCCGCCATTGCAAACAATGTATAAATCACAAACCAATTAGGCTTCATTTGCCGCGCCACTCTTTAAAAGACTGTTTCAGTTTTGGCAACGCAATAATTATCTGTATGACTGTA
>OFRF01000228.1_pt1 | contig 15241 bp, 26 predicted proteins | sample 1543081 | NCBI WGS metagenome assembly OFRF01 (sample SAMN07774232, study PRJEB24372) | wastewater metagenome
AGAGGCACTGGATGCTGCCAGAGTGGACTGGATTGATGCGACTGATCCGATCGAGCAGGAGATCCAACTCTCTGCAATAGATCATCTCCTGGACCTGGCGATCGACTATGGATATCTTGCTGTGCAGGGTATTGACAAAGCTCGCTCTGTGTGATACTATAGTAGTGTTATGCAATACATAAAACAAAAATTTGAAGATCGATTCTATACATACAAGCCAGGCGAATTCCTTCCGATATTCGAAGGTGGCCAGCTTGCGAATCGCAATCAATTCATAGTCTACAAAATCAAAAAAGCCTTCACTCGGTAACTAGTACCAGTGAGGGCTTCTTGAATTCCAGGCAGACAGTGCTCCATCCCAAGAGCCATATCTGCCCTGGACATAGCTATCCATCCATCTGAGCTGACATACAGGCTCGACACCACAATGGGCTATCTTGCTGCATGGGAGGGCTTGTGGGATGCCACACGCTCCCGAGCTGGGATTGACTGCATTCGGATTGCATCCGCTCTCATTGATGATGAGCTTATTCGTGGAGTATGTGGAAGGTATACCTGCTGCTGCCATCCAGTCGGCACATGATCCGCTGGCCCTGACAGGCTCTTCAGCAAATGCCTTCGGGCTGGATGCCAGTGCAGCCAGTCGCTGCTTCTCTGCCTTCACAGCCTGCAGATTCTTGATCTCATTGCGGAGCTGCTCTTCAAGCTGCTTCTGGTCCTGGAGCTGCTTCTCGGTCTGTGTGTTGGTCTTCTGCAGCTCATCAGTCTTTTGATGTAGCTGCTGTCGCTCAGTCTCCAGACGCTTGATCTGAGACTGTGTGTGTTGCACTTCCCTATAGTTACTAATGGCTGCTATGCAGCCGAAGCTAATGATGAGAGCTGATATCGCCACGATCAGCAATTTGAGTTTCTTATTATGCAAAATTATCTACCACCGATTATGTTGCCACTGTCCATTTTAACATGCATATACTTGAGCGAGTCAAGACTTCCCTGCCCTCATATCTGGAAGATAATAGACTTGTCCACACAATCCACAGGTCTTTTGCACAGGCAAACATGAGCGACTTGCAAGCCGAGCATGTGGTGGTGTACTATGATAAGTACCTATCATTCAAAAACACACAGAGAGTTTGAATGGTGGAGTGATTCAATACTGGGAGCTCGAGATCTCGGTGCAAATAATAAAACCCCTGACGGCAATCAGAGGCTCTATTCACTTTACTATTTGATAGTGGGTGATTCGACTTCCACTGTATCAGGGTATCTATGGAGGTGTCAAATTTTATGGGTACTACATCTAGCGTGGGCTCAATGCTCAGCGACCGCATCAAGACTATAGCTATAGAGAATAATTCACAGAGATCTTCTATAGCTATAGTCAAAGATAAACCGAATGCCAAAGAAGCGGATGCAATTATTGCAGACTGCCTGGACCTGATCGATGATCAGAAATTCAAGCCATTCTTCTACAAGAAATTGTACGAGCTCGGCAAGGGCCGATTCCTGGAGCAAGCATACAAGGCTCGCAAATATCATCGTGGATCGCCAGGTCGATTCTTCGTGCATCTGCTCAAATAAAATGAGGCCCTCTGGAGGTGCAACTACAGAGGGCCTACATATCTATTATATGTGGAATATCCACAAGCAATAAAAAAGGTATTGACTGGTCAGCGGAGCACAATGTATAATGCTAATGTACGAAGGAGGTGCAAACTCTATGGGAGATAATAAACCAAAGAGCGATGTGAGATCGCTCAACATATATCAAAAGCTATCGGCCATCATGGGTGACATCGGTGTGGTGGAAAAGGGTGGCAAAAACACAGAGCAGAATTATGCCTTCATTGAATATGCTGCAGTAGCTGGCAAGCTCCGAGCATTATTCAGTGAGTATGGTGTGCTCATCATTCCACGAATGCCAAAGGCTTCCGAGCATGTTCGTGAAGAGATCACTACAAAATATGGGAGCAAGGGTGTGGCGATCCTGATCGACTTCACATTCGAGATCATCAATGCTGACAAGCCTGATGATAAATTCGAAGTGACCTGGACAGGTGAGGCTGCCGACTATGGTGACAAGGGAACAAACAAAGCAGCGACATCCGCTCTGAAGTATTACTTCATGCGACAATTCAATATCTCCGAGAAGGGTGAGGATAATGATGAGCACTCAATCGATCGTGGATCTACTGAGACTGCTCCTGCCAAGCCGACCACAAAGAAGGTCACATACATCAGCAAAGCTACTCTACAGGCGATCCAGAAGGGTCTGGCCGAGAAGGGTATCGAAGCCGATGATATCGATGGCACTATCAAGCGACTAGCCAAAGTCGAGGATCTATCGAAGATCAATGTGGCCAGTGGCACAGCGATTCTGGAGAAGGTCACAAAAGCTAACAGCCAAGCATTGCGAGAATTCGTATATGGTGGCGATCCAAACGAGGAGGACAATAGTATGCCAGATGATCCGAACAATGAAGGTACTCAGGACCATCCTGATGTCACATCGCCTGATGAGCCATCACAGGATGAGATCGAGGCTGCTGCCGAAGCTGAGCCTGCTCTCGATCCAGTGGATGATGAATTCAAAGCGACTGCATGGGAGATGTATGAATCGCTTCCGATCAAGTCTCAATACAAGCTCCGCTGGCTGAAGGATGTCACTGGTGCATTGTCGAAGACTGGCATCAAAACTGATGAGAAGTGGCGAGCTCTAATGGACCGAGCTGGTGCTGTGCTTTCTGGCGATGAAGAGATCGAAGCCGACCATCGAACTGACAAAGGTGAGCAGGAGAAGATTGTATGAGCCTGGCCGAGAAGAAGCCTCTGGAGCAGATCCTCAAGGAGAAGTATCCAGAGCTCAAGTGTGCAGTCGATGGCAAGACTGTCTACTATGATGCCTATGCTGAAGAAGGTCTGATCACTGAGCTCCAGGCATTCCTGAATCTGATCAATGTGGCTGATATCAAACTAGTCAGGAGGGTCTTCTAATGGCCAAGAATAAAGTATTCAAGCGAAGGTACACCATCGAGGTGAAGGGTGTGACCACGAATCACTTCATGGAGCGATTCATAGATGCCTGGCTCGGCCGAGCGATGCTGGCCCTGGCGAATAAATTTGCTCAGGTCGAGATCGTGCTGATGACTGCAGAGGAAATTGAGACAGCCTCGAAGGTCCGAGAGATATTCAAGTGTCCGAAGTGTGGAGCTTCAAAATACACAGAGGGTGCTGATTGCCTCTTCTGTGCAGCGGAGGAAGATCAGGATGCCAACACTAACATATGAGATCGAAGTCCGCTGTCTGAATTGCAAACTGCATCAGACCACCACAGTCCGAAGGGGCTGCAGGTGGGTCAATGCTAGTGATGCAATGATCGGCTCTGGCTACTACAAGCAGAATGATCCGACAAAGAAAATCAAGAAGGTGTGTGAGCATTGTGGATGCGATGCCCTGAAGTGGCAAGGCAATGTGCTCAAGGAAGAGAGGGTGCAACTGTGAAGACCAAGATCAAAGATCCGAAGAAGGTGGCTGCTGGTCGCAAAGGTGGCAAGGCTAGTCCGACCAACTTCAAACGCAATAAGCATGGAGCTACTATTGCAGGCCAGCGATCGGCCTGGCTTCGCAACAAAGGCAAGCTGGCAGACTTCCCTCTCGGGATGCTCGATGAGAAGGGCAAAGAGATTCCATTCAAGGACTACACGCCAGATCGGAGCAAATCATGAGCCTACCATATGACTTCGATGAAGACATCAAACGGATCAAGGCTGTAGCCAAAGAGCCAGGCTCTCTCCGAAAAGCGATGCTTGCTCTGGACCAGAAGGAATTCAATCGACTCGGGTGGAGTATCGGCTCTGTGAATAGGCTTGCTCGAGATATGCAGAACACATTCAAGGCTGCTGACATTGAGCGAAGAAATGACTATCCGAAGATGATCAGGAATGCTCGCAAGATCTTCGATGATATCGACATCGCCATCCTCGAACACCTGGATGATGAGCTGGCATACTATACACAATACTTGGCAGATGAAGCAGGTGGCCAGGATCTCGATGCCACAAAGAAGAGTCTGAAGCGACTCAAGCGGAAGGGATTGATCCACCTGCAAAATGGCCTATTCACTGAAGATGGTGAGACTGCTGGATCTGGATGGATGAGGATCGATCACAAGAATGATGAGATCCATCGGATCATAGAGGTGTACCGAGGCACTGAGCAGGAGTCGCTGCTATGAGTGAGATCAAACAACTGGACCGCAACACTGTATGCAACCTCTTCAAGATCCGAGCTCCGATATGGAATGGTGGCAAGAAGATGGTGGGCCTCGATGCCAAGCGGATCACATACCACAATGAGATTCAATTCACCTATGTCCGCAAATCCGATGGTGAATTGTCGATACCTGACCATTATTATTTTGATGGCAAACTACTGCAGGAGCTCGACTTCGAGAAGCAGATGATCAAAGGCACAATGCTGGTGATCATTCCATTCGAGCATCTGCAGATCCTGGAGCGTATTTGATGCAGTCTGCAGGTCGAGCAGGCGGAGGGTATAAAACAAATGGAGGTGCAAACACATGGCAAGAATAACTGAGATCACGATTCCAGTATTCCGCATTCAGCGGAAGAGTCACGACTGGGGATACACAGAATTTTTTGTGCAGCAGCGACAAGGCAATGGCCGATGGAAGACAGTCAGCAGTGAATACGCTGGCATTCATTCAGCCAAAGCCAAGCTCGGAGACCTAGTGCTCGAGCTCATCGCTGAAGCAGAAGAAGAATAGAGAGCAAGCTCTCACACAAGTTACAATGTGGGTGTGGCCTTCGGGCCACTACCCTCCTGGAATATAAAACATAGACGAGGGAATTATATGATCCTATTTTTTGACACTGAGACTACTGGCATCCGCAAGGGTGGCTTCATTCCACGAGTGGTCCAGATCGGTGCTCTACTGACTGACAATGAAGGCAACACGATCAGCGAGCTGAATATACTCCTGCATCCTGAAGGCTTCGAGAATGTGCCGATCGAGGCAGCAAATGTGCATGGCTTCACGATCGATAAGATCAAGGCTGCTGGTGTGGACCGACTGTATGGCCTGCAGGTATTCTTCGATCTGGCCAAGAATGCTGATGTCCTGGTGGCTCACAATGCCGAGTATGATATGGATCTCTTGCAGATCGAGACTGACTACTACAAGCACAGGGCTCTTGAGTCCGAGCAGAGCCAGGTCTCTGAGTGGCAGGAAGTCATTCAAAAAGCACAGGTCTTCTGTACGATGCTCAATAGCCGAGACTTGCTGAAGCTGCCATTGAGTGCTGCACAGGCGAGCTTCTTCAAAGACAAGGGCATCACTCAGCAATACAAAAATCCACGCCTGCAGGAAGCTCACATTCACTTCATGGGATATGACTTCGAAGGTGCTCATGATGCGATGGCGGATGTCCGAGCTTGCAAGGATGTCTACTTCAAACTACACTCATTAAAAGACGAGGTGGCTGCATAAGCAGTCACAAAAAGGAGGGTGCAAAACAAAATGAAAACAATACTCAAATGCCTGATCTGGATAGTGGTACTCCTCGCAATATCACTGGCTATGGTCTATGGCTGCTGGCTGATCCTGATCTTCATGCTATTCGATGAGACACTATTCATGTGGCTGACAATAGCTGGAGAGCTCGTGCTCGCTGCAGCCTGGTGGTACATTGTGGGCCTGGCAGAATGCTGAGCTACACAGTATCGGGCAATCCGATTGTGAAGAAGAACACTCAGAAGGTGGTGTGGCGGAATGGTAGATCCATCGTGGTCTACTCGCCACAGTACCGAGGCTGGCTCAATAATGCGATGGATGAGCTGGCCCTTCAGAAGAGACCTGCTGAGCCGATAGATTATCCAGTGCTCCTTGTGTGCAAATTTTTTATGCAGACACTGAGGGTGGTCGATCTATCTGCTCTATACGAGGGAATCCAGGACACGCTGGTGAAGATGGAGATCCTGAAGGATGACAACTTCAATATCATCATCGGGCATGATGGCTCTCGAGTGCTACTCGATAGGAAGAATCCCCGAACAGAGGTGGCAATAGTACCTGCAGACCACTCCCCTGCTGGCTAATTTTGACAAAATAGGGTGTTTATTTTATACAACACTTAACAGAGGTGAAGGGCACTCCCCTGCCCTATCGCTCCATTTTTTTGACAGGCTGTCAAGGTGTTATATTTTTTTCAGGGCGATCAGTAGGGGAGAGGGAAGGGGTGCTCTATACTATTGCTTATAGTATGCTAATTACTACACAATAACTAAATCAATAATGTTTGTTGTTGCAACTACAAAAGTGCTTGTGCTACAATCAAAATTGATACGAAGGAGGTGCAGTCGATGTATCAAATACAAATGCTTGACGAGAATATACTTGTCAAAAAAGTAGAGGCGGAAGCCAAATCAGAATTTGAAACTGGTGGGAGTACCGACAAGAATGGTGCTATCTATCAGGTCACACACGCTCCAGCAGAGTCTTCATTCAATGTAGATGAGCTGGTGCTTTTACATCCAGGAACATATGAGAGACTCTATCTCGAAGGTGAGCTCCTAACCTCCATCACTGAATCAGACATCATAGCAAAGGTAACGGAGGCAAAGGCATGAGCACACAAATCAAAACTGGATCGGATGCCCGATCTGAAATCAAGGCAGGCATCGATCTAGTAGCCAACATGGTCAAGACAACACTAGGACCACGAGGCAGGAATGTTGTGCTCAAGACTGATCCATACCGACCACCACTCAATACAAATGATGGTGTCACCATAGCCAGAGAATTGCATGCTCCGAAGAATCGACCATTCCAAGAGATCGGTGTCGAGACTGCAAAGGCAGCAGCCAGCAAGACCAATGATGTCGCTGGTGATGGTACTACTACAGTCACTGTCCTGCTCCAAGCCATGACCACTCATGTGCTTCAGCAAATCAATAATGATGCAGATCCTGTATTGCTCAGGCGTGGCATCGAGAAGGCTTCAGAAGCTGTCGTGGCTGCACTGAAGGATGAGATCGTGGAGACCAAAGATCTCGCAGCTCTCATCAATGTGGCCACAATATCATGTGGCGATCCAGAGATCGGCAAGCTCGTGGCTGAAGCAGTCCACAAGGTCGGCTCAAATGGTGTCGTGACAATAGAAGATGGTGAAGGCGAAGAGACTACCAGTCGCATCGCTGAAGGCATTGAGCTTCGTGGAGGCATCCAGCTTCCAGTATTCATCACTAATCCTGCAAGGCAGGAAGCTGATGTCACAAATGTGCCGATCTTCGTGACCGACCATGACTTCACAAATGGCCTAGAGATAGTCCGCTTGATGGAAGCAATCGCCAAGATGGGCAGCAAAGTCGGTGTGCTGATAGCCAACTCAGTCACAGGCGAAGCAATGGCAGCATGTGCTATCAATAAGGCTCAAGGCAAATTCACACTGATTCCGATCAAGGTCCAAGCTCTTGGTGAGCAGGGGCAGGCTGTGCTTCGTGATATGGCTGAAGCCACTGGTGCAAAATTCTATGCTCGAGATGAGGGCAACCGATTGCCAAGCAATCCACAGGACCTGAATGATACATACAATCCTGATGACTTCGGCCACGCTGAGCGAGTGATCGCCAGCCGAGACCGCACATCTATTATGGGTGGAGCTGGTGAGACTGAAGACCGCATCAAAGAGCTACAGGCTCAGAAGGCCAACAGCAAGCAAGCATTCGAGAAGAATAATATCGATGAGCGGATCGCTCGCCTGCAGAGCGGTGTCGGTGTGATCCGAGTCGGTGGCATCGGTGAAGCCGAGCGAGATGAGCGGAAGCTCCGAGTCGAGGATGCGATCAATGCATCAAAGGCAGCACTCGCCAATGGCATCATCGCTGGTGGTGGAGCAGCTCTCTATCGTGCAGCATCAAAGGTCAAGGCTGATGGTCTGACTGCAGAGGAAGCCTTCGGTCTTCAGGCAGTAGTCAAGGCATGCTTCGAGCCTATCAAGCAGATGGCTGCCAACAGTGGACTGGAGCTGGACAAGGCAGATCTCGAGCGGATTGTCAGCGACAAGACTCTCACGATCGACTTCTACACAGGAGAGGTGGTGGATGCATTCAAGGTCGGCATCATTGATCCAAGCCTAGTCACACTGTCTGCTGTCAAGAATGCCTCATCAGAAGCTGCACTATTTGCAATCACTGAAGGGGCTGTCACTAATCCAGAGGATGACTCAGAGAAGATATAGGCATGATACCGCTCTTCAAAGTGCATACTCCTCAAGCCATTGATGAGCCACTGATCGCAACACTGCACAGTGGATACATCACACAAGGTCCGAAGGTGGATGAATTTGAAGAGCGTGTCGCTCGCTTCCTGGATACTCCGAATGTTGTGGCTCTCAATAGTGGCACATCGGCTCTGACGCTTGCTCTACGGCTTGCAGGAGTCGGTCCTGGTGATGAAGTTATCACTACAGCCATGACTTGCACTGCCACGAATCTTCCAGTATTATCCCTCGGAGGCAAGCTGGTCTTCGCAGATGTAGATCCTGTGAGCGGTAACATATCCGCTGAATCTATCGAGAAGCTGATCACTAAAAACACAAAGGCATTATTGTTCGTAGACTGGGGCGGGATGCCTGCAGATCTCGATGAAATCGTGAGCATTGCGAGAGCTCACGATATCAAAGTAGTCGAGGACGCAGCTCACGCATTCGGTGCTGAATACAAAGGCAAGAAGGTCGGTCAAATAGCGGACTTCACCTGCTTCAGTCTACAAGCAATAAAACACATCACGACTGGTGATGGTGGCATCCTAACGTGCAAAGATCCTGCAGACGCAGAGCGAGCCAAAGTGCTCAGGTGGTTCGGTATAGACCGCAGCAATGACAGTCTCGATTCTCGCATTGATCAGGACATCGTGGAATGGGGATACAAATTCCACATGAATGACCTCAATGCGACAATCGGTATTGTACAGATGGACTATATCGAGCAGATCCTTCGCAAGCATCGCAATAATGCTCGAGTATACGACAATCTTCTGGACAAGTATTTTGTTCGGCAGACTCAAGGTGATGACAGAGTATCTGCATACTGGCTGTATACATTATTGTTACCATCGAAGGAAGATCGTGATGCCTTCAAAGAATTCATGACTGAGCGAGAGATCCAAGTCTCACAGGTCCACAAGCGGAATGATGAGTACACTGTCTTCAAGCCATTCCTGGATGATCGAAAACTTGACGGACTCGACTATTTTGCAGATAGAATGATATGCATCCCTGTCCACTGGGGGCTCTCGCTAATGGAGCTCGATCGGGTGGCAGGGGTGTGCAATGAATTTGCACAGAATCGAGCACAAAAATGACTCACCACCAAATGAATGAAGATCAATTCCCTGAGTCTCAAGAGGAGCTGGTCCGCTTGAAGGGTCGTGCTGAGAAGTATCTCGAATATGCGATCGACAAAAAGAAGGGCAAGCGTGAAGCGAAGATCACATCGCTCGCTATTATGATATCCCTCGAGCGTGTCAAAGCGGTCGAGCACTGGAAGAAGCATCACCGCACATACCCGCAGCCTCTGACTCGCTGGATGCACTTCAAGAAGGCGGTATTCAAATGATCATCGGACTTCCAGTAGTAGAGGGCCACGAGCTCTCGAAGGTGGCACTAGACCACCTCACAAAGAATGCAGTCATGGCCTCGACTATCCCTGTGATCATCGACAATGGCTCGGACACACCATACAACTGTGATCCTCCATTCGAGATCTGCAAGCCGATCAATGACTACAAGGTCGGTCTGATATCCAACAAAGAGAACATCGGATACTACCAACCACTGAAACAATTATTTGATCAATATCCCGATGAGCAATACATCGGACTGATGCACAATGACCTGATGCTCTACGAGCCAGGCTGGGATCGCAGGATGCTGCAGGCATTCGAAGATGATCCACAGCTCGGCCTGATCGGACTGTGTGGCAGCAAGGAAGTCGATGAGCGTGGCGGTCGTGGTGCATATACTGTGTGCAATTTTATGGGCCGAGAAGTGCCAGTCGGAGATCAGATCTGGAAGGGTCAAGATCCGAGTGCTGGTCGCAGGATCGAAGGCATCGAGCCAGCGATCGTACTCGACTCACTCTTCATGTTATTCAGAAGGGATGTGATTCCTCACCTGGTCCACGAGGGCGAGCAGTGGGAAGACATCACACTGGCTCACTTCTATGATCGCATCTGGCCGATCAGAACTATCGAGGCTGGATACCATGTCATCACTATGGGCTCAGACAATGATCACATCGGTGGCATGACCACGACTGGCAATGAGCGATACCGCAATGACTGCATCAAATTCCTGGATGAGCGTGGCATTGCCTGGCGTGAAGATGAATCTGGCATCATTGCAGCGGAGAGAGAAGATCCCCGAAATAAACCTTGTGGCAATCCTGAGACTCAGATGTATCTGATAGCAGAAGATCGATACTTGCAGGAATACCGAGACCAGAAGCACTGGCTGCCAGCAATAATCAGGGAGGGATATGATGTCACACATCTTGCATGAAATGAGCTCGGCATCAGAAGCCTTCGAGATGATGGATGTCCGCAATGAGGTCCGAGAATTTATGACTCACAATACCGCTGAGATCATGCCAGAGCAGCAAGCCGAATGGTATCGGAAGACCTATCTGCCAGCTCGGGAGAAGGGTGAGCTCTTCGGATACCTAGTCCAAAACGATGAGCAGACAATCGGCTATGGGCTGATCAGCAAGCGTGATGGTAGATGGTGGGTATCAGGTGGACTGACTGAGGCAGCTCGAGGTCAAGGGGCTGGATACTTCCTATTCGAGCAGATGACTATGATGATTCATGAAGATCTCCGATCGGAAGAAGCCTGGCTTGATGTACTCAATTCAAACGAAGCAGCCAAGAGATTATATGAGAAGCTCGGATACACCGCAGTCATGGCCGATGATCGGCTGACTGTGATGGTCCATCGGCTTGAGCATGAGGAAGCGGAATCAATAAAACTAGAGGAGGCAGTAGCAGCATGAGTATTCTCGGCCGATCAAAAGACATTCACAAAACTCCAGACATGAGTCGGCAGGCTCTGCTCTGGATGCATCCCGAAGCGATGGTCCGCTTCATGACGAGCAAGCGATGGGTGATCCAGGAAGGACACCTGCCTGAAGATGCTCAATTCCACCATGTCTACTACGACAGCAATCGGCAAGTGTTCGCAATGGTCCTGACTAGCAAGGACTTCAAATCATTAAAACTCGGAGAGAAGATACCAGAGCTGCCACCAGTCAGCTTCAAGTGGTGGAATCCGAAGGATGGAGTACCAGAAGAATGAAGCGAGATCTACCAGGATTCTATGAAGCAGAGGAGCGAAACAAGCTCAGCCACTTCACTGTGCAGGGATTCGATCTCAATGGCGTGGTGCAGGGTGGAGCTAATGATGGCGAGGAGATCGAGAACTTCATCCGCATGGGGATCGACAATCTGATCGCATTCGAGCCACTGACATCAGCCTTCGATATTCTTGATGAGCGGTATGGCGAGCAGGCACACTGCTTCAAGCTCGGCCTTCATGATACAAACAAGGTGGCCACACTCCAGGTCACTGACATAGATGGCAAGGGCTCATCCATATTCGAGACTGAGTGGGAGCATCCTGAAGTCAAACGCAACTGGAATCAAGGCCAGGCTGCCATAGTCGGCACTGAAGATATTGAGCTGGTCCGCTTCGACACATGGGCCAAGCAGATGAACAATAAATTCTATGTGAATTCTCGTGGCCAGAAGAGGCTCATCAATCTAGCTGAGTACGATACTCTGCAGCTTGACACACAGGGCAATGAGATGGAGATCCTGCTCGGCATGGGGAAGTGGCTGAAGCAATTCAAATACCTGTGCATTGAGCTCTCAGTGACTCCAGTATACAAAGGCGAAACACCAGGAGCTGAAGTCGCTGCCTGGCTCAAGACTCAAGGCTACACACTGGACTCTCCGATCTACGAGCACAATGATTGCTTCTTCGTGAGGAGTGATATCAAGCCAACATCAGACGAAACATATCGAGGGCGTTGCTGATGAAGATCTTGAATCTATACGCTGGCATCGGAGGCAACCGCTTGCTGTGGGGTGATGAGCATCAAGTCACTGCAGTCGAGAATGATTCCGATATTGCAGCAGCCTACTTCAAGCTCTATCCACAGGACACAGTGATCGTGGAAGATGCACACGAATATCTACTCAAGCATCACACAGAATTCGACTTCATCTGGTCCTCTCCACCTTGTCCGACACATGGCCAGTACCGATACAATGTAGGATTCCGAGCAAAGGGATATGCTCCAGTCTTCCCTGACATGAAGCTCTATGAAGAGATCATCTTCTTGAAGCACTACTATGATGGTCTGTGGGCTGTCGAAAATGTGAAGCCATACTATGAGCCACTAGTCGCTCCGACAACTGTGCTACAGAGGCATCTCTTCTGGAGCAACTTCACAATCGAGCACAAAGACTTCGGTGCAAAAAAGATCCGAAGCAAGAACAAGATCAGTGATTATGATGTCGGCTTCGATATCACAACCACGAAGATTAAAAACAAAAGACAGGTACTCCGAAACTGTGTGGATGCAGAGCTCGGCCTACATGTCTTCAATGAAGCACTCAGAGGGGAGAGAATATGAAAATCGGAATCGGCTTCTCAGTACTAAATAACTTCAAGGGATTCGCTGAGTCGGTCCACAGCATCAAGACATCGCATGAATGGAATCTCTACATGTTCGATCAGTGGCGATTGAATCGACCACTCTCGCAGACCTGGAATGACATGGCCATGCAAGCCTTCGATGAGGGCTGTGATTATGCCATGCTCTGCAATGATGACATCCTATTCAGTCCAGACTGTATCGATGCAATGGTCCGAGTACACCAAGAGCTCAATGAGAGCGAGAATGTTGTGATGGTTACACCAAACAATATAATGCTGGAGCTGGCAAATCCAGAAGACATCCTGAGCTATGAGCTGGCCGAAGGTACTCCTGCCACATGGAGCGAGCATCCAAACTTCTCGTGCTTCCTAGTGGCCAGAGACTTCTTCGAGAAGGTCGGCTTCTTCGATGAGAACTTCATCCCTGCCTGGTATGAAGACAATGACTCACACTACCGAGCCAAGCTACTCGGCTACAAAGAGATCTGCACAAACCAAGCTCCGATGGTCCACTATGGCGGAGTGGCCACATCCCTCATGGAGAATCCAAGCAGCCAGCACAGCCATGACTACTTCATCAAGAAGTGGGGCTCAGCAACTCGCTTGCTCGATGAGGTCTTCAAGACACCATATGACGATGCATCATTCTCTCCGAATCAATGGCGGAGACCTGATGGCACAATAGTAGATCCATTGAAGGAGGTGCAATGATGGAAGACAGCAAATTGAAGAGGATCTATTATGTCAGGGAGAATGCCCTGCAGTCGATCATATCGGACTGTGTGAGCTTCGGCTTCCTGGTCCTGGTGATGACACTCAACTTCACTCACTGGGGAGGTCACTGGTATGTGACAATCTTCCTGCTGATCTTGTGGGTGATGTTCGCAGCAGGCAAGGCTAGTCGAAGAATGAAGCAATTCTATACCCGATCAGAGCTGGTGGATCATCTTATAAAAGAACTAGAGGAAGAGGGAGAAAATTCAAAATGACAAAAAGAGCACTATTGACTGGAGCAGGTGGCTTCATCGGAGCACACACACTGGCTCACTTCATGCACAATACCGACTGGGAGCTGGTCCTGATTGACAGCTTCAGACACAAAGGCAAGACCGATCGCATCGCTGAGATGCTCGAGGCTCATCCTGACTGGCGTGAGAGATGCCATGTGGTGACACATGATCTCGCAGCTCCGATCTCGGATCAGCTCGAAGCTCGTATCGGCCACATCGACTACATCGTGAACATGGCCAGCGAGTCTCATGTGGACCGCAGCATCACAGATCCAGTACCATTTGTCGAGAACAATGTGGCTCTGGTCCTGAACATGCTGGAGTATGCTCGCAAGATCAAGCCTGAGATCTTCATCCAGGTCAGCACTGATGAGGTGTATGGTGCTGCTCCGACTCATGATCACAAAGAATGGTCAGTCATCCTGCCGAGCAATCCATACTCAGCAAGCAAGGCAGCTCAGGAAGCCATCGCTATCAGCTACTGGCGGACCTATGATGTGCCTCTGGTCATCACCAACACCATGAACAATATCGGTGAGATGCAAGATCCTGAGAAGTTTTTGCCGATGCTCATCAAGGGAATCTATGAAGGCAAGGAAGTCACCATTCATGGCACAGAAGAATTCATCGGATCTCGCTTCTACTTGCATGCTCGCAACCACGCTGATGCCCTGCTCTTCCTGATCAATCGTGGCACTCCAGCGAAGTATGTGGACAACAACGATATCGTGATGCCAGACCGATACAATGTGGTCGGTGATACCGAGCTCAACAATCTCGAGCTGGCTCAGAAGGTCGCAGCACTGGTCGGCAAGGAGCTGAAGTATACGCTGGTAGACTTCCACCACACTCGGCCAGGACATGATCGCAGGTATGCACTCGATGGCAATAAGCTATTCGATCTCGGCTGGAAGCCACCAGTCAGCTTCGATGAATCGCTCAAGAACACAGTCGAATGGACTCTGGAGAATAAGCAATGGATGCTATAGCAGAATCCACAATCGATGATGCAGCAAAGCGAGCTGTGTCTGAGGGTGCTGAGAAGGTCAATCTCCTGCTGTATGGAGACTACTGCTGTGGCACAGGCTTCGCTCAGGTGCTCGGCAACATAGCCAGAGAGCTTCATGCCACAGGCAAATACAATATCGATGTGATCGCAATCAATTATTCAGGTGATCCGAAGGATGAGAGCAAGTGGCCAGGCAATGTCTATCCTGCTATGCCAGGCGGACTGATGCATGCTGGCTCATATGGCGATGTCTATGGCCGACAGAGGCTGCTGGATCTCATGGGATCTGGCAAGTATGATGTGGTCTTCATGCTCCAGGATACCTTCGTGATCGAGCCGATCATGGAAGAGATCAAGAAGACTCAGGATGCTCTGGTCCAGAACAAGCACAAAGTATTCAAGACAGTCTGGTACTACCCTGTCGATGCACAGCTCAAGAAGCAGTGGGTGGACACAGTAGCAGGTGCTGACTTCCCTGTGGTCTA
>OFRF01000240.1_pt1 | contig 15068 bp, 17 predicted proteins | sample 1543081 | NCBI WGS metagenome assembly OFRF01 (sample SAMN07774232, study PRJEB24372) | wastewater metagenome
TCGGGCGATGCTGGCACCGTCAAGATGCACCCGGAGTGCCACGCCGCACATATGGCAGAGGCCGCCCGCTGTGGAGAGTCGCAATGGGAATTTGAGTACCACGGGCATGAACGAGGGAAGGTAACGGAGCGAGAATGAAGATATCGAAGAGGCTTTTTTGGCCCCCCGCGGGGGGTCGGTTAGTGGCGGAGGGCTTGGCGCCAACTAAGTACCCCAAGCGGATACCCCCATGGGGGGCAGCCCCCATACGTCCCGTGGCGGGGGCGCTGAAACGCAGCATGTGGGTCCCCGACCCGCTGCCGTCTAGGTTCCCTCTCCCGAAGCAGTTTGGTCATTGGATGCGGCGCATGCGAGCACCGCGGACGGGCGTCGCCGCCAGCATAAAGCAGCACCCCAGCCGGCGCGTGTGGGTCGTGAGCAACGACACGTGGGTCGATTGCAGACTGTCCGGACTCTACTGCACGAGGTACGGGGAGAACGCTGTCGTCGAAATGAAAGGCCCTATCCCGCAGTCATTTCGTGAGCTGTGCGAGACCGTGACCAGTCTGCGGATCGCCGCGGTACTCGCCGAATGACCCCCGAAGGGAAGGTGAAGGACAGGGTCAAGAAGCTGCTCAGTGCGTACGGGGCGTGGTACCATATGCCTGTGCAGAACGGCATGGGCAAGCCTACGCTCGACTTCACAATATGCTTCTGTGGCAGGTTCTTGGCGGTAGAGACGAAAGCCCCCGGGGAGGTGCCTACCAAGCGACAAGAGCAGACCATGAAAGAGATTCGCGCCCTGCGTGCGGGGGGCGTAACGCTGGTTGTAGATGGAAACTACGCAGAGCTGGAGGTGTGGCTGATGCGTACCCTGTTTGATACCTATCAAGGAGAGAAGGAATGAATTGGACCAATGTAGTCCTGCTGTGCGGTGGCATTTTCACGGGCGTGTTTCTTGGTGCCCTGTGGCATTCGGTGATGCACAAGGATCGCGTCCCCCGCCCGAAGGAGTATCTGCCGCATCTGGTGATCGATCTGGAGACGTTGGGCACAGTGCCCGGGTCCGTCATTCTGTCGATCGGGGCGGTGTTCGTGGACTTGGTGGAGGAGACTACCGGCGAGCCGTTCTACATCCGCGTCGACATCGAGGACTCCAAGAGGCACGGCCTGATCGAAATGGGCTCCACGCGGCAGTGGTGGGAGAAACAGGACGGACAGGCCGCCTACGAGGCCCTGCGCCATCCGGAACGCGTCCCGCTGGACAAGGCCCTTGAGCAGTTCGCCCGGTTCGTTCGCCGGGAAAGCAGCAATGTGCAGGTGTGGGGGAACGGCTCGGACTTCGACAACGCCCTGCTGGCGGTGGCGTACTACAAAGTGGGGCAGGCGCTTCCATGGGCGTACTGGAACAACCGGTGCCTGCGCACCCTGCGCCACCAGCACAGCGATGTGCTGGTACGAAGAGCAGATGACACGCCGCATCACGCCATGTATGATGCGCTCCATCAGGCGGAAATTCTGCTCGCACTGCATCGCAAAGGGGTTGTGGCGTAATGAGGATACTGACCATCGACTGGGAAACGTATTGGGCAGTTGGGTATACCCTGTCCAGTATGCCGATTGAAGCCTACGTTCGACACCCGGACTATCGGGAGCACGGCGTCGGTGTGAAGATCGACAACGGCCCCAGTCGGTGGTTTAGTCACGACCATGTGCCATCAGTAATGGCGGCAGTTCGGCAGATGGTGGAGTCTGAGCCAACCGCCATTCTGTGCCACCATACGCAGTTCGACGGGTTCATCCTGAGCGAGCGTTACGGCATTCGTCCGACCCTGTGGCTCGATACTTTGAGTATGGGGCGGGCACTGGTAGGGGTGTCGAGTTCCGTAGGGCTGGGCGCACTGGCGAAGCACTACGGGCTGGGGACCAAAGGGGACGCGCTGTCCTCGACCAAGGGCATTCGCTATCTGGACGCCCGGCAAGACGCAGAGATGGGCGCGTACTGCAAAAACGACGTGGACCTCACGTATGCACTGTTCCAGATCATGCGCAAGGGGTTCCCGAAGCGGGAGCTGCGCATGATCGACATGGTCATACGCATGTACACTGAGCCCGTATTGCAGCTCGATGCGGCGTTGTTGGACGAGCACCTGAAGCTGTTGAAGGCGACCAAGATCGGGCTAATGCTGAGTGCGGGGGTCGACAAGAAAGACCTCATGAGCAACGAGAAGTTTGCCGAGCTGCTTCGCCTGCGCGGAGTCGAGCCGGGCAAGAAAATCAGCAAGACGACCGGTAAAGAGGCGTACGCATTCGCCAAGACCGACGCGTTCATGCAAGAGCTGGCAGAGCATCCAGATGCAGAAGTGCAGGCGCTGGCGGCAGCGCGTACCGGGCTCAAGAGCACCTTGGCTGAGACTCGGGCCGAGACCTTTTTGGGCATTGCGCAGCGCGGGCGTCCGGCCCCGGTGTACTACAAGTATTCTGGAGCAATGCAGACGCACCGGCTGTCCGGCGGCGACTTCACGAACTACCAGAACATGACCCGCGGCAGTACCCTGCGCCGCGCGGTGCACGCCCCTGACAAGTTTGTCGTCGTAGTCATCGACTCGTCGAACATTGAGGCGCGTCTGCTGGACTACGTCGCTGTACAAGAAGACATGCTGGACGCGTACAGAGCGTACGACGCCGGGCTCGGGCCTGATATCTATTGCGTCACGGCGTCCGCGCTGTATAATCGCCCCATCATCAAGGACGTGGACATCGAAGAGCGTCAGGTCGGCAAGATCATCAAGCTGGGTCTTGGGTACGGTATGGGTCCCGACAAGCTGTACGTAACGGCTATGCAGCAGCGGGTGCCGTTGACCCCGCAGATGGCAGTGCAGGCGGCGAGCTTCTACCGCTCTTCCGTGAGCATGGTGCCCCGCCTGTGGCGTCGGATGGAGGACGCCTTCCGGTACATGCGTAGCGGCGTGGAGCACCCGATCGACGCCCGCGGCATCTTGATGACGTGCAAGGACGGGTTCGTACTGCCCAGCGGGCTGAAGATCATGTACCCGGACTTGCAGCAGGACGGCAACGGGTGGACGTACATGAGTGGCCGGTACGGCAAGCGCGTATCGATCTATGGTGGGAAAGGGGTAGAGAACGCAATTCAGGGCTTGGCCAGAGACGTGGTGATGAACCAGACGCTGGAGCTGAGCACGAGGTATAAGGCCGCGCTGTCCTCGCACGACGAGGCAGGGCTGGTCGTTCTGGAGCAGATGGCGCCGGCCTGCATGGCGGACGCCCTTCAGGTGTTTCGTACACCGCCCACATGGGCGCCGGACCTTCCGCTGAACGCGGCAGCCGGCTTCGCCCGCCGTTATGGAGAAGCGAAAAAGTGAGTACACTGCGTCTGATGCATCCTGACCACCCCGAGCTGTCGTGGGAAATCGTCCACTTCAACAAGGAGACGGGCACGGTCAGGCTCAAGGGCCACTACGCCGAAATCGAGCAGACGTTCGACAAGGACAAGTGGACATCGCAAGGGTACAAGATCGTACGTGACGAGGTGAAGCATGCCGAGCAGCCCCGGGTACAAGAGGAATTACACGCAGGAGTGGGCCACAGCGAAGAAACGTAACGAGGACGACGACAACGCTGCACGCCATCGGCTGCGGCGCAAGGCCGTCAAGTTGGGCATGGTCAAGCCCAACGATGGGAAAGACGTGGACCACGTGGTGGCATTGAAGAAGGGCGGAGCGAATACCATCTCCAATGCGCGTGTGCGAAGCCCCAGCGAGAACCGGAGCTTCCCGCGCAACAGCAAGGGCGGCATGATTCGCAACGTGCCGAAGAAAAAGTGACCCCTCTCGTTATATCGCATTCCAAACGCAAGAAGTACGAGACGTGCCCCAAACAGTTTTTCCACACCGCGGTTGTGCAGGATGTTGTGGAGCAGTCGAACGATGCCGCGGTGTGGGGCAACGTGGTGCACGAGGCACTGGAGCACCGGCTTCGGGACGGTACCCCCTTGCCGCCGTCGCTGTTGATCTATGAGGGGTACTGCCAGTCGATCCTGCGGTACCCCGGCACGCTACATGCCGAGCTTCAACTGGCTATCAACCGCAAGCAGCGCCCCTGCGAGTGGGACGCGCCGGACGCATTCTGGCGCGGCATCATCGACGTGTGCATCTTGAATGGGTCGGAAGCGCGCCTGATCGACCACAAGACCGGCAAGGTCAAGCCGGACTCGCAGCTGATGGAGAACGCACTTCTGGTGTTTCACACGTACCCAGAGGTGCAGACAGTCAAGACATGTTTCGCGTGGTTGGCGTATAATGACACCACGAAGGACGTGTACCATCGGCACGAAATACCGCAGATGTGGGAGAAGTGCACCCCGTTCCTGTCGCAGTACATGACGTCGTTCAGGAATGACGTGTGGCCGGCAAAAGAGTCAGGGCTGTGCTACGGGTGGTGCCCCGTCACGTCGTGCACGCATTGGAGAAAGAAACGTGTCAAACGTTAGCTACGCCGAGAAGCTGAAAGCCGCAAAAACGTACCTCGCATCGAAGAACATATCCGCAGTCAGTGCCCGCTCCGTGTTCATTTACACGGGCGCGGACGGGCGGACGCATGCCCCCACGAGAGGGCAGCGCATTGCCACCAAGGAGGAAGTGCATGGCAGATTACGGACCCCGGTCAGGCAAGACCATCTACAACAGCTGCGCGCTGGTGATGGCCGAGTATCTTCGACGCCCGACATGTCAGAAGGATATCGCTACTCGTACCGGAATTTCACGTACCGCTATTAGCAGGGTATCGCTTGCCATGCGGGACGTGGGTATCCTGCACGTTGTTGGGTTGGACAAAGATGCATACGGCCGGCAGATCGTGCCGGTCTACATGGCGGGGTACGGAGAGGACATTGACCTCCCCTACGGACTCCGCTACATGACAGATCGTAAGACGTACAAAAAGACCGCCATGCAGGAGCGCGCCGAGCGGTCACCGAAGCGCCTGAAGAAAGCCGTACGTGAGGCTGCTAAGTCGCGCGGGGTCGTATCGCACTCATTGGAGCTGTGATGATTATTGTCCCGCACAAGAACGCCGTTCTTTTGCGTATGCGCGACCCCAGTGTTCTGACCGGGCTCCTGCCAAGCAAGCTAATCGACTACGAACGGCACAATGTGGCGGTTCGGTATGGCATCGACGAAGTGCGGGTGCTGCGCAACATGGGCATTGACGTACCTCCGCCCATCGTGCACAAGTACGTCTGGCCGGGACGGTTCACTCCGTTCCCGCATCAGATCACGACCGCTGGATTCATCACACTTAACCCACAGTGTTTTGTGCTCAACGAGATGGGCACTGGCAAGTCGTCCAGCGTGCTGTGGGCGGCGGACCACCTCATGAATATGGGCGAGGTGCGGAAGGCGCTCATCGTAGCTCCGCTCAGCACGCTGGAGCGGGTGTGGCGGGATGAAATTTTCAGCACTCTGATGCATCGCACGGCTACCGTGCTCCACGGATCGAAGGATCGTCGGTTGGACAGGCTGGACAACGATGTGGATTTCTACATCATCAACCACGAAGGGCTTGGCGTCGTGCTGCCGCAGCTGATGGCGCGGAAAGACATCGACATGGTTATCGTCGACGAGGCTGCCGACTACCGCAACCACGCCACCACGCGATACCAGCACCTCCGCAAGCTCCTGCGCCGGCCGGTGAAGCCGCGGCTGGTGATGATGACAGGCGCCCCTTGCCCGAACGCGCCGACCGACGCGTGGGCGCTCGCAAAGCTGGTGCGCCCCGGGCTGGTGCCGGAGTTCTTCTCGACGTTCCAGCGGCAGACCATGCAGCAGGCCACGCAGTACAAGTGGGTGCCCAAGCCTGAGGCGTACGATCTGGCATTCGCCGCGATGCAGCCGGGCATTCGCTTCAAGAAGGCGGACGTGCTCAAGGACCTGCCGCCGGTCGTCGTGCTGGACAGGGATGTGCTGCTGACGCCGGAGCAAGCTCGGGAGTACCGCTCCATGAAGCGTCAGATGGCCATCGATCTGGCCGGGGCAGGCGGCATCTCGACTGTCACTGCGGTCAACGCCGCAGACCAGATTACGAAGCTGCGGCAGATTCTGTGCGGCACCGTACGTATTCCGAACACCGACGAATATGTCACGATCGACCATGCGCCGCGGGTGCAGGCGCTGCTGGACAGTATTGCACAGGCATCTGCAAAAGTGCTGGTCGTCGTGCCGTTCAAAGGCATTACGAATAGCTTGCATGCAGAGGTGTCCAAGCACTATAGTTGCGAGGTGGTGAACGGAGACGTGTCGATCAAGGAGCGCAACGCTATCTTCTCGCGCTTTCGCGCCGACGCTGACCCGCACGTGCTGCTGTGCCATCCCAAGGTGATGAGCCACGGCCTTACGTTGACTGAGGCCGACGTGCTGATATTCTACGCACCGATCTACAGCAACGACCAGTACCAGCAAGTGAAGGACCGCTTTAACCGCCCGGGGCAGTCCCGGTCTATGACCATCATTCGTATAGGAGGAGAGGCGTTGGAGTGGAGCATCTACCAAGCCCTTGACGGCAAGCAGCTGACGCAGTCAAGAATCTTGGAGATGTACAAGAACGAGCTAGCAGCCGCATAGCTTGATACCTATCAAGGAGTGAGCATGAGCGATACGTCAGAAGTCGACGTGCATCAGCTACCGACTGCCGCGGCAGCGACCGCGACCGCATTGGTCAGTGATGAGAAGCTGGTGCAGGTGTACGTCAAGATTCGGGACGCCATCAAAAAGATCAACGCCGAAAATGCTGCACGGCTGAGCAAGATTACCGAGCAGCACGAGCTGGTGGCGAACGAGCTGTTGCAGCGCATGAACCAGCGCGGCAATGATGGGTTCACGACGGAGTACGGTACGGTGTACAAAGCGGAAACCGTCCGGTGTTCAATCGCCAGCGAAGAGACGCTGTTCGACTGGATCAAGCAGCACGACGCATTCGACATGATGGAGCGTCGGATAAAGAGTACCGCAGTGCAGGCGTACATCAAGGAGCATGGAATCACCCCTCCGGGTGTGAGCGTGTTCCGCGAATTCAGCGCGCGAGTGCGCGTATCCACCAAGTAAGGAGAGTCACATGTCCACCGCAATGACACTGTTCGCCAACAGTTCCGTAGTGCCGGACCACATTCTTGCGCTGCAAGATGAGGCCACGAACATCGCCTCGCGCGACAGCGCACCGAGCCTGACGTTCCGGGGCAAGGTGTGGCGCATGGTCGCCGAGGGCGAGGAGACGATCCTCGTGAAGGACGGCGATCCGATCGCGAGCGTCGAAGTGGTGGTGCTCGATCAGGCGACGGGCCGCGGCCGGGCGTACTACGAGGGGCAGTACAAGGAAGGGGAGAACCGGGCACCGACGTGCGCCTCGACTGATGGCGTTCGCCCCGACTCTGACATCCGCACCCCGCAGGCATCGTCGTGCTCCGCATGCCCCCGCGCCGCCAAGGGGTCGTCGTCCACCGGCAAGGGAGCGGCATGCTCCAGCTTCAAGAATCTGGCCGTCTGTGCCGGTGACGTGCTGAGCCCGCAGGCCGCCCCGCTGCGCCTGCGTCTGGCGCAGACTTCGGTGTGGGATGCCAACAACTCCGCCGAAGAGGCCAAGGGCTGGTACGCGTATGACCAGTACATCAGCCAGCTGCGTGCGCGCGGGGTCACCAGCACTGCCGCAGTCATCACCAAGGTGAAGTTCGACGCGGACAAGGCGTACCCGAAGCTGCTCTTCTCGGCGATCCGCTGGCTGTCGCCGGAGGAAGCGGCCAAGGTCGTTGAGATGCGCAAGGACGAGACGATCCCGATGCTGCTGGGCGTGCGCCCGGATGTGCCGGAGTCGGCGGCCCTGCCCGCTCCCGTGGAAGCTCCGGCGGTCGCTCCTGCCCCGGTGGTCGCTCCTGCCCCGGTGGTCGCTCCTGCCCCGGTGGTCGCTCCTGCCCCGGTGGTCGCTCCTGCGCCTGCGCCTGCGCCGGCGCCGGCCCCTGCTCCGGTGGCTGCTCCTGCGCCTGCGCCGGCCCCTGCTCCGGTGGCTGCTCCGACTGTGGCTCCCGCCGGTAGCTCGCTCGATGCCCTTCTGGAAGAGTGGGACGGCTAAGTAGGCACTGCTGGCCGGCGGAGGATCGCCGGCCAGCCTTCAGGAGAGACCATGCCGCACTACCCAAGGGGCGATTCATGGCTAAAGTGCCAGATTGCGTACCGCACTTCGAAGAACAAGTTGGGGCCAGCACTCGGCCTAGCATTTCTGCGTTCCGGACTCAGCTCGGACGTACTCTGTGAGACTGTGGGGCAGTCGTCCAAGACTTTCTACGACTGGATTTTCGGGCGCGTGGTCCCGCAGCGGGCGCGATGGCGCCGCATCTACCGAATCACCCGCCTGCTGGAACACGCCCTTACGAATGGCGCCTTGCCACGGGCAGAAGCCATCGGTAGCCTTGAAGTCGAACGCCAGATCATCACTGCCCTTTTCGCCGAGCACGGCCCGGCGATCATCGCGGCCACACCAAAAACTCTATAGTGCATCACGGGGAGGCGCATGAGCGTTACCGCGTTTCTGTCCGGCATCGTACCTGCTATCGGGTTCCCCGTAGCGGCACAGGTACTGGCCTCCAAGATTCAACACACGGCAAAGGATACGCTAGCGGAGATGGTAGCCGCTGGGGTACAGATGGATGCACGAGGCAACGATGCGTACTTCTGCGTCGGCACCGTCATCGAAAAACGGAAGTTCCTGTACCAGCCAGACGGCTCGCCGATCATGGTCACAGGGGCCACAGGCGCCCCTTACCACAAGTACCATGTCCGTACGGCAGACAACATTAGCCATGTGAAAGTTCTGCACATGGACGTGGATGTAAGCGCGTCTGGATTCAAGAGCGGTAAGGCGGTGTATGCTGATACTGTCACCGCCATGCAAGACATGCAGCGCATCGCCAAGGATTTGGGGTTCCCCAAGCCATCTATCGTGGCCAGCGGATCGGGCGGACTGCACGTCTACTGGCTTATCGAAGAGGACGTGCCACGCGACACATGGCGCGCTCTGGCAGTGAAGTGGCGGCAGTACATCGAAGCCACCACGCCCTTGCTGGCAGACACCTTCTTACTGGACGACTGCACACGAGTGTATCGCATCCCGGGCTCGCATCGGCACGCGGACGGGTCGCAGCGAGAAGTCAAGGTGCTAGTCTCCGGCGTGGCAGCACCCCTTGCTAGCTATCAAGCCAAGCTCGATGCCGCTGTGGCCCGCCTGAACTTGCCCGTCACCATGGCCATGCCACTGCATCTGCAAGCGCTGGGCAGCAACATGCCAGTGCGCGACCTGCCGCCTCTCGACTTCACGACGGTCATGGGCAGATGTCAGGTACTGCGCAACGCCTACGAGCATCAGGAAGAAGTGCGGGAGCCGCTGTGGCGTGCCGTGCTGATGACAGTGCGCCTGTGCAGTGACAAGGACGCGGTGCACTGGGTGAGCATGAAGCACCCTGACTACTCCTACGCTGCGGTCGAGAAGAAAGTCGCCGACATCTCCGTCGAAGGCGCGGCCACGTGCAGCCTGCTGGAGTCGCTGACGAACGGGTGCACAGGGTGCCCGCTGAAGGGGAAGGTCAACTCCCCGGCCTCGATGGCGTCCGCCGTCGTCCCCGCGCCCGCGCCGAGCACCACCGTGGTCACGCCGGCCGGTCCAGTGCAGGTGCCGCTGCCCAACCCCCCGTTCCCCTACTCCCGCACCGCGCAAGGCAAGATCGTGATGCAGGGCAAAGACGAAGACGGCCTGCCGTTCACCGAGATCATCTCCGAGTACGACATGTACCCGACGCATCGTATCAGCGATCGGGATGCAGATGACGAATATACCCTGTGGCAGATTCACTATCCGGTAAAGGGGTGGGAGAGTGCGGAGATCATGTCCTCCTCTTTCCACGACTCCAAGAAGCTGCATGGTACGCTGCTACGTAAAGGCGTGTACATCATGCCGGGGGACATCAGAAAGGTTCACTCATTCATGGTTGCATATCTCAAACACTTGCAGCAGCAGGCACGTGAGGACAAGCGGTACGCCAAGCTGGGGTGGAACGACGCGGGCGAGGTGTTCGTACTGAACAACCGCATATCCACCGCGGCCGGCACTACGACCTCAACCGCGGACAGCTCAGCGTTCAACGTCGTGCGAGGGGTCGGCACCGCAGGTACGCTGGACGGGTGGAAAGCCGCGATGGCCTTCTACGATGACCCACGGTATGTGGCGCACCAGTTCTGCTGTCTGGCCAGCCTCGCATCCCCCTTGATGCAGTTCACAGGATTCGCCGGGGTCGTCCTCAACATGGACGGAAAGCCCGGCGCCGGCAAGACTACTGTGCTGCATGCGGTGAACTCGGTGTGGGGCAACAGTGCAGAGCTGCTGCTGAGCGGGGGCAAGTCTGGATCGACCGTTACCGGCAGGTACCAGAAGCTCGCTGCACACAACAACCTGCCCGTTACGTTGGACGAAATCACTACCCTGAGTGGTGAAGAAGCCAGCGCTCTGGTGCATGCCGGGTCTCAGGGCATGGGCAAGCAGCGCGCCAAGGGGTACGGCGACGCCGAGACGTGGTGCACGATCCTCGAAACCACATCGAACGGGAGCTTGTACCACAAGATATCCACATTCAAGGATGACGCAGACGGCGAGAACGTGCGCATCTTCGAGGTGTACATGCAGAGTCTCGGCATACACTCCAAGTATCAGGCAGACGAGTTCAATCTGGCGCTACGACAAAACTATGGGTGGGCAGGGCAGGTCTACGCTGACGCGCTGGTCAAGAACAAGGCGCGGCTGCCGGCGCTGGTCAGGAATTTCATGGTCGACATTGACGCTCGGGCCAACGTGGACAGCAGCGAGAGGTTCCGGTCGGCGCTGGTGGCCGTGGTCGGCGCCGCCGGCTCGATCGCCAAGAAGCTCGGCCTGCTCACGTGGGACATGGATGCCGTCGTCGACTGGGGAGTCCAGCACATTCGCAGCCTGCGCACCGTCACCGCCAGCTACCACGCCACCGCCATGGACTCGCTGGGGGACTTCCTCGACGAGCATGCCAACGACACGCTGGTCGTGATGAACGCGTCCAAGTCGGCACTGAGCTTGGGGTCGGCCGACATCCTTCGCGAGCCCCGCGGCAAGCTGCTGGTGCGGCACGAGGCGGACACCGGGCAGATTTTCATTCAGGTGCGGGCGATCCGGACGTACTGCGGCAAGATCGGCGCCGACTTCAGGCTCATCCAGACGGAGCTGGAGGCGCTGGGGGTGCTCACCGCCACCGATCGGGTCAAGACTCTCGGCAGCCACACGCCGTTCGAGAAGACGCCGTCGCGCTGCTGGGTCATCGACACGAACCACGTGGCTGTCAGTCGGAAGCTCACCGCGGTGGTCGGCACCCTCGCGGCACCGCAGCAAAAAAGCGCCCCCTGAAAAGGGGGCGAAATACCATCAGGAGGAGAGTGCGTCACATGAGCGACGCGGCCCTACAATACCACACCGCCCGGGTTGCGTAACCGGGCGGTCAAGGAGAAGTCAGGCGCTCGCAGCGGGCAAGTTCCGCCTGCCACAGATCGAGGGTGTCCTGATTCATGGCTGCTGCATCGAGTCCGTCTTGAGTCTCGTGGTATACGTGTCCTGCATTTGCTGCTTCAGCTTCACCCAGTCGCGCCGCTGAATCTGCCGTTCCGCTGCCTCCGGACTGCGCACAAACCGTGGGCACTCTGCCACGATCGGCGGCGTTGACTGACATCCGCTTAGCGCGATCATCAGCCACCCGAAGAGCCCAGCTCGCATTGTACGCATGTTGCAAATCCTCCAAATCCTTTGCTTTGTCCTTCCGCTCATCCGTGATCGTCTTCATCGTAGCCTCGACCGCAGCCCGCTCAAGCGCCGCGTTGTGCGCACGCCAGCCGTAGCCCATCGTGAACGCCATCACAAGCGCCGCACCGTGCCACGCGACTCGCGTCAGTAACGCACTAGGCAGTACCATCTTCTTTCCTCGTGTCCCCGTACATCTTGAACACCGCAGCTTGCAGGCCAGTCGCGGGCAGGAGTACGGCGGTCATGACGGCCGCCAGCTCGATCCCGGTCATGCCGGGGTGTAGCGCGAAGCCCTTCGCCCACACGTACGAGTCCACGAACATCCACGTCACGATGCCCAGCATGATCCGACGCACGATCAGACGCGCGTCGACGAAATCGAAGAAGGCTGTCACATAGCGCATCACGTCCCCCGGTTGTAGATCGTGATCGTCGGCTGGCCCATCGCCGCAACGCGTTCGATCAGGAGCTTGCACCGCGCCATGGCCGGCGCGCAGTCGCCCACCCACCCTTTGTCCGTCCGCCCCGACAGCCCCAGCAGGATGCACCCTTCCGTGTCGTAGACGGAATTGCCGCCGTGGATGCGCACCCCGGTGAAGTCAGGCACGTTGGACAGGAGCGGGAGCACCACGCCGAACCGGCTGCTCATCGTCAGGCTCAGCGGGTAGGTGCCGGACGGGATGGCGGTGCGCCCGGCGATCTTCCGCAACTTGTCCCACTTCCACGTCTCCCCGATGCGGAACTCGCGCACGGGGTCTTCCAACGTGTAGCCGATCCGTTCGTCCTCGATGTGCAGCTCACCCAGCGTGTACTCGGGGTGGATGGTCTTGCGATACAGAACAAACATCAGTGTTTCCCCAGTCTATCCAGCACTTGCGATATGAGGGTAGCCACCGCCCCCATTACCACGGTGATTTGCATCCAGTAATCCTTCAACCAACCGAATGATGGTCGCTTGGCGACTTGGGGGGTTGGTTCCCCGCCATCGGCCGAAAAGGATGCCGGGGAAACCTGCGAGAGAAACGCCACAAATCCGCCGGCCCCGTCCATGAGCGCGACGACCCGCAAGTTTGCCCATACCACGGTACCCCGTTTCGTAAGGTACCTTTTTGCCATGTCGTAACCTTCGATTCGACCAGAGGCAACATCGCGCGCCATTTGGTCATCGTCCACCACGTCTTCAGGATGCGTGATGTCATGGAACCGCCTACGCCCAAGCTCCGACTCGGTGTACTGTAGAAAACGGCATAAGGCAGGGTTAACGCGAAGGAAACGACCATCCTTATCCACAATGGCAACCCCAACCACACTCGATTCCCACCACGCTTTAAGAATGTCGTCATCTGGAACCCCAGTCACAGTGCGCCCCGTTTTTGTGTGTACGTTCGTGGTACGGCGCCTGATTACCCATCAGTTACCACCTTGGATGCGAGGCCCCGGCTTGTCACCACAACCACCGCCTCCATTGTTCTGACCACGATCTGCCGCGCAACCGCCGCGGCATCGAGTGTAACCGGGCTGGCCCCCGCCGCAGCCGCCGCCCCAGTCGACGCTCCGACAGCATTCCAGATCGCCTGCGTTACCGCTGATGCTACCGCAACCGCTACCGCAGCTCCAACCACTTCGACCACGGCCGAGATCGCGTTCGACACGCCTCCGGCGACCGCAACCGCCGCGATCGCCCCCACCGCCGCCACGACAACCTGTGCGACCGCGCCGGCCGTCGAAGATGCCGTTGCTGTGCCGGCCGCAGCCTGAACCGCCGAGCTTGTCGCCCCGTCGGCCGAGGCCGTCGCCGTACCTGTCGACGCGCCAACGCCTGCCCACACAGCGTTTGCAGTAGCTGCCACGCTGCTCGTGGCGACGCTCGCGGCTACCGTTGCCCACGTGGCCCGCGACGTGGCGGCTGCTGCACCGGTCCCTGAAGAAGCGGCCGTGGCGGAAGAGAAGGCGCTGTTCGCGTCGTCCCCGGTTGCCGCCGCTGCCCCGACTCCAGCCGAAGCTCCAATCGACGCCGCGACCGTCTGAGATGTGGCAGCTCCAGCCCCTGTGCCGGCAGACGCGCCGACCGTGGCCCACGTGGCTTGCGAGGTCGCCGAAGCGGCACCTGCCCCTGAAGAAGCCGCTGTGGCCGAAGAGATGCCGCCGTTGGCATCCGTTCCAGTCGCCGAAGCAGCGCCGGCACCGGCCGAAGCCCCGACCGCAGCCCACGTGGCCTGTGAGGTTGCTGCTCCAGTCCCTGCGCCAACCGAAGCTCCAACCGCAGCCCACGTGGCCTGTGAGGTCGCCGAAGCGGCACCGGCACCAGCAGAGGCACCCACCCCCGAGGTAGCGCCGCCAGCCGCGGCAGCGGGTACGAATGTGTACGCCGAGTCCCAAATCTGGAACGGGTTGGCCTGTATCGACTGGCAGTCGTCGTCAGACAGCGCCCCATCGAAGACGAACGCGTCCCCTAGCCACCCGTTCCAGCACTGGATAGCAACGCCGTCGCTGAAGCGATCCAAGTGGCCAAGGCTGATACTCACAGGGGTGATGTTGCCAGCCGGACCTGCTGCGGTGTACTTTGTACCGCGCATGAACAGCGACATCGAGCGGTCAGCCGCGATGCGTGCTACGACCACTTCCGTCTGTTTGGATACTACCGAAGGGCCGAGCAAGTTCGTTGCGAAGGCCGCCGAATCGTCACGAACTTGGAACCGCCACGTCGTGCCGTTGGTCTCGATGTGAAACAGCGCGCTGGCACTGACGCCAAACCCCAGCGCCCGAATTTCGCTGGCCGTCGAGTCCGCCCGAGCCACAATGACGAAAGTAAACGGCTGCGCGGTAAGGCTTGGGCGGAGGGTGGAGTTGGCCGCCCACCCCTGCGCGGAATTCGACCCGTTGAAGATAGCGCCTTGCCCACGCTCCGACACCCCCGGTACGTGCGTGTTGGTGCTGAACGCAGTCGTTGCCGGGCCTGCCTGCATCCCACGCAGACCATATTCAAGACGCCGTGACGCTCCGGAGTACGCAAAGATCAGCCCTTTGTTGACCCACGCGTCGGAGGGGTGCACACTCTCCTGCGGCTGCGTCGTCCACGGAACCTCATCTATGCGCGACATAGGGCGTTAGTATACGAAGGTGGTTGCGTGAGCTTCGACGGTCACCGCCTGCCCGGTATTGCCGGTGAACTCCACTTCAAGATACGCCACCTCAGGGCCGAACCGGTATACCCCACG
>OFRF01000241.1_pt1 | contig 15068 bp, 19 predicted proteins | sample 1543081 | NCBI WGS metagenome assembly OFRF01 (sample SAMN07774232, study PRJEB24372) | wastewater metagenome
GCCTGGCCGGCAGGCTCGAGCTGCTCGAGCGGCTCAGCCGGGAACGTGGCAGGCGGCAGGCCGGGCAGGTTCACTTCACGCCCCTAATGGTGCAGTCAAGATGCGTGCGGGCGCATAGGGCGCCTAATGGTGCGGTCTGGTGTGGGGGCATCGGCGTCACCATATCTAGGATACCGCGTTCCGCCGGCCATACTCGGCCAGCAGGAGGGCGTCGGCGGTTGCGTGGGTCACCTTCTGGCCGGGGAACAGTTCCTGCGCCCGCCGCTTGGAGACGTTCTTGTCGCCATGTGTCAGGCACGACAGCGCCCGCTGCCACTTGGCCGGGGTCACCTCGTCAAAGGGGATCTGGGAGGCGCACAGGGCCATCCGCAAGGCCCCCCATCCGCACCCGAAGGTGAAGGCGGACACGACGCCCATCTGGGGAGACGACCGGACAAACTCGAGCACGGCGGTCGGCGTCCACTCCAGATCGGATGCCTGGGCCAGCACGTCCAGCACATCACGGTCGGTCGCCGGCATCTTCTCCAGCACGACCACACGCCCCTGCGCGTCCAGCATGGCAATACCGCCACTCGCGCCGGGATCGATGCCGATGTAGAGCCTACGCGCAGGCATCGTCGGCCTCCCCTAATGGTGCGGTCTGAGATTCCGCCTGCCTGCGCTGCTGGCGGTAGCGGGCTTGCCGCTTCGCGTGCCTGATGCGACTTTGGCAGGACGGGTCATGGCTGATGTGGATGCCCACGGAACCAGGCGCCTGCTCGGACAACTGGTCGGGCTTGCTTGGCCGCGGCTCAAGGAGGGCGCCTTTGCCGTAGGGCGTGACCATGTCGCCGGCCCACAGGACGATCGCGATGGTGCCGTCTGGCAGCACGCGCTCGCGGGGGGCGTCTGGGGTATACATGGGCGGGGCGGGCGGCAGAGGCCGCGTCCAGACGCCTGTGGCGACGTCCACCTTGGCCTGCTTGGCGAGGGTGAACCGCTGCTGGCTAATGAACGTGTTGACACAGGGGCGGCTGCCGCATGTTTCTCGCGGCCGGCCGATGCGCGTCTGGTAGTACGGTGCCTGACAGATGGGACAGGTCGAAGGGGTCGCACTGTAGCAGAGGCGTGTCCGTCCCATCGGGGCGTCTCCGGAGTAGGGGTGGGGATATGGACGGGGCACGTCTCCCAGAACATGCCCCGCCCCCCGCGGTGATGGGCCCTAGCGGCCCTTCTTCTTCTTGCACGTCATCAACGGACCACCTCCTCATGTAATCGCAAGGCATCGGCTCTAGCCGCGTCACAGTCGGCCGCGACGGCGGTGATCTGCGACTGTTGCCGATCCGCCTTCGCCTGTGCCAGTGTCAGCCGGGCCGTCAGCCGTTCGATGGCCTCGGCGGCGGCCAGCACCGTGGGGGCCATGCTCCACGCTGGGTGGGACCGCTCCACGTTTGCCCGCAATTCGGACACCAGTTCTGCGTCAGTCATGGCTACTTCCCCTCCTTCAGCGTCAGGTGCGCGGCCTCGGCGTGACGCAGGACGATCAGGAGGTCGGCGACGTTGATCCGCTCTGTGAAGCAATCGTCGAAGCAATCGTCGATGTGCATCACCACACCTGACGCGAAGGCGTCGAAGTAGAAGTCAGGCCCATTCAGGAACGTCACGGACTCGCTGTCGTACTCCTGTCGCTGCCATTTGTCCGGCAACGGCGGGAGGACGGGCGGCTGGGCGGCAGCCTCATCACGCAGGAAGGACGTGAACTGTGTGCCTTCTGGCGCCTGCCTCTCACAGATCCTGAGGATGTGCGGGAGGTGCTTCGCCGTCCCGTCGCGCGTGGCAGCGGCGAGCGCACGTCGCGCCAGCATGTGACAATCCCGCAAGCCTTGCACGGCTTCATTGCGCTCAGCGGTGACTGCCTCCTGTTCGGCTCGCTCGGCCGTCAGCTCCTGCTGTGCCTGCTCCACCTCCGCACGGAGGCGGCGGATCTCGGCGACCGCTTCGAGTGTCTCCGTCCAGTCTGCCCGCCAGCCTTGCGTGCTGCGACGCTCAATCTCCTGCAACCGCTGCTCGGTCATCATCGTCCTGCCTCCATGAGCCGGTGACACTGCACGGCCGCCCGGAGCAGCACCGGCAGGGGGATGGCCCTGCTGCACCCACCGGCGGGCGATGCGCTGGCAGAAGTGGAGATAGCCGGTCAGGCAGTGGTCGCTCTGACCGTAATCGCGGCAGGTCACGGACCACAGGAACAGCGCGTCGCCAGAGTCGCACCGCTCCACGATGGCTGTCCTGGTGCCGTCCGCGTTGGCGTAGGTCAGGCTGGTGAGCATCTACCTACCCTCCCGATCCGGCGACGCCGCCGACCACGACCCAAGTGACCCCGGCGCGCTCAGTGGTGTAGGCAGGGACTCGTGGCTCGGCCCCGGCGTTCTGATGGTTAGCCCCCGTCCCAGCGAGATCACGGCCTGCCTCCCTCTTCCCACATAGAAACGCGCCGAGGTCAACTTGCTCGAGCAGCGGCTCCGCGCTGATCCACCGCACCGCGGCCTGAGTCTGCAGCAGCAGCGGGATGCGCTCGTCCGCTGCGGCCTGATCCTCGACGCTGACGCCAAGCCAGACATTAGGCAGCACGGCGCCATATCCGGAGCGAAACACCAAGCCTGTGTCACACCACTTTGAAATGATGCCAAAGGCACGATCAGGACGCTTCGTCAGTACCTGGAACGTATGCCTCGTCGCCTGTGCCATGACAATGAACACGCGCCAGATAAACAAATCAGGCACGTCCGGATGAAATAGGTCGCTCATCGAATTGACGAAAATGCGCCTCGGCTTTTGCCACCGGAGCGGCTGGTCAAGCCGGTTTGAATGCGTTGCCACGTCCGTGAACGCCCGCCCATGGTACGCCGGAAGGTGCTGCAGTCTGCCCCAATCGCGTTCCGCGTAACAGTACTTGCAGCCCTGGCTGACCTTGCTGCAGCCGGTCACTGGGTTCCACGTGGACTCGGTCCACTCGATGCCTGTAGTTTTTCCCAAACGGGTTCTCCTCTGACGATCTCGGCGCCCCCGAGCGGGGCGCGCCCATCCTCTCTGAAGGGGAACCAGGGCGCCATGACGAAGCCCTTCGGTATCAAAGCCCGCGCGCGCGCGACCGATAATTTCATCCATGTCGCCCCCCGCCCAAACGCCGATCACCCGACGCGCCATGCGCCACCAGGGGCCTATTGCGCCCGCCGTCGCCGCCCTGGCGGTCTCGATCTATGACGCGACCGGCGAGCCGCCAAAAGAAATCCGCATGATCCCGTCCGGTACCTTCCGAGCCGTCGATGGTCGTCCGGGCGATCTGCCGGGGTGGCAGCTCGACGCCGATCTGGCCGCGCCGATCGTCGCCGCGGCGCAGGCCAGGCAGTCCGACTACTGCATCGATTACGAACACCAGACCCTGCTCGCTCGAGAAAACGGCAAGCCCGCGCCCGCGGCCGGCTGGTATCGCTCGCTTGAATGGCGCGCCGATGGCCTGTGGGCCACCGACGTCCGCTGGACGCCCGCGGCCAGCGAAATGATCGCCGACGGGGAATACCGCTACGTCAGCCCGGTGTTCGGCTACGACCCGGAGACCGGCGCCGTCCGCAGCCTCGCCTGTGCGGCCCTGGTCAGCAATCCCGGCCTCGACGGGCTTACCGATCTATGCACCCGCATGGAGCGGCTGGCCGCCGACCTCTTCCAACCAATGGAGCACAAACCTATGGATGACCTCCTGGAGCAGCTGCAGTGGCTCCTCAATCTGCCGGTCGGTTCGACGGCTGATGAGATTCTTGCGCAGCTGACCAAGCTGATCGACCAGATCAAGGCCGATGTACCGGCAGCCGCCAGTGCCGCCGCCTTTGACCTGGGTTCGCACCTGCAGGCGCAGCAGCAGAGCGTTGCTGCCCTGTCGGCCGATCTCGGCAAGGCGACCGACCCGGCGCAGTACGTCCCCCTGGCCGCGCTGAAGGCGGTGCAGGACGAGCTATCCACCATTCACCAGGCGCAGGCCAGGGCCACGCTCGAGAAGCTGATCGAGACAGCTCTGGCCGCCCACAAGCTGCTGCCCTCGCAGCTCGAGTGGGCGCGCGATCTGGGCGCTCGCGATATCGCGTCGCTGGCCCGGTTCCTGGATGTCGCGGTCCCCGTGGCGGCACTCGCCGGTACGCAGACCGGCGGCAAGCCACCTCCAGGAAGTGGCGATCAGGCCATCGACCCGACGGCCGTTGCGCGCGCCGCACAGGAATTCCAGGCGGCCGAAGAAACGGCCGGGCGCCGGGTTTCGATTGCCGACGCCGTCGCCCACATCCTCCACCCCCGATAAGGACCGAACATGTCGAATCCCACTCTCATCAAGAGCCTGTCCGCAGGCGCCGCCATTGCTCCCTTCCGCCTGGTCAAGTTCAGCGCGGCGGAAACCGTCATCCAGGCCGCGGCCGTCGCCGACTTCATCGTCGGCGTCGCCAACGAAGTCGGCGCCGCATCAGGCGAACGCCAGGACGTGGTGATGGCCGGTATCGCCTTCGCCGAAGCCTCGGCGGCCATCGCTCTCGGAGCGTTTCTTACCACGGATGCCTCCGGGCGGGTCGTCACCGCGGCGCCGGCGGCGGGCACCAATAACCGCATCATCGGCATCGCGCTGGAAGCGGCTGCGGCCACCGGCGACGTCATTCGCGTGCTGGTCGCTCCCGGCACCTTCCAGGGCTAAGCCCCCCTCTCCACCCAGCCAAGGATAGCCCCGCATGTCTACTACCAGCTTCCCGGTCAATCCGGAACTCGCCGCCATCGCGATCGGTTACAAGAATCGCGAAATCGACCTCATCGCCGACCTGGTGCTGCCCCGTATCCAGGTCGCCAAGAAGTTCGCGTACACCAAGTACACCATCCAGGACGCCTTCACCGTCCCGGCAACCCGCGTCGGTCGCAAGTCGGACCCGACGATGGTCGATTTCGGCGGCACGCTGGTCAACGCGGAGTGCGTCGATTGGGGCCTCGATGACCTGATCCCCAACGACGAGATCGAGGCGTTCAATGCCCAGATCAGCGCCGGCTTCGCGCTCACCAGCCCGCACGCCAAGTCGGTGTCCCTGCTCACCGGGCTGATCCTGCTGGATCGCGAGATCCGCGTCGCCAACCTGGTGACGACGCTCGGTACCTACCTGGCTGCCCAGCGCGCGACGCTCTCCGGCACCTCGCAGTGGTCCGACTTCGCCAACAGCAACCCGCTCGATGCCCTGCTGACGGCGCTCGACGTGCCCGTGATGCGCCCCAACACCATCGTGATGGGGCAGGCGGTGTGGACCAAGCTGCGGCAGCATCCGCGCCTGATCCAGGCGGCCAATGCCAGCGCGCAGACCGGCGGCGCCATCACCCGCCAGGACCTGGCCGACCTGCTGGAAGTGAAGAGCGTGCTGATCGGCTCCGGATTCGCCAACACCGCGGCCAGGGGCCAGACCCCGACCTTCTCGCGCGTCTGGGGCAAGCACGCCGCGCTGCTCTACGTCAGCGAAGACCAGGCCAACGCCGACCAGCCGACCTTCGGCTTCACCGGCCAGTTCGCCACGCGCATCGCCGGCACTTTCGACGAGACCAAGAAAGGCCTGCGCGGCGGTCAGCGCGTACGCGTCGGCGAGTCGGTGCTGGAGGTCATCGCCAGCCAGGAAGCCGGCTACTTCTTCCAGAACGCCGTAGCGTAAGGGCCAGCCATGGACGAACTGAGCTACACGGTAGTGAGCCCCCTCGATCACGATGGGGCGCGCTACGAGGAAGGCGATACCGTTTCCCTGCCGGAAACGGTTGGCGCGCCCCTGGTCCTCTGCGGGGCGCTGCTGCCGCCCGCTGAGAACCCACCGGCCAGCATCCCGACCGCCCGCAAGAGGAGCCGGTGAGCTACGCTGCCCGCACCGACCTGGAAGACCGCTACGGCAGCGATGAGCTGACCCAGCGCGAAGCCATGCTCTCGCCGGGTAGCATCAACCGTGCGCTCGACGACGCGGATGCCGAGATCAACAGCTACGTTTCCGGCCGCTACAGCGTACCGCTGAACCCGGTACCGCCCACGATCGTGCGCATCGCCTGTGCCATCGCCCGCTATCACCTGCTGGGAGACTCGGCGACCGAACTGGCACGCAAGGCCTACGAGGATGCCCGCGCCTTCCTGCGCGATCTGCAGTCGGCGCGCGCTTCGCTGGAAGGCACCACCCTCGCCACCGGCGCCGAACGCTCGGCGCGTGTCGAGGTCTCGAGCGACGAGCGGCTCTTCTCGCGGAGCGTGCGGTAAGGACATGAGCGCCTTGACCCCTGCGATCATTGCCCGCCTCAAGGCCGAGGTTCCCGCGCTGCGCATCATCGATGGCGCGGCGGGTTTCCAGCGCGCCAGCGAAAGCAACCCCACGGCAGTCCCGGCCGCCTACGTCTTTACCGTCGACGAATCGGCCGACGAGAACAGCATTGATGAGCCAATGATCCAGCACATCGAGGTCACCCTGGCCGTCGTTCTGGTGGTGCGCCATGTCGGCGATGCCACCGGCGCAGCGGCCGGCAGCGACATGGATAGCCTGCGCGATGCCGTGCTGGTGGCCCTGATGGGCTATCGCCCGGATGCCGATCATGACCCGCTGGCACGCCAGCGCAGCACGCTGCTGACCTTCCGCGATGGCCACATGTGGTGGCAGGAAACCTGGGCGACGCGTTATTACGCGGTCGCGACTTAACGCCTCGAACGCCTCGCCTGAAATCACCCTGAAAGGAACCCTCAACCATGGGCATCACCAAAACTACCGGACTCATCCTTGCTGTCGCTTCGGCCTACGGCACCTTGGTCGCCATGACGGCGATCAGCAATGCGCCGGAAGCGGTCGCCACCGTGGGCGCCGGCCATAGCGTGGTCGTCGGCGATTTCGTCGAACTCACCTCGGGCTGGGGACGACTCAACGGCCGCTTTGTGCGCGTGAAGACGGTGGCCACCAACGACTTGACGCTGGAGGGGGTCAACACCACCAGCACCACCAACTATCCGGCCGGTACCGGCGTCGGTTGGATTCGCCGCGTCGCGGCTGCCACCGGCCTGACCAACATGAGCCAGATCAAGTTGATCAGCAGCTCCGGCGGCGACATGCAGTTCGAGGACATCACTGCGGTCGATGACGTGGTCGCTCGCCAGATGCCGACCATCCGCTCACCGGTGACGATGCAGCTAACCGTCTTCGATGACCCTTCGCTGGCCTGGTATACAGTGCTGACCGCCGCCGATGACGCCGGCACGCCGGTCGGCTTCCGCATGGCTTTCCAGAACGGCGCCAAGCTCTTTTTCAACTCCTATGTCTCGGTGGCTCGGGTGCCGACGATCGAGGCCAACATGTCGCTGAAGACGAACATTTCGCTGGCCTTTGCCAGCGACCCGATCCGCTACGCCACGTAAGGGGCCGCCATGTTCAAGATTGCCCCCGCGCCGACCTTTCAGTCCGCCGCCAAAGTCACGGTGCCCGGCCAGGCCGCGCCGGCGCTGCTCAACATCGAGTGGCGCCACAAGGGCCGCGCCGCGCTGCGCCGGTGGATCGATTCCCTGGGCGGCGAAGACTCGATCAGCGCGCTGATGGAAGTGATCGCCGGCTGGGAGGGAGTGGGGGATGACGACGGCGAGCCGCTGCCGTTCTGCAGCGATGCCCTGGCAATTCTGCTCGATGCCTATCCGGCATCCGGCACCGAACTGTGCCGTGCCTACATCGAAGCGCTCACCGAGTCCCGCCTGGGAAACTGAGAGAGGCGGCGCGGGCGCTATGCACCCCGTCGCCCGATCGAGACCTGCTGGCGCTGGGCCTGGAGCCCGGCGACCTGCCAACCGATGTGGTGTTGATCTGGCCCGAGAACGAGCCCGCCGTGCGTCTGTTCGCCGCCCTGCAGTCGCAGTGGCTGGTCGGGCCGATGGGTGGCGTGGTCGGGCTGCGCTACGAGGCGATTCCGGCGGTGGAAAAGCGTATCGGCATCAAGAAGAAGCAGCGCTGGCGGGTGTTTGCCGGCCTGCGCACGATGGAGATTGCCGCCATCGAGGTGCTCAATGGCCGCTGATGGTCAGCGGCGCCGGGTCTCCAGGGCCAGCGCCAGCGACACGCACCAGCCGAGCACCGGCAGCAGCAGCCACAGCCAGACGCGCATCATCGTCCAGTTGTCGAGTCGGCGGCAGTAGCCCACCGCCGGCGGCAGGAAGGCCAGGATCAGGGCCAACAGGATGAAGCAGAGCAGATCGTTCATGAGGATATTGTAGAGCATGGCCACCGAACTGATACTGCGCATTCGCGCCGATGGCACCGCCACCGTGGTGCAGCAGGTCGGCCAGGTGAATACCGCCCTGGGGCAACTCAACAAGCAGTCCACCGGCAGCGCCGAGGGCGTCGGAAAAATCTCCGAGCAGGTCGGCGACCTGTCGGCCAAGGTGGGCGCCATGGGCCACCTTTCGGCCGCGCTGCTGGTCGCGCCGCAGGTGATCGGCGGCGTCTCCTCGCTGGCCTCGGCCTACAAGGATGCGGCCCTGCAGGCCGACAAGCTGAAGAACGTCTATGCCTTCAGCTTCGGCTCGGCCGGCGCCGGCGCCGACAACCTGGCCTACGTCAAGAGCACCGCCAACGCGCTCGGTACCGAACTGCTGAGCACTGCCGACGCCTACGGCAAGCTTTCCGCAGCGAGCATCGGCACCGCCCTCGAGGGCGAGAAAACGCGCGGCATCTTCGAAGCCATCAGCAAGGCCAGCGCGGTTCTGGGCCTGTCGTCGGCGGAGACCGGCGGCGCCCTGCTGGCCATCCAGCAGATGATGAGCAAGGGCACGGTACAGGCCGAGGAGCTGCGAGGCCAGCTCGGCGAGCGCCTGCCCGGCGCCTTCCAGGCCGCGGCGCGCTCGATGGGGGTGACCACCGCCGAGCTCGGCAAGATGCTCGAGCAGGGGCAGGTGCTGACCGCCGACTTCCTGCCAAAGTTCGCCGCCGAACTGGAAAAGACCTTCGGCGGTGCGGCCGAGCGCGCGGCGAACAGCCTGCAGGCGCAGATCAACCGCATGGACAACGCCTGGAACAGCTTCAAGATGTCGCTGGCCGCGCCTGGAGGGGGAAATGGTGGTGCCTTCGACGGCCTGGCCGAGTCGCTGAACAACGCCGCGGCGCAGATGGACAAGCTGTCGCGGAATGGCAGCGGTTTCTTCAAGCGTTTCTTCGTCGGCCTCGGCGCCGTCGAGATGGACGTTATCTCGGCCCTGTTCGGCGGCAAGGGCGCTTCCGGCGAGGGCGTCAGCAAAGACCAGAAGTGGATCACCGCCAAGCTGAACGAGATCGCCCGCCTGAAATACGAGGGCCGCGACGAGGTGGTGCAGGATCGCTGGAGCAAGACCGGCCAGGCCAAGGTAGCGCAGCAACAACTCGATGATGCACTGGCCGCCAATGCCGCCCGCGATCGCGCCAAGTTCGGCGCCAAGAACGCCGACGGCAGCTTCGTCACCCCCCTGGTCGACAAGGACGCGCTGCGCGGGGCAGCCGAAGATCAGGCCGGCAAGGATCGCGTCGCCCGCCAGAAGCTCTACGCCGACTTTGGCGCCGAAGCCGCCAGCCGCAATGCCAAGCTGAAAAAGGAACTGGAACTCGACAGCTTCGATAGCAAGTTCTCGGGCATGAAGATCGACAACCCGGCGTACTTCGACGAGCAGCGCAAGCGCCTGGTGGCCAAGCTCGACGACGCGATCGCCTCGGAGGCGCGCAAGGCGTCCGGGCCGACACTCGACCCGGAGCGCTTCCGCTCCGAGCAGCTGCGCATGAACAACCAGCAGGCGCACCAGGAACTACGCGATCTGGAGGATGCCGACCGCAAGCGCAAGGCCCAGGAGCGCGCGCAGGCGGTGATGGACCGTACCGTTGGCAACCTCGAAGACAAGTATCAGCAGCAGAACGCGATCTACTCCGAACGGGAAATGACCGGGCCGCAGCGTGCCCTTGCCGAAGCCCTGCGCAAGGTGGAGGAAGCCGCCGATGCCGCACGCGAAGCGCTGGCCGCCAAGGCGGCGACGCTGGAAGTCGACGATGTGGTGGCGATGGAAGCCTACCGGCAGGCGTCGGTCCGCGTCACCGATGCCGAAGAGGCGCAGATCGACAAGGTGCGCGAGCTGCAGGCCGAGCAGGAACGCATGAATGGCCTCTGGGAAGTGGGCGCGCAGCGGGCGCTGAACAAGTACCTGGACACCTCCAAGAGCATCGCCGAGCAGACCGAGGAAGCCTTCACGCGCGCCTTTCAGGGCATGGAAGACGCGCTGATGAACTTCCTCACCACCGGCAAGCTGAACTTCGCTGACTTCGCGAAATCGCTGATTGCCGACATGGCGCGCATTGAGCTGAAGGCGCTGATGGCCAAGGGCCTGGGTGGCGGCAGCGGCATCGGCGGGCTGATCGGTTCGCTGGTCAGCAAGATCCCTGGCATGGAACTGGGCAGCGGCATCGCCGGCAATCTGGCAGCAAAACTCAACGGCTTCGAGCCGATGAATCACGCCGCCCTGGCCGCTTCGTACATCGATGCCAAGGGCGGCGTCTACGGCAGCGCCGGGCGCATTGAAAAGTTCGCCAACGGCGGCATCGTCAGTTCGCCCACCCTGTTCCGCTTCGCGCGTGGCGGGTCCTTCGGCCTGGGGCTGATGGGCGAGGCCGGCGACGAGGCGGTAATGCCCTTGACCCGCGACGGTTCCGGCCGCCTCGGTGTGCGTGCGGCGGGCGGCGGCGGCGGTCACCAGATCACCGTCAACATCAATGGCACCGGCAGCGACCCCGCGGAGATCCGGCGTGCTGCCGGCCAGGGCGCACGCGAGGCAATGGCCGCGCTGCAGGGGGCTCGCCGCTATGGCTGACTTCCTGGAAGAGCGCATCACCGCGGCGATTGCCTACGGCTCGAGCTATGCCGACGAGTACGCGGTGCAGATCACCCGCACCGCCGGCGGTGGCGAGTATCGCAAGCTGGTGAATCCCTACCCGGTGCGCCGCTTCCGCCTGATCCTGCGCTCCGACATCGCCGATGTGGGGACCAAGATACTCAACCTCTACCACCGCTGCTATGGCAAATTCGCCGGCTTCCGCGTTAAAGCGCTGGACGATTTCACGACCGCGCTCGATGGCCGCTCGCCGCCGGGCATGCTCGACCAGACCCTGACCCGTATCTCCTCCGGCCTCTACCAGCTGCGCAAGGAATACGGCACCGACAAGACCGGCATCGGCATCGGCCGCCCGGCGCGCACCATCTTCAAGCCGGTTGCCAACACCCTGCTGGTGGCGGTCAATGGCGTGCTCAGGTCGAGCGGCGTGACGCTGGATACGACCACTGGCCGGGTGACGATCAGCGCGGCGCCGCTGATCACCGATGTGGTCACCGGCGGCTGCCAGTTCGACATCCCGGTGCGCTTCGACACCACCGTCGAGGTCGATCAGTTCGCCCCGAGGGGTCGGCACATGGATCACGTTGAACTGGTGGAGCTGCTCAACCCATGAAATCGGTGCTCGCCGACTATCGCTACAGCACGCTCTGCCTGCGCATCGTGCCGATTTCCGGCGCGACGATCCGCGTCACCAGCCATGCGCGCGACCTGACGATGAGCAACAGCCAGGTGTATGTGAGCACCGCCGGCTACCAGTTCACCGGCTACAGCGCGACGGCCGACTTCTCGCCCGGCAGCATCGACCTGGAAGGCATTTGCGGCGTCGCCGGCGTCAGCCGCGCGGCGGTGGCCAGTGGCGCCTACGACGGGGCGCGCATCTACGCCTTTGCTACCTCCTGGGCGGCGCCGGTCGAGAACGAGGAGCAGATCACCGCCGGCATTCTCGGCAAGACGACGGTGCGCGACGACCGTTACACCATCGATGGCGTGTCGCTGATCGATGTGCTCAATCAGTCGGTCGGCCAGACCTACGGTGCGCGCTGCCCGAAGACCTTTCTCGGCCAGGGCTACGCCGGCTGCAAGGTGCCGGTCGGCCCGAACACCGTCACCGGTACCCTGACGGCAGTGACCAGCGTCTACGTCTTCCGCGATTCGGCACGCACGGAAGCGGCCGACATCTTCGGCGGCGGCACCATCGCCTTCACCTCCGGCCCCAACGCCGGCTTGAAGAAGCAGGAAATCAAGGCGCATGCCGCCGACGGCACGATTACGCTGTATGAAGCCTTCTATTACCAGCCGACGGTCGGTGACGCCTACACCATGACCCGCGGCTGCCGGGGCCGCCTCACCGATTGCCAGAACCGCTGGAACGGCGCCGCCTTCTCGAACATCGAGAACTTTGGCGGCTTCCCGTACATCCCGAGTGGCCGCCAGTACGCGACGCCGGGCAGGGGCGGCTGATGACGCCGCAGGAGATCATCGCCGCCGCGCGCGACTGCCTGGGCACGCCCTTCCGCCACCAGGGCCGGCTGCTCGGCGAGGCGCTGGATTGCGCCGGCGTGGCCGTGCATGTGGCGCGCAGTGTCGGCCATGAGGTGATCGAAGTTACCGGCTACGGTCGCACGCCGGCCAATGGTCAGCTGCAAGCGGTGCTCGATGCGCAGCCCTGCCTGCGGCTGGTCGATAGCCATCCCTGCGGCGCCAAGGCGCAGCCGGGCGATCTGCTGCTGATGCGCTTTGCCAGCGAACCGCAACACGTGGCGATTCTCGCCGAGGGCAGCATCATCCATGCCTACGAGGACGCCGGCAAGTGCGTCGAGCATCGCCTGTCGGCGGTGTGGGCGGCGCGCATCGTGCGCGTGTATCGCTTTGTCGGGTTGACTGCCGGCCGGCCGTTTGGCAGGGGTGGCTGATGAGTAGCACCGGGCAGATCGCCGGCGGCGTCGTCGGCGCCATCATCGGCTCCTTTACGCCGGCGGGGGCATGGCTCGGCGCGCAGATCGGCATGACTCTCGGGGGTCTGATCGATCCCCCGAAAGGCCCAACCATCGAGGGGCCGCGGCTCGGCGATCTGACGGTTCAGACCAGCACCTACGGCGCCTTCATCGGGCGCGTCAAGGGCACGGTGGCGGTCACCGGCAATGTCTTCTGGCTGGAAAACAACGCCATCAAGGAAGTGGCCAAGAAGACCAAGAAGGGCGGCAAGGGCGGGGGAAGCAAGAGCACTACCCGCAGCTACAGCTACTATGCGACGTTCGCGGTTGGCCTTGCGGACTGTTCCGTCGGGCATCCGATGGCGGGGGTAAAGCGGATCTGGATCGGGACGGATCTGTACTACGACGCCGGCTCATCCGATACCGATACCATCATCGCCAGCAACGCGGCGGCGACCACCTTCAAGTTCTACCCGGGCAGCGATACGCAGAATCCCGACCCGCGCATCCAGGCCGCGCTTGGGGTGGCCAATGTGCCTGCCTGGCGCGGGTTGGCCTATATCGTGCTGTACGACCTGCCACTGGCCAACTACCAGAACGCCCTGCCGGGGGCGCAGGTGCGGGTGGAGGTAATGGAGCTGGCGGCGATCTATACCTACCCCTATACGGCGTTTTCTGTTCCCTCGTCTCAGCAGTGGCGCGCGGCGGCGTGGGATGGCACGGTGTACTGTTCGGTGGCGTATTTTTCTCACCTGGTCATGACCTCGCCGGATGGCCTGACGTGGACGCAGTATTCGATTCCGAACGGCAACTCGGCCGCGTATCAGGGCGTGGCGTCCGATGGCGCGGGCACGTTGCTCGCCTTTGGCCCGTCAGCGACCAACGTCTGGCGATCGACCGATCATGGGGTGACCTGGGCAGCGGTGACCCTGCCGGGTTTTACGGGTTGGGTAACACAGATTCGGCATAATGGATCGGGTTTTCTGGCGATCACGGATGGCGGGCCGTTTTTTACCTCCAACGATGGCCTTACCTGGGTATCCAACACCTCGCCCAATAGCGGAGGAAGTTGGGGGAACGCTCTTGTCTGGCACGCCGCTTCGGAAAAATGGTACGCCTGCACGCAGTTCGGCACAGACCCGATCATTTACTCCTCGCCATCCGGCGCTACAGGTACGTGGTCTGTTGCCTACACTCTGACAGGAGACCTGGGCAATTTCGACCAGGTTTGTGTACACAAAGGGCGAATCTGCTTTGTCGGCATAGGCACAGGCGGCGCTGGCTACGGCCCCATGATGGTGTGGTCCGATGACGGATCATCCTGGACGCAGACGTCTGTGGCATCGAGAGCAAACTCGCTCGTTTCTGACGGAGATAACGTCTGGGTTGGGACATCGGGCGCTACTAGCTCGATGTACTACAGCGCGGATGGCGTGACTTCCTGGACGGCTTACACCGGACCGGCGCAGGGCACCAACCACTGGCTGTGCTCGGCCAACGGCTTCATCATTGCCACCGCCCAGGGCGGCACGGTCGGCTTCCGCATCACCAAACAACTGTCGTCGGCATCGCTTACCACCTTGGGCGCCATCGTCTCCGACGAGTGCCTGCAGACCGGCATCCTGACCGCCGGAGACCTCAACGTCACCGCACTGACGCAGTCCGTGCGCGGCTACCGCATCGGCGCTCTCGGCACCATCCGCTCGGCCCTCGAACCATTGCAGGCTTCCTGGCCGTTCGACATCGTGCAGGCCGGCTACCAGATCAAGTTTGTGCCGCGCGGCGGCTCGGCCGTGGCGACCATCAGCGCCGGAGACCTCGGCGCGCGCGGCAGCTCGGAAGCCGACGCGGTGCAGATCACCATGCCGCGCGAGAGCGACCCGGTGCTGCCGCGGCGGGTCACCTTCCGCTATCTCGACCATGCCCGCGAGTACGAATCCGGCGAGCAGTCCATGGAACGTAGCAACACCACGGCCGTTGGGCATCGCGTCTTCGAGGCGCCAATCGTGCTGACCAGCAACGAGGGCGCCGGCAAGGCCGAAACGCTGCTCTATCAGGCCTGGCTCGACCGTGTCTCCGTTGCCTTCTCGCTGCCTGGGTCCTACGGCGCCATTGAGCCCGCCGATGTGGTCAATCTGCCGACGCCGGAAGGCACGATCAGCGTGCGAATCGAAGCGATTGACTACACCAGCGACGGCCGCCTGCAGTGCAAGGGCCGCCTCAGCGCGCCAGCGATCTAC
>OFRF01000242.1_pt1 | contig 15045 bp, 25 predicted proteins | sample 1543081 | NCBI WGS metagenome assembly OFRF01 (sample SAMN07774232, study PRJEB24372) | wastewater metagenome
TGGCGCTTTCGAGCAAGGCTCAGGCGGCGGCGCGGCTTCCATCATCGCGGGCTTGTTCTCAGCAGGCCAGCAAGGTTTCTGGCTGCCTTTCACCGACTTCGCTTCGCTCTCGCAAGACAGTGCGGGCACTCTGCCCTACACAGCGCTTGAGCAGCCTGTAGGCCGTGTGCTAGACCGTAGTGGGCGCGGTAACAATGCGAGTCAGGTTACTAGCACGGCGCGGGGGGTGGTGAGTGCGCGGGTGAATATGCTGGTGAATTCGGAGTTTACGGGCTTTGTCGCGGGGTCGCCTGGCACATTTCCAACGGGCTGGACAAACGGCACAAATACAGGGACGATCAGCAGCGACAGCGGTTCTATCCGAATAACGAATATAACAGGGCAGCGAACTTTTGTCTTCCAACTGCCTGCCATCCACGCAAATGTGGCCTACCGCGCGCGCCTGAAATGCTTTATCCATAGCGGAATCTTGTATGCTGGCAACATTCTTGGGACCAATGCCGTCGCGCCAGCGACGGTAGGTTACTACCTAAATGGGGTGCTTACCGATAATTTTACGCAATTGCCAGTTGGCGTTCTGTTTACGCTTGAATGGCGCTTCATGTATGCGGCGGCGGGGCCGTATCGAGTCGGTGCAGGGGTTGGTATAGGTGGCAATGTAGCTGGGGATCTCACACTGTTTTCTATCGATTGCGTTACGGAATCCCAAGCCTCCCTGCCATACCAACGAGTCACCACCCCCACCGACTACGATGCTGTCGGCTTTCCAAAATACCTGCGCCTAGATGGTACAGACGACTTCTACACCTGTGGCGGCGGCGGGTCTACGACTGGGTTTTATTATTCGGATGTCATTCGGCCTATGGGCGGCGCGGGCACGCGGCGTGTGATTTGGTCTGATCGCTCTGGCAACAATGGCTACGAGCTGGCAATCAACGCCAGCGACAAGCTGGAGTTTAGCGCGGGCAATGGAACTGCAATTACTACTGTCGCCAGCACTGTTTCGGCAACTGTGGCCGAGGGCAAGCGCTATGAAGTGATGGACGATGGGACAAACCTCAGCGTGCAGATTGACGGCTCTGCGGCCGTCACTGTTGCGCGGCCTGTCGTTACGGCTGGGTCGCCTACCATCACCCTGTATCGCGGTGCATCCGCTGGCTACTTTAACGGCCAAGTCACAGAACCAATCTACCGAGCTGGCCCACCGCCAAACGCTAGCGAACGGGCGACAATCATGGGTTACCAAAAGCAAAAGGCGGGGCTATGACCATTTACACGAATCTAACGATCGTCTTGCCAAAGGCTGCCCAAGCGCTAGCCCAAGGTCTATGCGTAGCTGCTGCGGGCGAAGCGAGCGCGGGGATGTTTACCACTGGCTTATCACCCACAGGCGAAGCGCCCGCTACTCACTTTATCAGCTCAGGAGCCATGGAGGCCAAGTTCGCTGACATCCTGCCACTATCAACAATCACGACGGTGGATGAAGTTGAGACAGTATCAAAAACAACTGGCGATGTCGCAGCAGTGATTCAGCTAGCCAAAGACGCTGGCCAAGCGGTAGACGCTAAGACCATCGGCGGTTTATTCGCGGCACTCGATGTGACTTCGCAGGATCCCTTTGCGGCAATGGCGCGGCTGGGCTTGCAGCTAGTCACCGAATAGCATGGATCAATTCGAGTTTAGCGCCCACTTAGAAGAGATGGAGCGCGTCGCAGCTAGGCAAAAGGCCGCTCGGTTTATAGACCATCGGCCTGTGGGTATTTGCCTAAATTGCGGCGCGAAAATAGCGGGCAGGTTTTGCGATAAGCTCTGCGAGCAAGACCACACCCAGCGAGAAAGATTTAGGCGCTAGCCTTTGACGCGCAAGCAATCTCGAACAGCTTCCAAACCGGCATGCGCCTGCCATCCATTCCACACGCAGCAGCAGCCCACACATTGCACGCCCATCCACGGCTAGGAAGCCAATGCCAGCGCGTGGCAGCAGCGGCAAGGATTGAGTAGCCCTGCCCGCGCGTCGCCAAATAAAGCGCATGCGCATTGTCCACCGCGTCAAAAGTCACGATGTCGCAGTAATCCGCCTCAGCCGTGTAATCGCCAGCCGATACACCGCCGCGCATCAAGTGACACCCCACGGTGTGCAATGCCCACGGCGCATTGTTCGTAACCACTTCCACATGTGAGTGGTTGCCGCCGTCGATCCATGCCACTAGCTTATCGAGTAGCGTAGCGTGAGGGTTATCGAAGGCTCGATAAAAAAGTAATGTTATTTGTTTCATGAGCCTAACCAATCTTGCGGGTCTTCGCATCTCGCGTATCAATATGCCTGCAGCTTAGCTTGCCTTTCATGTAATCAGGGTCGCCAATCCCGCCCATTAGATTGATGTGCGAAGTATGGTCGCTGGCAAAGTCTAGCGGCTCTGCAGGCATGGCCTCGGTTATAGCAGAGAGTGCTGCATCAATCGCGGCTTTGGCACTGTGCGCGGATTTTTCAAAGCGCAGGCGCTCGTTATGCTCTTCTTCAAAATCGGCGCGCAATTCCTCGATAGCCTCGGCCTGCGATTGGATGTGCAAGATAGCCCACTGCAACACTCCTCCAAGGTCTGTCCCTTTGTGCAGCTGGCCGTGGGTTTGTAGGACTGTTATTAGATCGGTTGTCATGGTGTTCCTTTCTGCGCTGCTGCGCCAATCTCTGCTGCCATCTCTAGCAATTCATGATCAGTCATGCTTCGCCCCCTTGCGCTGGCTTGGCGGCGCGTCTTTCGGCGATCCTTGCCTTGATTCGGTCCAGTGCTGCCACCCGAGCTTCGCTGAAAGTCGGGAGTGCCATTTTCAAGTTGTGAAGTTGCTGCAATTCTGCGGGCGTCATGTAATCGACTTCGGCACCGCCTCGTGCGGCGTTCGTGATAGGGTCGCATTGCTGCATACGCGCACGGGCGACCGCACCGATGGCGTCGATTTTGTTGATGATTTCGTACTCGCATGCTGGCGCGAATGACTTGACGGGTGATTTGTAGATTTCAGTCATTTATTTTCCTTTGCTGCCGCGATAGCGGCTTTCCGCGCGTCAATGCATTGGGTAATTGCCGCGCGGTACTCGTCCTCCGTAGTGCAGTGCATGATGAGTTTTGCCATTGCCGCAGGGCTTCTAGCGGCCTCGCTTACCCAAAACCGAAAACATTCCGCATCCAGCGCGTCTGTCTTAGGATGGGGTGCTGCGCCAAGGTCACGGGCCAGCAGCTCGCGCACTTGCTGCTCGGTGTAGACACCAGATACTTTGTGTAGTCGTGGGTTGTTTGCCTCAAACCCCCACTCAACCTGCTGCGCATCGACAAACATGGTTTGTCCTGTGTCCTCATGTTGGAACAGATATGAGTCCGGCTCAGGCAGCACCACTGGCGCAGCGGGCTTGGCGTAGTGTGTGTGGGCGGCCTTCCATATATGCCAAGCGCTAGCAGCTTGCATCAATCTGTAGTCGCCCTTGCTATTGCGCTCAATCGCGCGCGGACTTAGTCCACCGTCACCCATCCACTCTTCAAAGTCTTTGCGTATTTGTTCGTCGTTCATCAATGCACCTCCATCATTTCTTTGTGGGCGACCTGCGCAGCCGCTATCCACGCCTGTTGTTCGTGGGCTTCGAGTTGATAAAAGGGCATTGGCTTGCGAAAGCGGATTAGCGCCGCTTGCCACTTGCGATACATCGCCTCGGCTATTTGCTCAAAGGATTTCATTTTGCTTCCTTTGATGCCGCGATCATGCGGTCTAATCGATTAATCTCCTGCTGAACCATTTGCCCAAGATCGAACCCTTGGCCTTGCATCTGTTGCAGGGCGAAGCGTGGTATAACCTGTTCGCAAGTGAAGTCACCTATTCTCACAATGATGGTAATTGCCTCGCCAACAGTTTCGTTGTCAGTTGTCATTTTCTTACCTTTTCAAATTCCGCTCTAATTTCATCTAATCGCCCCTGCAACTTGCACGGCGGCGGCATATATTCCTCCACTTCCTCCACAGCTTCAACCCGCTTGGCTGGCGCTACAAAAACGCGCCTATGCAGGTCTGTAGGCTGATCGTCGCGCCATGCGTGGTACGCGTCGCAGCCGCGCTGGTCTGCTGCGAGTGCTTCGTCGGATGTTTCGTAGTTCATTCGGGTCGCAGCACTAGGCTGTCTTTCCAGTCGATTGTGCCGCGCCTGAATGATGCGAAGTCTTCAGGGAGGGCGTAACTTGTTAGCGCTTTCCGGTAGACATCATTCCAGCGCATTTCTGGCACTTTGGTTACAAGTCGGATATCACCATTTGGAAACTGCACTAATGCAACATACTGGTTATGAACATGACTCCAATCGATGGAGTGGGGCGTTTGCTTTACGCGGTACTGTATATGCTCGCTCCAATTGTCGTGCGTCTTAGGTTCCCATCGTTCTTTGGAGTTGTTGAGCCACTCAATCTCAGCGCCATCAACCGCTAAATGTGCAATAGCACGATGTTTTTCAGGTACTTTCATTTCTCTTCTCCTTTTTTCGTTATCCTCTGCCCACTCACCCCGCCAGCGCCTATCGCTTCGAGCTGGGCTTCTAGGTCTTGCACTCTATCGACCAAAACCCGGATGTACTTACTGCCAGCATCTGCGGCAATGGCTAACTCATCTAACATCCAGTGACGATATACTGTGTCTTCTATCAATTCAGCGCATCGAAGCGCATCTTGCTGTTGTTCGGGCGTCATAACCTCACCGCCACCAAAACCGCGCACGCGCCAGCCACCGCGACAATTGCGGCAAACAGAATCAAGGCTCTAGTGTCTTTGCTCATAGCAGCGCCTCCAGCAGCACCACTGCGCATAGGCCATAGAAGGCCGCAAACAGTATGAGGCACAGAATATCTAACTTGCTCATACTCACCTCAAATAAAAGCAATGTAAACGGCTGCCCAAGCCAATGGCAGCGCAGCAATAGCGTAGGCTATCGATAGCAGGTCGCCGCGCAATGCGCGCGCCTGGCGCTGGGTTTCGAGGCAGTCTAAGTAGGTGTGGTTTGCGTTCATGGTTGCTTCCTTTTGTTAAAGCGCTTTGTTTGCGCCGATGAGTTAATGTAACCCATAATTTGAGGTTTTGCACAAATCCATATGTAATAAATTGTAATAATTGGCATTGTAGTTAAAAAGGCACATCCATTTCCCACACTTCGCACGCGCCTAGAACGGCGGCAAACTCTGGCGGCGGCATAGCTTCAAAGGTCAAGCACAGGCCGCTGGGCTGGTACTGCAAGCAGGTATGGCAGCAGCGCGGTGGCGGCTTGTTCTGCCACTGCTGCCATTCAACAACGGCTGCTGGTTTTGCGGGTGTGGTCATTACGTCCATCTCCTATTCATTACTCGAAAAAATTGCCCATCCTTGCGGTACTCAATCACCGCGGGCGGCGCGCCCTTATTCATGGCGGCGGCATAGTCCGCTAGTGTATCAAGTTCGAGCGCCTGAGCTGGCAGCGCGGCGCCCGCTTGGTGCTCTAGCTTGTGCAGCTGAACAATAGCCTTGGTCGCTGCGTAGCCGTCGTGCAGCACAGGCAGGTATTCAGTAACCGTAGGGTCAAGCAATCCGCCGTAGTAGCTAACAGCGAGCATCGCCTTGCCACTGGCCCGGCTGGTGTGCTTGCGCCAGCTCCACTCAGTCACGGCCATCTCAGCACCGGCGCCGCCCATAATATCGTCATGGTGCAGCTTCACTTCTTTTGGCGCTTGCACCTCAAAAACAAACCCACACGCCGGGCATTTTTTCGTGGCCGCGCCGACAATTTCAAAGCACTGCTCGCACTCTTTTGTCACCGGCGGCGCATCGCGCGGCTCCCCTTTTTTCGGCTTGCGCGGAGGTTGAACATCGATGATCGGGCCGTGGCGCGAGACATTGCCAGCGAAGTCTAAGACCATGCAGTCACCGCCGTGGCTTTTCGGGCGCAGGCCGCGCCCGGCCTGTTGCATATAAAGGCCAGGCGACATGGTGGGCCGCGCCATTACCAGTAGGTCAAGATCAGGGTGATCAAAGCCGGTGCTAAGGCAGTTGACATTAGTGAGCGCCCGTATCTTGCCGGCCTTAAAATCGCGCACAGCGGACTCCCGCTCTGCTTTTGGCATGCACCCTGTGACTGCTACCGCATCAATACCGCGCTCGATGAGCGCATCGCGCATGGCGCGCGCATGGTCTACGCCGGCGCAAAAGAACATCCACGAACGGCGGTCAGACGCGCGCGAGATCGCCTCATCCACAATAGCGGCGTTGTTTTCCTCGGTGTTTACCGCTGCCTCTAATTCAGCCTCAATAAACTCACCCCCGCGCTTGTGCACCCCGTCTGTGGAGAGCTGCGCACCGGTATGCTTGCTGCGCAGCGGGGCTAAAAACCCTTGCTCCATAAGCTCCAAAATGCCGATTGGTTCAATCAATCCATCAAAGATCGCCGGCTTATCGGTGATCAGGCCGTGGCCCATGCGGTACGGGCTTGCGGTCAGGCCCACAACGCGCATGGCTGGGTTAGCCTCTTGCAAGCCGCTGATAATCTTGCGGTATGTGCCCTGCTCTTGGTGGCTGATGTCGTGGCACTCATCGCAAATAATTATGTCGATATGGCCCAAGTCTTTCAGCTTGCTAGCCACAGAGAGTGGGCCGGCGATTGTGATCGGCTCACCTAGCTGGCGCTTGCCGACGCTAGCGCTGTATACGCCCATGGGCGCATTAGGCCAAAGCTGGCGGAGCTTGGCAGCGTTTTGCTCAATCAGCTCTTTCGAGCGGGTTAGCATCAAAATAGTGGTTTCGGGCCATTCCGTCAAAGCGTTACGGCAGAGCTCGGCAATGATCACTGATTTACCAGCACCGGTTGGAAGTACCAAGCACGGGTTGCCGTGGTTTTCGCGCAGCCACTGGTAAAGTAGATCGATCGCGTTTTGCTGGTACGGTCGCAGGTTCATCCTACCAACCTTGCATCTGGGAACAGCGCGCGCACATTCTGCACAGCACCGGGCATGGCCGCGCAAAATTCTGGGTTTCGCAGCATTTCTTTGCTGGTATGCGCGCCATCATCCGGCAGGCCGTTTTTAACCGGCGCGCCGTTAATTAGCCACACAGCTACAGACTCTGTGCTGGCGTCTTGGTCAAGCTGCCAATGCACTAGATCAGGGTGCAAGATGTGGCCATCGCAGCCCAATAGCTGCGCAGCTTGTGGCACGGCCGAATCGTAGCGACCGCAAACCCACTCGCCAGCCGGCGTTGGAGTAACAAGGCTGCAGGTGCGGCAATTGACCTGTATTTTATTGAGTATCTTATTCACGGGCGGCGTCTTTCAGTTTAGCGAGGTGAGCGGCGCTAGCACTATCGGTAAAGCAATGCGCGTAATGTGGGCAGTACTTGCACTCGAACCACGACGGCGATGCACCGGGCATTGGCTCAGGCATCCTATCGGCTAGGCTGATACGGTGGCCGCGCTCAATCGACTTCACGGCGGCGGCTTCGTCATACTCCACCAACTCCGTATAAATGGTGTCGTCGTCCTTGCAGATGGAGTAATACAAGGCGCTGCGCACACCCTCGGCGTGCATATAGACTTGCATCTGCACCCAGTGCTGCGGCTTGGCTTCTTTAACCTTCAGCTTAACTAACTGGTCAAACGACTTTCGCCCGTGGGTCTTTACTTCCAAAATCATTTTTTCCTTAGGCGCGCCAGGCACGCCGCCAGCAATACGGCCGTCCAATGAGCCGCCTAAGTGTCCGTCTAGCTTGATGCGGTCTTGGCCGTTCATCGGGACGCGCACATCAACACCGATTCGGCGCAGGTCAGCGATCACGGTCGCCTCCTCGTTCTGGCCTCGGCGGAACAGCCGCAAGATGCGCCCGTCAAACTGCTCGGCATAGGCCCATCTAAAACCAAGCCATATATGCCGGTCACAGGCATGCCCTAGCGCGCTGGCGCCCAAGTGGTAGCGCGGCGCGTCCTCCGCTTGCGCGTGGGCCGCGTCGATCAGCGCCCCTATGTTATGATTCGCCTGCATCGTGTTTTCTTCCTTTTCACGGTGTTTTTTAAGTGGCCCCGCACAGCTCACGCTCTGCGGGGTCTTTTTTCTGGGTTACTGTTTAGCCCACGGTGGCGCCGATTTAGCGGGGGCCGCGGCGCTTACGGGTGCAGCTTGGGCCGCAGCCGGGGCACTCGCACGCGGCATCGGGTTGCCGATGGCGGCCTTAAAGCCGCCGACATCGTTTGTGGGTTCATAACCCTCATCGGCGCGCACCTTCAGCTTAATAGATAGATCAGCACCTACAAGCTGGTCCGTATCGGTCATTTGCGCCAGTCCGATAGCGCGCATCAATTCGCCTAGCTGCTCTTTGCCGATGCGTTCGGCTACGGGGTTTGCATTGCGAATGTTCAAGTTGCCAAAAACGACGCGGCCCTGATGCGTTGGCCCGGTGATGTCGTACCTGATTGCGATGTATTTGCCTGATCCACTTTTTGTCGTGCGCACTTCGGTGCTGCTGATTCGGGCGGTATACCAGCCGGCCGGGAGTGGCTCAAAGCCGCCGCGCTCAGAGACTGGGAGGCTGTCGAGGGTGATTGCTTGGTCTAAAAATGCCATGATAATTTCCTTAAGTGGTTGATTCTACGGGTGTGATGGTGAAAGATGCGCGGCCCGGCGTGGCCGTAATCGCGCTCGCTAGTGGTGCAGTAATCGTCGCCGCCGCTGCGTCCCAGGCTCTTTTATTAAGCTCAGGCTTCCAGCGGCATAGCGCCGATAGGTGCTCAGACAGGCCGTTCTCAGCGGCCAATTCTTGTAGGCGCTCACCGTCTACCTTGTAGGTGCAGCGTCCGGTGATTTTGACCGTGTAGCCTTGTGGCCGCGCTGTCTCCACCCCTTCTAGGGTTTCCGGCACGCCGATCAGCGACAGCATGCGGTTTTCAATAGCGCGGCGGTATTCAGTAGCTAGGCGCTCGTCCTCCTTGGCCTTAATCCAAGCCGCGGATAGTGTGCTCAAGTCGCTAGTCATACCGCACCACCGTGTATTTTATTGATGATGTCGCCAAGGTTCGGCAGCTCCCACTGCGCCAGCTTTCCGCTGCGGTCCTTCGCCAGCCACACTCCGTCCGAGTCGCACATCAGCGCCCGGCTGGTATTACCCTCGCCGTCACGCTCTACGCGCAGGGCCAGCACTTCATCAAAGAAGTAAGGCAGGTGCTGGGTCAAAGACTTGCCGGGCATGCCGGGGTTGTACAGCATGCGGCCCATCTCGTCTTGCGACTTTTCAAGCTTCGCGCTGAAGTAAACATGCTTGCCTGGCAGGTCACGGAAAGCGCGGATTAACTCGGACATGGTGGCGTTAAGCTCCCCATAAGCCGCGCGCCCATCCTTGTTTTTCTTCAGCTCTGCGGCTAGTACGACCTCGGCCACTTCGGTGATACTATCTAAGCAGATTGTTTTGAACTGCGAAGCCTCGGCGCTCTGCGTGCACCATTCGTAAGCCTCCTGCAAGGCCGCCATGCTGCTAACTTCGATGTACGGCACATCCGCACCGGCGATGGATAACAAGCCGCCCTCGGCGCTTAAAACTACCGGGCTGGGCAGCGTCGGGATAAGGCTGGTTTTACCAGCCCCGGCCTGTCCGTAAACAAGCAGCTTCACGCTATCGGCGGCGATACCGCTTGAGCGCTTCAATTGAATTGCCATTGTGATTTCCTTTTCAGTTAAACCCCGAGTCGGCTAATTCCGTTTTGGGGTTCAGCTAATGTAGCCTATAAATTTAAGGTTTTGCACATCTAAAGTGTAATAATTTGTAACAGTAGCTAAATCGCCACAAGCTAGCGCGGCTCCCCGCTTTCAGTATAGAATTAAGTTTTTGCACAAAAGGGTATCCAATGGAAAACACGACCACAGCCGCCAGCATCACGGTGGCTAAAGACTGGGCCAACGCCCACCGAGCGCGCCGCGAAATATTACAGCTCGCGTCTGATATCGGCATGGACTACCACCTAGTGCGCGACTTCGCGCGCGGTCACACCAAGCGCCCAGCCTATGACCTAGTGCACGCGCTCCTACGCCACAAAGAGCGCTCAGAATCAGGCGCGCAGCAGGTGGCGGTCTAATGGCGAACATCACCGACATACTCGGCGGCCCATGGTCGCCACCGCAGCAGCCCTACCGCGCACCGCCGGAGGCGCAGCTACAGGACGCGATACGCGCAGCAGGCATGGAGGCGCCAGAGGAGGTGCACCTAGACGGGCGCTTGCACCGGTTCCGCACCGGCAGCAAGGGCAAAGCCGCAGGCGACAAAACAGGCTGGTATGTGGCGTTTTCGGACGGTGTACCCGCTGGCAAGTTTGGCGACTGGCGCACCGGTATCGAACAGAACTGGCGCGCTGACATCGGGCGCAAGCTAACCGCCGGGGAAGAGATGGCGAACCTCCGCCGCATGGAGGAGGCAAAGCGCTTGCGAGATGCAGAGCGGGAAAAGACCCGCGCAGTCGCCGCCGATACGGTCGGCGAGATATGGGCCCAAGCTGTCGCCGCTTCACCAGATCACCCCTATCTTGCGCGCAAGGGCGTGCAGGCGCATGGCGCACGGGCGACCGGTGATGGGCGTTTAGTAGTGCCACTGTTTAACGCCGATGGCGAACTGCGCAGCCTGCAATATATCGCGCACGACGGCGGCAAACTTTACCACACCGGCGGGCAGACCGGCGCTTGTTTTTGGCAGATAGGCAGCACCGATGGCGCGCAGCGGCTATTCATCGCGGAGGGCTTCGCCACGGCCGCCACCATCCATGAGGCGACAGGCCAGCCCTGTTTGGTAGCCTACAGCGCCTCCAACCTAGTGCCCGTGGCCGGCGCCGCGCGTGAGCAGTTTGGGGCTTTGCATGAAATTATCGTGGTCGCAGACAATGACGCGAGCGGTACGGGGCAAAAATATGCGGACCAGGCGGCGGCTAAATTCGGGGTATCGGTGATCATGCCGCCGCAGGCTGGCGATGCTAACGACTATGCAATGTCGGGCGGCGACTTGGCTGAGCTGCTGACACCTACGCAGGCCGCCGATGACGGCTGGCTGATTCAGGCGGATGACTTCAGCGCGCAGCCGGCGCCGATCAGCTGGCTAGTAAAAGGGTGGCTGCAATCGCAGGCGCTCATTATGGTGCACGGGATGAGTGGAGGCGGTAAGACTTTTGTAGTACTAGACATGGCCCTGCGCATCGCCGCTGATAAGCCGATGGACTGGATGGGCTGCAAGGTCAAGCAGGGTTGCGTGGTTTACCTAGCCGGCGAGGGGCACCACGGGCTGCGCGCGCGAATAGCGGGCTGGAAGAACAAGCACGGCGTGCAGCGGCTTAATGCGTGGCTATCTAAGGACGGGTGTGACCTGAACACGCCGCAGGGTTATTTGCGCGTTACGCAGGCTATCCGGGCGGCTGGTTTGGTGCCATCGATCATTATCGTGGACACCTTGCACCGGTTCCTGAGCGGGGATGAAAACAGCGCGCAAGACGCCAAGACGATGCTAGACGCGTGCTCTGGTTTGATGGGTGAGTTCAATTGCAGCGTCCTGCTGGTGCACCACACCGGCGTGAGCGAGGAGGCGCAACACCGCGCCCGTGGTAGCAGTGCGTGGAGGGGCGCGCTAGATATCGAAATCAGCGTAGTGCCTAGCAAGGGCGACGGCGCGCCGTTATCGATAGTGCAGCGGAAAAGCAAGGATGCAGAGCTAGCGGCGCCGATATTTGCAACACTCGAAAGCGCGACGATACCGGGCTGGGTTGACGAGGATTTGGCGCCGGTTACGACTGCCTGCCTGTCGGATAAGACCGATGCACCGCGCGGCAAACCAAGCCGGCAAGATATTAAGTTGCACGACCATATAACCACCCTGCGCGATGCGTGGGAAGCTAGCGGGTCCGAGCAGGTTAATGGCGCACCGTATATAACCAGTAGCGCGATTAAGTCTTATTTAGTTAATGAATTAGGGTTATCAGAAGAAACAGCAAAAAAATATATTAAGGAGGGCGCAGATGGCCGCATGGTGCATTCATTATTAACCGGCGAGGTGATAACCAAATATAACCACGGATGGCTGGTAACGGACGGCCCGACAGCGGCGGCATGGACATTGTGAATCAGGGTACAAAGGGTACAAAAGGGTACAAATCAGTTTTGTACCCGTTGTGGCAAAACAACGGAATAAGGGTACAAAGGGGTACAAGTACCTTTAGGTACTGTACCCTTGTACCCTTTCCAGTTGCGGCGGGTGTGTAGCATAAAAACAACACTGGCAAAAAGCGTAGAAGTGCTTAAATTTTAAGCAGGTAGGCAAAACAAGATAAAAGGTGTCGATATGAATGAAGTGGCGGAAAAGATTATTCAAACAACAAAAGCGGCGTGGGTTAATAACGCCGATATTAAACCGGTATTTATATGCGGTTTATGTGACAGGCCGAGGCTGGTGCAAGGCCGAGGCGCAGGCATGGTGCGCGGTGTGGTGGTTTCTCTTTGCAATAAATGTAAGGCGGTTATTAAATGAAGAAGCGTAATAAAAAATATAAACCGCGCGAAGTCTTGCCGTTGCCTTTGATGTTTAGGCACAGCACAGACGGGCAAATTGGGTTGAAGCTTCAACCGCGCATGGCCTTTCAACGGCTGAAAGAGGGCGAAGGCACAGAGCAAGACCTAGACACGCTTGCGTTTAGGCTCAATTGGGCTTTCGTAGCGCAGCGTGACTTTTACGCGAATCAGGCCGAGGCTATGGCGCAAGATGGTTTAGACGCGGTGCACGGCGCTAAAGCCCGCCTAGAGCAGCTGGGGAAAATCGGGCTGTCAGGTGTCGAAATGACGGCGATCGCGCACGGCTTAGACCTTGCAGACCGCATGGGCGACGAATTGACGCGAAAAGAAAACCTGCAAGCGTGCGAAACCGTTATGGCTTGGAACGCTAAGGCTTTGAGGCTGCAGGCTTTGGCGGTATGATCGACGATACGAAAAAGGAACTAAATGATTGAACCACTCACCCAAAACGAGATCGAAGGCGCGGACGATGTTGCAGCAGCAAGCGAAAAAGACCCAAACGGCCTAGACCAACACCAAGCGGGCGCGAAGCTGGACGCGGGCAAGGTCAGGCCATCGTTGGTGCTAAATGGCTTCGCAGACGCTTTGGCAGAGGTGTTTGCTGTGGCAGAGGGTGGCGCCCAAAAGTACACACCATACGGCTGGCGCGAAGTGGCGGACGGTGAAACCCGCTATAACGATGCCAAGCTGAGACACCAAAACGCCGCGGCAAGGGGTGAGGTTTACGACCAAGCAACAGGTTTGCGCCATGCTGCGCACGAAGCTTGGAACGCGCTTGCGGTTTTGCAGTTGCAGATTGAGGCAGATAGGGCGCGAAAATGAAAGCATGGGTACTCTTGCCCTACCCAGTCGGCGCGAATCGAATCTGGCGGAATTTTAGAGGCCGCGCGGTGCTATCGAAAGAGGCGACGGAATGGAAGCGCGCCGCCCAAGCTGAGTGCGAGGGCATCCCGTGGTTTTATGGTGAGGTCGAAGTCTTTTACCGCCTGCACCCGCGCAAGAATAAAGACGGGTCAGCATCAAAAGTTCGGCTTGATGTAGACGCAGGCGGCAAGCTGCTATTGGACGCGCTACAAGGCGTGATTTACGCAGACGATGCGCAGGCCGTTGCGCAGGGCAGCATTGTTGGCGAAGCGGTGGAGGGGGGCGGGATTAGCTTTATATGCTTGCCAGCGGCGGGGCGAATGAAGGCGTTTTTAGAGGGGTTGGTGTAGCCGTCACATTTCCGCAACAGAGAAAAATATATTTGTGCAGAATGATAAAAGATGCGGTTTTGGGGTTATAGTTTGGGTGTCGGTAATACAAACAAAAGGAAGCCCAAAATGACAGATACAACTTTCGAGCTGGCAACCCTGCCACCAAAAGAATCAGCGCTGCAAGTCTACAGCGCCGCGCAAGGATTAGACCCTTACCTTGAGGTAATCAAGAAAGAAATTGATGCCTTCGTTCCAGATGTCACGACCAAAAAAGGCCGCGATGCCATTGCGTCTATCGCATACAAAGTGGCTAAAAGCAAAACGGCGATGGATAACATCGGCAAAGAGCTGGTCGCAGAGCTGAAGGATGTGCCGAAAAAGGTAGACGCAGAACGCAAGCGCATGCGTGATCTGCTAGACCTTTGGAAAGACCAAGTGCGAGCGCCTTTGACGGCATGGGAAGAAGCCGAGCAAGCGCGAATTGATGGGCACAAGACGGCTATTCAGGCCATGCAGCGGGATGTATCAGAGTGCAACGCGGCGCAGATTGCAGCACTGATCGGCGATGTTGAGGCCGTCCAAGTTGGCGCAAACTTCGAAGAGTTCGAGGCAGAGGCGCACCGTGCTAAGGCGGCGTCTTTGGAGGCGCTGCACACGGCGCTCAAAGTGCGCACGGCTTATGAGGCAGAGCAGGCAGAGCTTGCAGAACTTCGTGCAAAAGCTGCTGCGCAAGAGCAGAAAGACCGTGAAGAGCAGATTGCAAAAGCTGCTGCTGACCAAGCGCGCCAAGAGGCTGAGGCCAAAGCCCAAGCAGAGCGCGAAGCAACAGCCAAGCGTGAGGCTGAAGCAAAAGCAGCAACAGAGCAAGCGGCATTGCAAGCGCAGCTACAGCTTGAGCGGGCAGAGCGCGAAAAAGCCGAAGCCGTGCAGCGCGAGCTTCAAGCTAAAGCTGACGGCGAGCGCAAAGCCGCCGAAGCTGTAGAGGCAGAGCAGCGCCGCGTAGCAGAGCAAGAGCAAGCTAACGAGCGTGAGGCCAAGTTGCGGGAGGCAGACAAAGCGCACAAAGGCGCGATAAACCGCGCAGCCGTTGCAGCGTTTGTCGCGGGCGGGATGACAGAGGATTGCGCCAAACAAGCGGTCACGATGATAGCGAAAAAGGCGATTCCAGCGGTGTCTATTACATACTAAAAGGAAGCCCTCGGTAAATTAGCGAGGGCCACCAAGTAAGCGTAACAGCGGCATCTAGTAGGTAACGCAATTGCACCGCTGCTTA
>OFRF01000244.1_pt1 | contig 14991 bp, 15 predicted proteins | sample 1543081 | NCBI WGS metagenome assembly OFRF01 (sample SAMN07774232, study PRJEB24372) | wastewater metagenome
ATCAAATCGGCGTGGGGGCCAGTCGAAGTAGACAACAACGGGCGGGGGTGGGAGCTGGTGAATAGCTACACCACAGCGAGTCAGGAGATCAAAACCGCATTGAAGGCGACCCATACCAAAGTCCGCGAGCTAAACCCCTGGGCCGACACCGTGGAGGATGTGGAACGGTTGGCGGTGCTGTATGACCTTCTGCCCGGCGATGAGGCGTGGGTGAAGGGGTGGAGTGAGGGACTCTTCTATGACACGGTGCTAGAGATCCTGAAGGCGGCGGAGGAATATTCTGAGGTGATCGATTTTGCGGACATGATTTTTCTGCCCCTCCGCAAGGGGATGGTGTACCCGAGCTACGAGCTGGTGGTGGTGGATGAGGCGCAGGATATGACTAGGCCGCAGCTTGAGATTGCGCGGCGGGCGACGGTGAAGGATGGGCGGATGTTCATTGTGGGAGATGATCGGCAGGCGATTTATGGATTCAGGGGGGCGGATAGCGGCGCGTTGGATCGGCTGAAGGAACAATTACAGGCCACGGAGTTAGGCTTGAAAACCACCTATCGGTGTGGGCGGGCGATTGTCGAGCGGGCGCGGGAGTACGTGCCGGATTTTGAGGCGGCACCCACGGTTGAGGAGGGGGTCGTCAGGAATTGCCTACCCTCAGAGATGATCGAGACGGCCACCCCGGGGGATTTTGTGCTCAGCCGACTCAATGCCCCGCTGATGGGCGTGGCGTTGGGGTTGATTCGGCGTGGGGTGCGAGCAAGGATTCGCGGGCGGGAGATTGGGAAAGGGCTGATCGACATCATCAAGAAGCTACGAGTCACGACATTGGCGGACTTGGATGAGGCGCTGGAGCGGTATCGAGGGAAGGAGATCGGCAAGCTGTCGAAGCGTGACCCGCACCTGGCGCGCACCAAGATGGCCCAATTGCAGGACAATGTGGACACCATCGCCACCCTCGCGGAGACGGTTGGATCGGTAGATGAACTGACTCGCAAGCTGGACATGCTGTTCAACGATGAGACGGGGGCGGCGTCAGTGATGTGCTCCACTGTCCACAAAGCGAAGGGGTTGGAGGCGGATCGAGTCTGGGTGCTGGAGGATACCCTCAAGCGTGGGGGGCAGGAAGAGCTCAACATTTGTTATGTCGCGTATACCAGGGCACGCAAAGAGTTGTGCCTGGTGTCAATCAATAAACCGATGGAAGAATTGGAGGAGGTGAGTCGTGACAGTCAAGCAACTATTGAACAAGCTAATTGACATGGAAGTCACGCTGCAATTAATGGCGAAGGTGCATGTACCAGTCGGAGAAGAGCATAGATCAAAGATTGTGTACGAGGCGACTGAGGTGATAAACGCCGCGCGTGAGCTGATTGAAAGGAATCAATGAAGGAGGAGGTGACTCGTGAACAGTCTCTCAGTGAGTAATCCACCCCACATGACCTTGGTGGAAAGTTCGCCGGGGTGGGGCGGGATCGGGATGGGGGCGGACGGCAAATTTAGAATTGACGGGTCCGCGTTGAAGGCGGGCTACAAGTGCTCGACCGCGGCGACCTTGCGCTATGGGTGGGGGCTCACGGCGAAGGCGGAGAAAGCGGCCCTCCTGGCGGGGACGGCGTTTCACAAAGCGGCGGCGGAGCATTTGTTGGGGGTGGAGTTGAGTCAAGCACTGTGGCATTTCGATGCGATCTATAAGGATTGGGCGCAGGTGAACGTGGCGGCGGACGATAAGCTGGCGTGGATGAACACGCGCCTCATTACGCAGAAGTGGATCGAAGCCCACCCGCTGGAGGGTGAGGGTGCGGTGCGAGGGTGGCCGTTCGCGGTGACCCATGTGGAAGTGCCGTTCGAGGTACCACTGACGGAGGTGGATGGGGTGGAGGTCCTGTTCGTCGGTCGGATGGATGTGGTGGGGGAGTACCTAGGCGGCTATGTAGTGGTGGACCACAAAACCACCGGGTTCATTAATGCGATGTGGACCGATCAGTGGGCGATGGATGGGCAGGTGACGGGGTATATTTGGGCGGCGCGGCAGCTCCTTACGGACAAACCGGTGGTGGGGGCGTTCATCAATGGGGTGCAGTTCTCGAAGCTGCCTAATGATGGCGCCCGAAAGTGCAAAGACCACGGTGTCAAGTACGCGGAGTGTGGCCCGATGCACGCGAAATGGGAGGTGGTGGGCCTTCTCGAACGGAATGCGGTAATGGTGGAGAATTGGCTCGCGGAGGCGGTGCCGATGGCGGAGGGGCTGTATCGGTTGTGGAAGCAGGTGGGGGCGGATATGGAGGTATTGCCCCAGCTCCAGATGGAGGGGATGTTCACTGGGGAGTGCCGGTGGTGCGAGTTCAGGAAAGGGGTGTGTGAGGTGGGCAGACGGCCGGGGGTGGCGAGGGCAGGGCTGGAGTTTGCGCCGTGGAATCCGTTGGAGGGGTAAGCCATGCGAAATCGAATGGATGTGATGGATCGATTTGAACACGATCCACAATTTAAGGCGTTGGTGGAGATGATGACGGCGTGGTTGATGAGTCACCCGGAATTTACTCCGACGGAATTGCGTGAGGCGGTGATGTGCGCGGCGACAAATGTGGAACTATTTACATTGAGGCGCACAGTCTATTTTACGGAGGATGGGAAGCTGATCAGCCGCAAAACCGGGGCGCCGTGGAATCCACTTGAAGGGTAAGTAGTCACTATTATGTCAAACGAAAGGGGCGAGTGATGCCAATCAAATCAAGCAAGCAAGCGATCAGCCGCGGGGGGCAGCCGGCCACGCCGCAACCCACGCCTACCTCATCGACCGTGATGGGCAACAGTGGAGGATCTGGGGCGGTGACCAGCAATTATCGGTTACCAGAAATTTGGATACCCCGACTCCCCCAAACCAAAGTGATGCTCTACGGAGAGTCAGGGACAGGTAAGAGCACCTTTGCCGCCACCTACAGCGAGGCGGCGCGGGTGGTGGGGAAACCGATCCTGGTGGTGGGGATGGATCCACCGAGCAAAATGTCTCCCTATCGTGACGTGGGCTACGATTGTGTGCGAGTCGATGAAACAGACCCCCTTGGACTCTACCAGTGGTACCTCGACAATGGGGTGCTCGCGGAGGATGTGTTGGATAAGGATGGTAATCAGCTCATGCGTATCGAGTGCTACCTCGATCCTGATCCTGACAATCCTATCGCTGCCAATGTGCTCGAAGCCAGGTTTGCCGCCTTTGGTCCTACTGCGAGCGATTGGTACGCGGTGATTCGAGACTCGATGACATTCTTCCAATATGCGGTGTTGCGGCAGGCCAAGATCCGGTTGCCGATTGATGCCGCCAACGAAGCCAAAGGGCAGACCACCAACCTAACTTGGTACAACATGGTCAAGATGGGGGTGGAGCGATTTGTGAAGTCGCAGGGGCTCTGGTGGGATACGAACTTGGTGGACATCTATCACACCAGCGAGGACAAGAGCGAGTTTGCGGACACCCTCGTCAGGGGGATTCTGGCGGTCGGCAAGTTGAAGGATGAGCTGCCGCCGGGGTACGACGAGATTTACAAAGTGAAAATCGATATGAAAACCAAAGACGAGCGGGGGTTCCACCGGCGCTATTTGCAGACGCGCCACGATACGGTCTGGACAGCCACCAGCGTCACCGCCAAAGCCCCCAATCCTTGCGACGCGCATTACCTGGCGCTGTGGGAAAACTGGGTGGCGGCGAAGGAAGCGAAGGGGATTCAGCCATGACAGTTCAAGACGCACTAGACCAACTCACGAAAGTACCCAAAGAATACCGACAGTGTGAGTTGTTGCTGAATGGTGATGCGACAGACGAAGGGATGTATGTCACATTATCGAGACATGGAAAGGTGGTATTGGTCAGTAATAAACACATCGTGATAGAGGCCCCCAAAAAGGACATCACGACGGGAGGAGCGGGAAGGAGTGTCCCGCTTCCACCAATTAGGGGGAGAAGGGAGGAGGACGAGTAGGTAGTAGTCAGTAGGGCAGTTCAACTAATCAATCCAACTTAACTTTTGTGGAGGTGTGCGATGGGTTTTGTCATTCCAGTAGGGATTAAAGAGCCGTTTGAGAAGTTGCCGACGGGGTATATCGTGTTCAATATCGACAAAGTGACCGAGGGGGATTTGGGTAAGGAGGGGGATCCAGTCTATGGGTTCCTGGCGGATCTCACGGCGGAGGAGCCGAGCGAGGTCACCGGCATCACCAAGGAGGAGCGGTTCTATTTGGGGATTCGCCCCACCGATAAGCGTGTCCAGAACGGGCGCGCCACCGCCGACCCGATGTGTGAGAAGGAAGAAACCCTCAAAGCCACGTTGGGCCGGTTCAAAGCGTTTGCGGCCGCGGCGGGGGTGGACATCGAGGGCAAGGACTCCGACGCGGTGTTCAGTGAATTGCAGAACCGCAAGGTGGTGGCGAAGGTGAGCCATACGGTTGGACGCGACAATCCTGAACAGACGTTCGCGCAGGTCGATCGGTGGCTGCCGGCGGGTACGATTGAGCCGCATGTGACGGAGGAGGCGGCCAAGCACCAGGGGGGCAAGGCGCCGGCCACCGCTGGACCGCAACCAGGGGCGAGAGCAGCGGCACCAGCCCCGGCAGCCCCGAAAGCGGCAGCCCCCGCAGGACGGCCCACGCCGCAGCGGTTGGGGGCGCGGACGGCCAACGCCTAAATGTAGACAGTAAGCTAAATGTAGGAGGTCACGGTCGGGGGGCATAGGTCCCCCGGCCACGCACAAAGGGGGGATCCTGATGGATAGCACAAGCGACAAACGAGTTGAGAACAATGTGATGCGACACGAATACCGCATATTGAATGAGGACGAGAAAGCGGCCATGAAAGACCTCAAAGATGCGGGATTGCTGTTTCACCAGTTATGTGATCGTGTGGGAACGTCGCGTGAGATGAGTCTCGCAAAAACAAAAATTGAAGAAGCGGTGATGTGGGCTGTCAAGCACATTACTAAGTAACGTATCCATTGGAGGCATCGGGTGGGGGGAGCGATCCCCCCATCCACAGCAAAGGGGGGCATGGGGTGGGCAACGAGATCACACATATCGAAAAGGTGGAGCAGGACCGGGCGAGCACCGCGATCAGCCGGGCGCACGAGGTGGTACTCAAAACCGAGGAGGACATGGGGTGGGCGAGTGATGACCTGGCCACGCTCAGGAAACTGCGCAAGGATTTTGAGAAGAAGCTGAAGGACCTGTGCCAACCATTCAAGGATGGAATTGAGGCACTGAAGGCTGAATTTGACACGATTATCAACCCGCTCAAAGCCGCCGAGGGGGTGATCGATGGGAAGATTACCGCGTGCAGGGTGGCGTTGAGAGCGGAGGCCGACAAGCTCCGTCGTGAACAGGAGGCCGAGCAGCGCCGGCTGGAGGCGGAGGCACGCAAAGCCAACCAACCCCCACCCCCACCGCCGGCGCCAGTCCAGGAGGTTGCGCGCGGGTTCAAAGTGCCGACGACTGGCGCGAAAACGGGGGTGATGAAGGTGGCGAAATGGCGAGTGGCGAATGAAAGTCAGGTCCCGATGACTATCATGGTCGACGGCAAAGAGAGTGAGCCGTTGTGGGTACTCAATGAAGGGGCGATCACCCGTATGAGGAAAGCGGCGGGGATGGACGCCACCTCGCACATTCCCGGCATCGAATTCTATGTCGACGAAACCAACACGGTGAGGTAGATCATGGAATACGTACAACTAATTGGGGCAGAGGATGTGCGTAGCGCGGCCTCGACAATGAAGCAGGCCGCAGAAGAGATGCGACAAGCTGCAAGTGCGCTGAGTGATGCGCTACATATTCATGGCCGAATTGTTGAAGATGCGACACTAAGAAGCGAAGAATGGATGATTCGATTTGAGGCCGCGGCAAAGATGTTGAGTGGTAGGTAGCCCATGCCCAAGTATGAATCCTGGATGAGTCACAAACGAGTCGAAGGCACCGGCCCCCTCGATGCGCGGATTGTGCTGGTGGATGAGGCGCCGGGGGTGAGTGAAGTGCAATACGGTGCTCCTTTTGTTGGCGCCTCGGGGCAACGATTGTTTGGGGGTGGAGGTGAGCGGGGGTGGGTGGTGGAGGCAGGACTCGATCGCTCCATGTTTAGAATCGAGAATGTATGCGAGTACTGCCCCCCGAACTGCGTGGCGGACTTGTGGGACAAGGATACTTGGCTACTCTGGATGGAGGACCTTCATGAACGGATTGCTCGATTGGATAATCCGTGGATTATTGTCCCTACTGGAAATTACGCTCTCTATGCGCTTACGGGGAAGGGAAAAGTACCGTGGCATGCGCGAGATGGAAAGTCCGGGCGCCCAGGAATTTTGGCGTGGCGTGGATCCATCCTCACGTATCGCGATCGTCGAGGTCGGGACATCAAAGTCATCCCCACGCCGCATCCAGCGGCTACTTTTCCAGGTCGAGACCCTGGACTTGAACCCATCTGCAAACGTGACTGGCAGCGCATCGCGGCCGAACTGGCGACACCAGAAATAAATCTCCCAGTACGGACGCACCTCATCTCGCCGTCGATGAGCGATCTGGAGTTTCTGGTTAAAATTTGTGAGGCGGCCACGGACGAGGACATCCTAGTCCTAGATATTGAAAACCCCCGCACCAAAGCTGGCGAGGCCCCCATCGTGTGTGTGGGGTTTGCGCTCACCGACAACCTCTCGATAACAATACCTACGACTAAATCCTACTGGGGCAAACAATTGGATCAGGTGTGGGAGACGATTCGGTACATTTGTAGTCTCCCCGTCCACAAAGGGGCCTGGAACAATTTCCACGAGCAGTATTGGATGTGGGCAGAACGTGAAATTGTGATTGAACAGTTGTGGTGGGACGGGCTCTACATGCACCACACCCTTGACCCCAGCGCCCCCCACTCACTCGCGTTTTGTGCCAGTGTCGATACCCGCGAACCCTATTGGAAGGATGAAGCAAAAGACCCCGACGAAGCACGCAAATACACCAGCAACATGTCCGCGTTCTATACCTACAACGGCAAGGACTGTTGCGTCACGAAGGAGTTGATTGATGTCTACTATCACCGATTGTTGGGAGAACGGCGAACTACAAGTGCAGGTGACACGACCGCGCTCGATTTCTATCTCCAACACTACGCAGCAGTATTTAGACCTCTGCTGGAGCTTATGGCAACAGGGGTTCGCGTTGACCAGCTCCAGCGAGTCCAACGATATGAAGAACTCGTTGGAACGGTGGCTACTCTCAAAGACCGCATTATTGCAGTTGGAGCAGACATTTTCTCAGCGGGAAAAACAGCTAAAGGAGGCATTAGCCGCAAGAAACTCGGCACCTATCTCTACGACACCCTCCAGCTCCCCAAGCAGTTCGTAAAGGACAAAAAGAAGGGCGAGAAAAAGGTCACGACCAACGAGGTGGCGATCCGCAAACTCGCTCACCAATTTCCCGACAAACTGGGGCATGTCGCGCCCCTCATTCTCGATCAGGTGCGATGTAAGAAACTGAGCGAGTTTTATGTCAACGAAAGGGTGGACGACGATGGCTATTTCCGCTCGTCATATGGACTCAATACTGAAGCTGGCCGGCTTAACTCCAAAGAATCTCCGCGAGGCACCGGGTCCAACGCTCAAAATATTGATCGCGAGGCTAGAGATATGTTTCTTGCTGATCGAGGCTGTGTTGGGGTGGAAGTGGACCTCTCCCAAGCGGAGGCGCGGATTGTCTACCTCGCCATCTATCGACTTACTGGCGATCGAGACATGCTTAACAAGGCTCTCCTACGCCCTGACGAATACGATCAGCACACTGAGATGGCAGCAAAAATATTCAACAAAGCCCCCGAGGAGGTCACGAAACTCGATCGCTACCTCGGGAAAACCACGGTCCACGCCGCCCAGCGCGAGCAGTCGGGCAAAGGGCTCAGCGAACGGCTCGCGAAAGATGGGTACTTCTACAGCCAACTCGAATGTGACGGGTTCATTAAAGGCTACAAAAAAGCGGTCCCAGGGTTGGAAGATTATTTCCGTTGGGTGCGTGGACGAATTATAGCAGACAGGATGTTGATGACGGACTGGGGGCGCATCTTGAGGTTCGACTACGATCGGCTGGACAATTCGGTGTATCGTGCGGGGTACTCATTTGACCCGCAGGCGAATGTCGCCGATCACATGAACCAGAAGGGGTTGGTACCGTTCCATTGGTACCTCGCGGACACTAAGGCCGGGCGGATCAATGTCCATGCCCACGACGCGCTGTTTTTTAGTGTGAAGCCGGAGTGTGCGTATGAGGCGACGAAGTTCTTAGTGGATAGTCTCGAAAGTAGTTATACCTACCACGGCACTCCATTAGTAATGCCTTGTGGTATCAAGTGTGGGCACAGTTGGAAGGGGGCGAAGGAATGGAAACGCCTCCCCAACAAATCTGAATTTGAGGAGGTGGTGTATGAAATTGTCGAAAAGTCACTTGGACATGATTAGTGGCAGTGCGCCGGGGGAGTTGGAGGTAGTGCTCCACCCCACCAAGCCGTTGGTGATTATTGGGGTGGTGGGGACCGCGGTGTTGATGACCATGGACCCGAAGCAGGTGGAGGTGCTGGAGCGAAGATTGGCGCAGGTACGCGGGATGCTCAGGGATAAGGCGTTGGTGGAGAAATCAACTCCCCCCACCGTGGGGCAGTGAAAGGGGGGAAGCCGTGGGGATTTTGGAGGAGGGGGAGCGCCAGTTTATTGATTTGTATATGCATATGATTGGCAGGAGTGAGGTGCCGCGGCGGTTCCACTTCTGGTCGTGTATGAGTCTCTTGGCGGCGTGTGTGGCGGATCGAGTCTGGGTGAAGGCGGACATCGCCACCAAAATCTATCCTAACCTCTACGTATTTTTGGTGGGGCCGTCAGGTAGTGGAAAAGAGCAAGCAATCAAGGTGGTGCTGAAGCTCGTGAGTGAGCAGCAATCGAAAGTGAACCCGTACGCCGGCAAAATGACGGGGCCGGCGATGTGGGAGTATCTATCCAAGTCGGGGCAATCTGAAGTAGAGGGTAGGGGCAAGCACAAGACCGTCACCACCCGTAACCCTTGTGTCTATTTCGTAACCGAGGAGTTAGGCGCATGTGTGAGATCAGGAGATCTCGGGCAGGACTTAATCGCGACTATGACCGCATTTTATGTTCGTCCCCCGTTGATGGTCGATGGGACGCGCCAGCATGGATTCGTGAAGCTTATCGATCCTTGTGTGAATTGGCTTGCCGGTACCACGGACGAGTGGATGCTACGGTCAGTGCCGAAGGATGCAGTGGAAGGTGGCTTTGTTGCCAGGGTACAGGTCGTGCGTGGGCAACGCAACTACGCCGAGAGATTTCCGAGGATGATCTATCCTGAGGACTACGCACAGGTGCGAGAACATTTGGTGTCGAGGATTGAGGATTTGCTAAGTTTGGAGGAGGGCGAGTTTGAGCTGGATGAGGAGGCGATCAAGGTACACGATGATTGGTACCTCAACGCCAAACCACCAGGCGATTCAGCCTTGTTACCTAGCTTCAATCGGGCTGATACACTGATTTATAAGCTCAGTTTGCTGCTGGCGCTAGCGGAGTGGCCAGGCCGCGAGTCGGTGAATGAGGATGGCGAGGTGGTGTTTGATTGTAAAATTCGTGATCGGCATGTGAAGGAGGCCATCGGGTTGTGGAACGACCTCGTGTGGGACATGCCCGAGACACTGAAAATGGCCAACGCCAACCCCCAATCGCAGGATGTAGAAATAGTACGCAAGGTGATTAGAAAGGAGGAAAGCGTGCTCAGGAGTGTGCTCATGCAGAAGGTCGGGTCGCGAGGCATCAACAAAGACCGCCTCGACAAAGCAATCGACACCCTGCTAGCGGAGGAGTCAGTAAAAGATCACTCAGAGGTGGGGCGTGGCAACAAACCGCGGGTGTGGTATACCTGGGAAGGAGGCGAATCATGAGACTCAAAGGATTGGTGTGGGGATTGGTGTTGAGTGGGTTGTTGTGGGCGGGGATATTCTTGTTGGTGGCGGGGTGTGTGCAGCGGTCGCCGGGGTACTACACCTCGGATCCTAATCATTATCCATACTATCACGCTGCGGAGGAGCCGCCGACATCCCCCAACGACGGCTGGTTGAAGGGACCACGGTATTTGAGTGGCACTTCGGCGAGTATCTACGACGGCACCCACTATCGCGAGGGTGGGGTGCGGATGGGCAACACGATCAACTACCCTGACGGCAGGGTGGAATTTGTGAGGGAGTAGAACATGGAACTGGAATTGTTGATGGAGTGCCTGGTGCTCGTGTTCAATGCATTGGGGGCGTGCTGGATCGTGGAGATGAGCTGGAGGACGGCTTAGGGCTCATTGGTAAAGGCGCGATTGACCTCAGTGGTGGGGAGCGGTTTGTGTGGGGTGGGCCGCTGGTCATTGGAGAGTGGGCGTGGGTGGACTGGGGCCATGCGGGAGGCGGCGGCCTGGCGCAAAAAGGTCAGGGCGACATCGAGTTGGGGGGAGATTTGGCGCGACGCAGAGGTAGCGGCGATCCCATCCTTGAACGCTTTGAGCATGTTGGGGTTGGCGGTCAGGTGGCCGAGAGCCCAGGGGGTGATCAAAATGGTGGCGCCCATGCCGACTCCTCCTGCTTGATGTCCGGTAGCGGCACCAAGTCCAGCACTGCCAATGACACCAATCGCCGAGGCTTGTTTGAGCTTCACCCACCACGCACCCTTGGCGGGGTTGTGGGTGAGTTCGAGGGCGTGGGCGACCCCGATCAGCTCCTTGGTGGCTTTCTCGCCGAAGATTTCGACCATGGTGTTGTTCTTGGCAGGATTAGGCCCTATTAAATCGATGATTGAGGACATGAGTTTCTGGCCGTTGAAGGTGTCGCCGTCCTTCGCGTTCATGAGCATGATGGAGCGGAGCTTGGGGGCGACTTGTGAGTCCCACACCGGGCCGACCGCTTGCTTGACTGCGGCGATCGTCTCGCGTTGTTCAGGTTTGAGGAGGATCGATTCGAGGGCGCCGGGGGATTTGGTGAGCCCATCGACCACCTTTTTGACCATCTCGTTTTTGAAGGTGGCGACCCCCTGCGCGTAGTGGGCGGCGGCGGAGTCGTACTCGCGCAACAAATCTGGTGACTTGCCGAGGCCCTTCCTGATCGCGTCATCGATCTGCTTGGCGTAGGTCTCGGCGGTGGTTTTGGCGGCGGTGTCAGCCATGGAGTCGAGGCCGGCTTTCGAGTCGGCAATCCCACCCAGGATGGTTTTGAGCCGGAGGGCTTGATCCAGGGATAGGTTTGGGGGGATGCGGGTGAGCGCGCCTTTGTTGGCTTGGGATTGCGTCACCGAGAGGGTGTTGATGAGGTTGTCGATTTCGGCGATGGCTTGGGGGTCAGGGTTGACGCTACGGAGTTTTTTCAGTTCGGTGATCACATTGTTGCCGAGGGTCGAGTTGGGGGTGCGCAAGTCCTTCAAAATAGGCACGGCCACGACTGGTCGGGTGCCGGCAGTGGCAGCGCGGAGACCATCATAGGCGGTGTCGGCCGCAGCGGAGTAGAGGTTTTTGAAGTTGTCTTTGACCGCCCAGGTAAGACCTTGGCCCACTTCTTCTGTGGAGACGCCTTGGAGCTGCTTGGCGAGGTCGTCGGCGAATTGATTGGCGCCCTCGCTGGACCACTGGCGTTGGCGGCTGGCGGTGTTACCGAACCACGTGGATTGGGCGACGCCTTCGAGCGCGTTGGCGGTGGAGGATGGGTCGTCGCTGAGTTGGCCGAGGGTAAGCCCAGCGGCGGGGCGGTCGGTGCCAGCCTTCAACGCCGCTCGACGCTGACCAGTGCGGACGAGGTTATCCACATCTCGCATCGTCGTACCTACACTATCAATCACACGATCAAGCTGCCCACTTAAACTCTCGCCCCATTTTTTGGAGGCCCACTCGCGAGCGGCGCGGATGGGGGTGGAGCGGTAGAGCCAGCCGGCGCCGGGGACAACCCCTTCGGTGAGGGCAGAGGTGGCGCCGAATTTGGCAGACTCGACGAGGGTGTCACCTAAGTTTGAGAGGAGTTGAGGTACCCCCCCATCACGCAGGTCCTCGTGAGCGCGGTAGCCACCATACCCGAGGGCACCACCCAAGCCTGCCCCTGCCATGCGGCCAGCCGTGCCGGTGATTGGGCCACCAGGGGCCGCGAAGCCTGCGTTACCGGCTAAGCTGCCTGCGCTCGCCCACGCGCCACCAGCCGCTTCTGCTGCGGTGTGGAGAGGCCCGTGAGGGTTGGGGGGCACGTCAGTAGATGTCTCCCCGCCCTTGCGATCCTCGAAATTGATGATGTCGTCGAGCGAGGTGGTGTCCTCGGGCATGGAGGTCTGGTCGGTGCGCTCCTCCATATTAAGGATGTCGTCAAGGGCATTATTGGCCACGCGCAAACTCCTTTTTCGATTTGGCACCCCGCCGAAGCACCTCAGTCCAGGCGGTGACGGCTTTGTTGAGAGCTTGGCCTTCGAGTTTTTTGGAGCTACCCCTCGCGCGCATCAGCACCTTGGCGACAGCGAGTTCGAGTTGGCGGTCGTCGAGCTGGCCGCGGGAGTACTGGTGCATCGCATCGCCGAGTTCGGCTTTGTCTTGCTGAGTCATGGATTGCTGGACCTCGGGTGGGACGAGGGCAGCGGCGGCTTTGGTAGAGCCGGGGCCGAATTTAGGGGCAGCCTCGCTGGGGTGAGCGGCCTTCGCGTGATCGACTTGCTCGTTGATGGGGGGCAAGGCGGCTTGAGGTTGAGTGGGCGAAGGTGTAGCAGGCGCGGCTTGTGGAGTCGGTGGAGGCGGCGGCGTACTTGCAGTCGGGGGTTGATCGCCACCTTGTTTGCGTGCCAATCGCCGCTGCTGAATTTGGTTGTATTTTAAACTGGACAAATCGGTACCAGGGTAGTTGCTGGCGATGTGCTCGGTGTTGCGTTTGAGGTCGCTCGACACCGATTTGACCAGTTGGCTCACTGACTGGAGTGCATCACGGACATTGGTAGATTTGTCTGGGATCCAGGCCACCAAGTCCTTACGTTCATTGAGGCTGGTAGCGGTACCGGTGAATTCCTTTTTCTCGATGTTGAACAACCCGCTCAGGGTGTTGACGTACTCTTTTAGATCGGGGTCCATGCTGCCGGTGGCGGATTTGATTGACTGCATCCAGTCGAAGAAGGTGCCGGGGTAATTGCCGTAGCGATCGATCAGGCCAGGTTTGTCGGTGGTGCCTTCCCCGATTTGGAGCAACCGTGTCCCCTTCGTGTACATATCATCCAACGCCCGCACGTCCTGAATTTCCTTCTCGGGTGCGAGTCGATACTGTTTTTGGACTTTTTCCTTCGCCTCTGTTTCGTCCGCCACTTGCTGCGTTTTGATCGCGCGGTCGATCTCGCCGGGGGTTTGCTGCGGCGCGGCGGGACTGCCAGCCCCAACGGGAGCGGCGCCAGGGCTGGCAGCGGGCGGGGCAGAAGGTTGAGCGGTGAGGGCGTGCTGAGTGGCGGCCACACCTTCGGGAGTCTGGGTGACGGCAAATTGGCGCTCCATGCCTTTTTCGCGGATTTTACCTTCATACGCGAGTGCGTTCTTTTTGGTGATGCCCGCTTGGAGGCTGCCGGGTTGGAGGAGGTCGATTTCGCCGGTAGCCACCATTTGGGCAATGTCGGGGTCGGTGATCCCGAATGCTTGGGCGTTGGCCATGATCATCGGCTGCCATTCTTTAGGGGTGTAGCCGGCGAGCCCAGCCGCCGCCTGCATGGACATGATCATCGCTTGGGCTTGAGTCATGCCGGGGAGCTTGCCGATCTTGTCGCGGAAGGTCGTCATTGCCATGTTAGTAACATCGTTGAGGGCGGCCTCTTTTTCCTGGGGGGTGCCGTCGGTGCCAAACGCCTCCTCGACATACTTACGAAATAACCCTGGTTGGATCGTGGCAGGCTCACCAGGGCGCGAAGCATCCATCGCGGCGCGGGCTTGGATCATCACTTGCTTCGTCGCTTGTCCAATCACGTTGCGGTGGCGTTCCTCGGGGGTGTAGTTGACGAGTTGGCCAGCGCCTTCGGGGTAGTAGCCGCCCATCGCGTCGGCGGCGAGGCGTGCCCCTTGCTGTTGAGCTTGTGGTTCGGGGAGGCCGGCCGCGACGAGCGCGCGGGTTTTGTCCTGGGCCAACTTCTGAAAATACTCCTGCTTGTAGGTCTTGCGGATGGTCTCGTCGAACGCGGGGTAGTTGCCGCCTGATTTAGCGATCTGTTTGGCGTACTCGGCATCGAGTTGATCGGGGGACATGCCCATGCCTTTTGCTTGGTCGACCATGGTTTGAGAGATGGCGGTCGAGTTTTGGAGTTCTTCGCCTTTTCCTGGGACGGTGCCGAGTGGACCTTCGACACTCGCTTTGCCGGGGCGCACACCAACCGGGAATTTGAGCCCGATGGGTTGCGTGCCGGGGCCGAATTGCTTGCGCTGGCCCATCACGATCGGTTCGTCGCGGATGGGTTGTGGGATGAGGTCGGCTTGGGGTTGCGGCGGTACCACACGGCCTTGGTAGTCGTATTGCGGAGGCGCGTTAGGATCGCGCATGGTGGTAAATTGGCGATCGAGCGGGGTCATGCGCTGGCCGCCGTCGTTGAGCGCGGGGGACGCGACCGGGGCCGCGCCGCCTTGGGTTTCGGTGCCGGGGTAGGTCCAGGGGGCGGCACCAATTTGAGGAGGAGCCATCTCCATTGCAGACGAGACTTGTCCAGGCGCCCCAGGCGGCAGGGCGGCTTGGGCTTGTTGAGCTATCATCGGAGGCGGTTGAGGGGTCATGCCTTGAGGAGCACCAGGCTGGCCAGTCATCGCCATCGCTTGCTGCATTTGCTGGGGGGTGCCCATGTAGGGTTGGAAACCGGCTTTGGAGGCGGTGTCGGCGTCAAGGGCGATTTGTTGGTTGGAGTAGGTGCCGGCGCGAAACAGGGCCCGGTCGCGGTAGTCCTGGGGGAGGGCGGTGTA
>OFRF01000245.1_pt1 | contig 14965 bp, 18 predicted proteins | sample 1543081 | NCBI WGS metagenome assembly OFRF01 (sample SAMN07774232, study PRJEB24372) | wastewater metagenome
TCCGGCCCTGCTGCGTGCTTGACCCGCTCTGCTACGTCTGCCGGTGCCTCCAGCGTCATGGCGGCGCGCATCCGATCCAGCGTGGCCCGGTCGAGCAACACCAAGTCGCCGTCCACGCGTTCGGGCGTGCGGCTCCCTGCGGCGGGCAAGGGCGGCTCTGCACCACAATAGGGGCATCGGGGCAGGCAGCGTTCATATGGACGGCTGCACGACCGGCACGCGGTCAATGGGATGTCGTCTGGATCAGGCTCCTGCTTGGCTCGCTTGTCGCGCCGGTCGAGCGTCCATGCGCGCGGCCTGTCGGGTAGATTGTGCCGCTTGAAATTCGACACATGATCGATAATCAGAGCCACCTTTGACGGATTGGCCGCATCGATCCGCATGGAACGGCCAGCCATCTGGAGATATTTGTTCAGGCTGGCCGTTGGTCGCGCCATGATCACAACGTCACACGCTGGCACGTCGAACCCTTCGTCAAACAGGTCCACATTGACCAGTACGAGAATGCGACCATCACGAAACCGACGAATCATATCGCGCCGAACACCAGTGTCGGTTTTGGCGCTGACTGATGCAGCCGGAATACCAGCTTCGTTAAAGCGGTTCGCGATATCAGTTGAGTCTTTAACGTCGATAGCGAAACAAATGGCTCGACGACCCATTGCTCGATTGACGTATTCTTTGACGACATCACCGACGATCTGCGATTTGTCCGATGCGTTACGCATTTTCTTCGGTGAGAAATCACCACCAGGCGTCACATCACCATCGTCTATTTCGAATGGTTTGTCGGATAGCGGTATGCCAAATTCATAGTCTGACAGATTGCCAGCGTCGATCGTCTGGCGCATTGTTGGACCAAGCACCAGAGCATCGGCAATGCCGTCGTGGTGCCTGCCAAGCCCTTTACCATCTGCGCGCTGTGGACAGGCTGTTACGAGCAGTCCGCGCGCATTGGTGAACAGTTTTACCGCTTCACCCCATATGTTATCGCGTAGGAAATGATGACCCTCGTCACCCGTGAACCGATCGACCTGTGCGGCCCATTGTTTCAATTCCGCAGCACGCGAGACAATGGTTTGTACCGATCCGACTGCGCATTTTGCATCAGGGTTGACAAATGATCGACCGAACTGTGTTCGATGGTCCTGCACGATGCCAGAGATGGTTGATTTGGACCCGATGATGCGATGGCTAATACCACGTGCAGCAGTGTGCAAACTCATCTGTCCGACAAGTTCGTTTCGATGCGCCATGACAATTTCAGTCATACCGGCATTGTGACCGTCCAACAGCACATCAGTTGTCACAATACTTTTACCGAATCCGGTACATGCAATCGCAAGCACGTTACTGTGCCCAGCGTTCCATTCGTCATACACGGCCTGTTTGAGCGCCTGTTGGTCTGGTCTTAGGATGATTGGTTGGCTCATGCCCGTAGATAAACCTCACACAGTGTAGCAATTTCGGTGGCAGACATGTGAGACAGCGTTTCATCGGGTTGTGTCATCCAATATGTCCTGACACGTTGAGCGTGTAATGGTGTTGGCCAGTATGTTTTAATTCCGACCCAAAATTGCAGCCAGAAACACTCAAGGCTGGTTCGGGCGGTTTTTGCTGTTTCTGGTTTATGTTCTATCCATATAATAGCGTAACGCATCAAAGCCTCCCAACCACCATAATCTGCCACGTTCCACCCGACAGTGGCCCAACGATATGACTGCCCGCCCATGCCGGGTTATGCACGACTGTACCACCGCGACATACGACACAGTGGTCCCCGCCACCAGACACGCCACCGAATAATATGTACACGCTGTCAGGATTGATCGTTTGCATCATGTCCATCAGTTCGGCACGTGTGATTTCGCCAGGGTATGCAACGATAAACGGTGCAACCTCATAGGTACGCATCCACTCGCGCATTTCACGCATGGCCGTATCGCCGTCCGTATCGTTGTCGGCAAAGTGTGGCACATCTTCGCATCGCATATCCATGACAGACGCAACACACGCGCGAAGACAGTCACCATAACTATGTGGCGGATTATGTTGCGTCATGCAAAATTGTGGGGTCACGTTCCGGTTTCCTTAATCTTTGCGAGGAGGGTGCGGGCGTGGCGTAGATCGCCTGCCGTCACATTGATTTTTAAGCCGAAGTGATCTGGAAATTTCGGACGCTCACCCATCAAAGGTGTTTCAGGCAACAGCCGGTCGAGCATTCCCCGCAATTCCTCGACCTGTGCCGATAGGGCCGTCACTTCCTCGGTCAGTATTGCGTTGGCGGCGCGCTCGCTATCTAAGGTTGTGATGGCTTCTTGATACTTGCGGCCAAGTTCGGTTTGCCTCGCCTGCGTTTGCTCCATCGATGCGCACAAGGCGCGGTAGGCAGAGTTTTGACGCCGCAAACCTTCCATCGTTTCAGGTACTGGCGCTTTCGATGCCTCGCTCATGCCCGCTCCCCCTGATCCTGCGACGTGCCGGTGGTGGAAAGGGCGGCGAAGGCTGACACTACGGCTTCGTAAGCTGGGCGGTTCGCTGCGTCGTCTAGAAAGCCCGACGCCTTCAGACGCGCAGACAGGTTGAACAGCTTTTCACCCAAACCTTCCAGACCAAAGCTCAACGCCTCCCCCGCATCGCTGGCAGGGACAGGATGGGCAGCTACACCAAGGCAAGCGGCTTCGAATGCTCCGTTAGCACTGTTACCGAACTTATCGCGGCTGCGCGCCCCACTCTGGGCCTGCGCATCGTCTGGTCGCGGGTAGGTTGCTAGGGCTAATATCGACTTTTGGATCGCTAAGCCGATCCTTCGTGAGCAAGCTGGGTGCTCATCATCTTCGGCATTACGAACACCTATGCGATGCGCCTCGTCAGCGGCGTCCACCAATCCGGCTGGTTCGCGATCGACGAGATTTAGCTTACATAGAGCGGCGACTAAATCAGCCAAGTCAACGCGCGTGCAGTTGTATCCGGCTTCGTTTTCGGCATGGATGCAAAGGCGGTTAACATCTTCATCTTTGACGATGGAAACCGGTAAACCTTCACAATATTCGCGGACGCCCTGTAGTACGCCTTCCACTTCCTGCGCAGCTACAGCTAAAGCTCGGACATCATCGCCCGCAGGATGGGCCTGCGCCGTGAGGGCTGCGTCTAAGCGGCGCAACTGTTCAATCGCCTCTTGGCCGACGACCATGCCAGCGGTGATGCCACCATCCGCGACAATATCGTTCATGTCGGTGACGGTCAGCGACGCCACCCAATGCCGAACGCCTGTCAGCGCCTCCCGCAAAGCCTCAACCGCGACGGGGCGCGTGTCCATCGCTTTCCACACAACGTCTAACCGCTTGAGCCAGTCGTTGGTTGTTTTGAAACAAGATGTAGAAGTGCCTTGTTGGTTTAGTCGCGCGACCTCCTTGTTACAGTGCGCTCTCAGGTCAGCCAAAGCAGCCAGCAGCCCCTTTTCCTCACTCATCATCTACTCCATTCGCTAATATTGATCCGGGTGAAGCGTTGCGTCAATCATGTTACCGTTGAAATCCGCAAGAACTTCTATGGTCCAAAACCTTTCCTTGCACCCATTACATTCTCTGCGTCGTCTATTCGTGCTACGGTGCGGTCTGGTGTCCACCACTCGAAGTCTTTGAGACTCACAAACTGGACACTTCAAACCTTCACCGTCCCCGTGCAGTACGGGATGATCGCTATAGTTCATTTTCTAACCATCTAGGTATTGAAGCCGGTGCATGATATCGTCCATCGTGCAATTTCGGCCAGAAGAAACCAACCCATCGGCTATCGTCAATATCGCGCAATATGGTCGGTCTGGACGTATCGATCACCGATTCGAATATGATGCGTCCGCTTGGACTGGTTGCCGCAAGCCGTGCAATATCATCCGCATCGCAAATCAGCGCACCATTGGTCAATGTAGCAGGCGTCAAACATGGACGTACCAGCTTTTCGAACCATTTGTCGAATGTGGTCGGTTCAGTCGGCCATACACCGATGGATTCGTTTATTTCGAAACCCATGGTTGTCCGCGCCACCGTCCACTTGATCATCTCGTTCGGTGTCACAATGAGATTGCTGCTATATTGTGCTTCGATCCGGCACTGCTCCAATATCTCATCAGGCAGTCGAATATGATACACACCTTTGAACGGCGTCAGTTCCTCCACCGCCGCATACATCCGATCCGTGACAATGATCCGCCCATGATCCAGACGGATCGAGTGGAAAATATCTTCAACGTCCGCACCTGGCTTCGGCAGCAAGTTGGACAACCGAACGATCGTATCGCATGGGATCGAGATGTTCATGCCACCACACTCACCGTATTGGCGTGTGGATCAAGCAGATAGCGCGTTCCATCTTTACCGATGCGGGTCATTTGATCCTTGTCGGTAGCGATATTATCCCACCAAAAATCATCATCATATCCAGCCCATCGGATGAAACCTTCGCCGCTGATATATATGGACCAATGTAGGTCATTGCGGCTCTGTGAAAACTTGGCGTCCATAATGTAAATTCCCACTTGCAATCCGTTATCCACCCGGATAGATACGGATCAGACGAACAGCCGTCAATGGAGAAAATGATGAAACTGACCCTGATGATCGAAGACAGCGCGGCAACAATCGCTGCCGTGTTGGCCGCGCTGCCCGGTGGTACGGAGTGGACGCCTGAGCCGACGAAGACTATCGATATGGGCGTGGGTGGAACCGTGCCGAACAGCATCGTCGAGCCTGACGCCGACGACAACGGTCCCGCCGATGCAAATGCGCCGACCGTGGACGATGCGGGCCTTCCCTGGGATGAGCGTATTCACAGCAGCAATAAAAAGCTAACCGCCAAGGGTCTGTGGACCAAGCGCAAGGGCGTGGACGCCAGCACGATCGCATCGGTCGAAGCGGAACTGCGCGGCGGCGCACCCGTCCCCATGGAAATGCCGGATCGTCCGATTCCTTTCCCGACCGCGATGCCGATGCAGCCTATCTCGATGGCCGCCGCGCCGCTCGCCATGACGCCCCAGGCCGCACCAGCAATGCCCACCGCGACCGCTGCACCAGCAATGCCCACGGCCATGCCAGCCGCCACAGCCCCAGCCATGCCAGTCATTCCATCGGCTGAACCAGCCGCGTCGTCTACCGTGACGTTCCCGACCTTCATGGCGACCATCTCGCAACAGATGCAGGCGGGCGTCATCAGCGAAGACGAACTGAAATGGGTCGCTGATCAGATCGGCGTCAGCGTCATCACCGATTGCGCCGCGCAGCCGGAAAAGATCGACAATGCGCTCGCCCTGTTCCGCCAATACGGCAAATGGGTCGATTGATACATATGGGACGGTGTAACAGCCGTCCCATGCTTGGGAGATTGCACGCATGACACAGGTGACAACCACCGCAACCGAACTCGCACGCATCATGCGGTGCATGGGGTCCAGGTTGATGCCGCGTGTCATTCCGGCAGATTGGGGCACCGAAGCGCGTGATGCCGGTAACGCTGCGCACTGGCTGGCTGAACGGCTGTTTCGCGGTGGTATCGTGCCGATTGGATCAAAAGCCTACAACGGCTACGTCATCACAGACGATATGATGGAGCATGTGAACACTTATCTCGGTGCGCTCGACTGCGGCGACATGGAAGTCGAGACGACATTCAGCGGCAACCCTGACCCGACCACTGGCTTTGCTGCGTGGGAAGTACGCGGACGTGCGGATCATCTGAAATATGACGCCAGCACGTCCACACTGACCATCGATGATTTCAAATATGGCTGGCGGCTTGTCTCACCAGTGGAAAACTGGACGCTACTAGCCCACGCGATTGGTTGGTCGTGGCGGAACGGATCGCCGGAAAATTATAAACAGATCGATCGCGTCGTGCTGCGCATCCATCAACCACGACCGTATCACAGCGATGGGCCGGTTCGTGAGTGGTCGTGCAGTTACGAACAACTGTGTGATTACTGGAAGCGTATAGACCACGCATTATCCAACCCATCCGATACACTGGTGTCAGGTCTGGATCAATGTGCCAAGTGTCACGCGCGATACAATTGTCCGGCGTTTGATCGGTCATTGTATAATGCGATTGACGTTACGGTTGATTCGGTGTTCAATGACGAAATGCCAAACGATGTTCTCGCGCACGAATATGAGACGCTTGATTATGCGCAAAACATGATTAAGACGGCTATCGAAGCACGAGAAGAACTGATGACATATCGGATCAAACAGGGTCAGGTTGTCCATGGTTACGCATTGCAACAGCGGCAAGGTCAGCGACGTTGGACGCCTGGTCTGACTGGCGCGGCATTATCTGCTGCGTCCGGTGTGGACTTGCGCAAGGACGGCATTGTCACACCGGCAGAAGCAGAACGGCGCGGTGTGGATAAGTCGGTGCTGGCTGCACTGACGGATCGCCCGCTGATCGGCACGAAACTGTCACGCATTGACGCAGATGCGCTGGCACGGCGCGAGTTTGGAGAAGGACCAGCACAATGAGTAATCTAGTTGATTTCGCCAAGCGTGAATTAGCGATACTGCGATCCAGTGATGAGCCAGATGACATGCAGGATATGATCGACACGCATCTACTGGCGATAGTCCAGTTATTTGCCGATGAAGGGCACAGCGGTTCGAGCGCATCGTACACAATCAGTATCTTGGAAAAGATACTGCGGTTTGAACCTGTGACTCCACTCACCGGAGGGGACAATGAGTGGGTCGTGCTAGACTATGATAGTGACATGATGGCGCAGAACAATCGGTGCCCACATGTGTTCAAACGCGCGGATGGTACGGCATATGATAGCGAAGCGTACATTTTCGAGGATGAAGGTGGCAGTTGCTTTACGTCTAAGGATAGTCGTAAAGACATTACATTTCCCTATCGTCCGACACAAATTCGCGTGAAGGTCGATGCACAGGGGCGTCAACAGTGAACCACTACTGCATAATAGCGATGCTATGTGCCATCGCCACATTCGTTATCGTTGATTTGCGTCGATCATGGCGATACACGCGATACGAACGTGACTTTCGTAAACATCTGGATCATATCACACAGGAGAATGATAAATGACACGGACTGCACTTCTCACCGGCACCGTAATGCTGGGCTACACCGACAATCAGGGTACGGACCTGAACACGCCGATGGGTCGGATCGTATGGGGCCACCCGCTCAAGCCGAAACAGAAGACCAGCAGCCGCAATGGCACCGTGACCAAGCTGTTCAAGGATGACGGCTCGCCGCGTATGGAAGTGTCCTACGGTCTGGCTATTCCGGCTGCTGATTTCGCTGCGTCGTGCTGGCCTGCATTTTTCGCGGAAGCGGCCAAGATGTACACCAACGGCGTGCCGCGCGATTTCTCGTACAAGATGATCCAGGAACACGAACTGGACAAGAACAACAAGCCTTATGGTCAGCGCGACGGCTATGCGGGTCACGTGGTCATCTCGATCACCACCGAACTCGATCCACCCGGCGCGTTCCGATACGAAAACGGCGCATATCGTCAGATCGGCGCGGACGAGATCAAGTGCGGCGATTATGCGATCGCTGGCATCAATCTCAAGGTGCATGGTGGTGAATCGCCCGCGTTGTACGTCAACCCTCGCTCGCTGCTTCTCTGCTATGAAGGCGATGCTATCGGCGGCGGCTTCGAAGTCGATCCGAACCAGCAGTTCGGCGCAGCACCGCAGATGCCCGCCATGCCCGCAGGCGCTCGTATGCCTGGCGCTGCGGCACCGGCTGGTATGCCGCCCGCTGGATCGGCCATGCCGGGTATGGCGGCACCTATGGCGCAGCAGCCGCAGGGGATGGGGATGGGTGGTCAGCCCCAGTACGCCCCGCAGCCGCAGGGGATGCCGGGAAACGCCGCGCAGGGTGGTATGCCCGGAATGGGCCAGCCGCAGATGGGCGCTCCTGCCAATATGGCGGTCCAACCCAATGCGGGATATGCGCAGCCTGCTGCCGGTAACATGCCGCCGCCCGCCACGGATTTCATACCGGGCGCAGCACCGCAGGGGATGCCCGGAATGCCACAGCGGTAATATGCAGATGGTGTGGGTCAAGTGCGGCAGAACGCTGCGCTTGGCCTGTGCCGCAACAATGTCCAGATTTGGACGATGGCGTTCCGTATTAAGGGTGAGACGATGAGTTACGAGTTTTCAGCAGGATATGCTGCTGGCGCAGATCGAATGCCAATCAAAGCGATCCGCCAATGGGCACATGATCGTAACCTGATCAAAGGTGCCACGTCGCAGGCACAGACGGTCAAGCTGTTTGAGGAAGGCGGCGAAGTGGCTCATGCGGTCGCGCGTGGCGACCGTGACGCCCTCAAGGACGGCATCGGGGATATGGTTGTCGTGCTGACGATCCTCGCGGCACAGAACGACCTGACACTGGAGGAATGTGTCGCTGCGGCCTATGATGAAATCAAGGATCGCACGGGTCGGATGATCGACGGCATATTCGTGAGAGACGTATGACGCAGACAATCAACGATACACTTGCCGAACGCGGATCGCGTTATGGTGATTTCACCGATCATGCCGATATCGCGCAGGCGTTGCAGGATGTAATGCGCGCGTCTAATGGGTGGGAGCGGCTACCGGCGTTCATGCGTCAGGCTCTCACCGTCATCGCGGACAAGATTGCGCGCATTCTCAACGGTGATCCGCACTATAAGGATAACTGGCATGATTTGCAGGGATATGCGAAGTTAGCGGAGGATCGCTGCAATGACACAGGTGCTTGATCATGGATATGTGCGCCTTGTGGACCATATGGGCAGCGACCTATCCATCGTCCGTGCGGCGCGGGTGTCCTATGATGCGGCGTGGCGGGCTGGTGAGGACAGCGGCTCAGATCAGCGACTAATCCGCTATTTGTGGGCACATCGTCACACGACGCCGTTTGAGGCTGTGACGTTCACGTTCGAAGTCCATGCGCCGATCTTCGTTTTTCGCCAGTGGCACCGGCATCGCACGTGGTCGTTCAACGAACTGTCCGCGCGATACCGCGAACTGCCGGTCGAATTTTACACGCCTGACGCGGCGATCATCGGTTCGCAATCGACCAACAACAAACAGGGGCGCACGCTCGACGGTGCGGATCGTGCGGACGACCTTGCGCTATTCCAGGCGCAATGTCACGATGCGTTCCGCGTGTATCAGCGGCTCCTACATGCCGGTTGGCCGCGTGAACTGGCTCGATCCGTCCTGCCGGTCAGCACGTACAGCACCATGTTCGCCACGGTCAATTTGCTCAATCTGTTTCGCTTTCTCACATTGCGAGCCGACGAACATGCGCAACATGAAATCCGCGTGTACGCTGATGCGATGTTGGATTTGATCGAACCGATCGTGCCGGTCGCGGTAGAAGCATGGAAACGGTGAAATGCCGCGCACCGCGCCGTGACAAAGCGAATAGATGGAAACCGTCGCTGGCGTTTCCAATCCGGTGCGATGGGTGCGGAAATAATAACCGCACCCAGGCGCAATTGATCAGTCATCAGAAAGCACACAAATGATCGACCTTACACATGCTGTCTGTTGGGACATAGAGACGCTGCCTAACTGCATCACTGTAGCAGCCGAGTTTTTATATTCTGATCAGTCAGCCGTGTGGGAAATTTCTGAATATAGGGATGATCGAGCCGGTTTAAGAGAGTGGATGAATTGGCTCAATAGCAGCCGTGTTCCCATGATCGGCTTCAATAATATCGGCTTCGATCTTCCGGTGATGGATGTTTTCTGGCGTAACCAGATGGCCGGATATTCGGAACTATACGCTAAATCTCAGCACATATTTGCGTCAAGGGATGAAGACCGTTTCGCCAACACAATATGGCCTAGGGACTGGTTTGCGCCTCAGATCGATTTGATGGCGATGAATCGCTTCAACACCACCACTAAGTCAACATCGCTCAAAGCGTTGCAATTTGCAATGCGATCGGAAAACATTGTCGAATCCGCCGTACCATTTGGCGTGCCTGTTAGTCGCGAAGATATCGACAACGATTTGATACCGTACAATTTGCACGATGTCAGTTCCACCAAACAATTCGCTCTGCTATCCATTGATGCGATTAAGTTCCGCATGACCATGGTGGAACAGTACGGCATTGAGTGTCTATCGTGGGATGATGTTAAGATCGGCGCACAAATGCTCATCCGGCAACTTGGTGAAAACCTGTGTTATACGCGCGATCCAGTAACCAATAAACGAAAAACGCGGCAGACTGTACGAACGACTATACCCGTGCAGAATATGCTGTTTCCCTACATTTATTTTAAGCACCCGGAATTGCAGCGCGTCCTACGCTTTATGCAGGGTGTCACACTAACACCGTCTGATATGAGTAAAGACGCTGGTAAGGATGAGAAATCACCATTGACAATCGAAGCGGACGTTGGTGGCGTATCGCTTAGATTTGGTTCAGGTGGCGTCCACGGCAGTCTGAAATCCAGAAAATTTGTCGCTGGTAACGGCTGGACGATTGAGGACGATGATGTTGCTGGCATGTATCCGGCTATCTCAAACGTAAATCGCATTGCACCGGAGCATTTAGGCGAACCGTTCGTGCAGATTTATGCGAGCCTTCCGATCGAACGCAGCAAGTATAAAAAAGGCACGCCTGAGAACAAACGATACAAACTGGCCGGTAATGCGGCATGGGGTCAGAGCAAATCCCCGTATAGCCCGTTTTATGATCCGAAATATGCGTTGACGGTGCCGATCAACGGTCAGTTGATGATTTGCATGTTAATCGACTGGATGCTTGAATTGCCGTCTTTCGGTCTGATACAGGCTAATACCGATGGTATATCTTACATGCTGCACGAATCCGACTATGAGGCTGCGCAGGCAATCAAAGCAAGATGGCAGGACTATACTAAGCTAGAACTGGAAAACGCGCAGTATTCCAGATTATGGATCAAGGATGTCTCCAATTACGTTGCTGAGTATGTCGGCAGCGGTAAATTGAAACAGAAGGGTGCAGCATATTGGCACCCTGATACTGGTAAGGACTACCATGATAGCGTAACAGCGGGCGAATCCTGGCATAAAGACCTATCTGCACCAGTGATCCAACGTGCCGCAGTGGCCGCTATGGTTCATGGCTGCTCACCGGCTGATTTTATCCGCTGTCATACGGACGCCTTCGACTTCATGCTGCGGGCCAAAGTGAACCGCTCCGACACGCTCCTGCACGGGGATATGCCGCAGCAAAAGGTCACGCGCTACTATGTGGCACGTGATGGATCACCGCTGGTCAAAATCAGCCCGCCCGCTGCTGGTGGTGTGATCGGACAATGGAAGCGCGCCAACGGTATAACCAAGGCACAATATGATGCAGAAATGTTACGGACGCGTGGCGACTGGTCGGAAACGGTCTGCACAAAAAACCGCAGCAAATATGACGAACGACGCACTGCGATCCAGGCTGGCTATGTTGTTGCGATTTGTAACGACGCGAAAGATTTTCGGTTTGACAATCTGAATTACGACTACTACATCAATGAAGCAACGAAACTGATCATAGCGTAGGAGTTGAGACATGGTGCGTCGTTTGATAGGTTGGTTGTTCGCTGTTAAGTCGGTACGAGAGTACACTGGTCCGCGCAATTCGGCCACCGGACAGCCTTGTTCGGTGCGTGAAGCGTTTGAGCAGGAGTGCGGGTGATCTAACGAGCCGAATTAACCATCGCCTCGCACTGACCGAATATCGATATCACGTCGCCCGTCCGACCGTTCGCCTTGGACAACTGGCCGGATTGGGCGACGAATGCCTTTTGCCAGTCGCTCACAGCGTCACCAGCGGGCAATGCGGCACCTTCGACCCCATCGGCCCAGTTCTTCGGGATGAGACTAGCGCACCGCGCAGGCGGGGTCGTTACGATACTCTGCGAGCAGGCAGACAGCCCGAATGGTAGCAGCGCGAGCAACAGCAGCATTTGGCGCATTGTCGATTTCCTTTTCAGCCTGAGACACGATTTCGTCGATCGACGCGTCCCGTTCGTTCGCATTGATAACCGTCGCCACGGCGTTCTCTGCCGCATTGGCGATTGCCTCGCTGGATCGCGTGGTCTGCTCCACCTGGTCCGTATCGTCGGACGTGCAGGATTGAACCACGGCGAAAAATACCAGCGCGAACAGTACGCCCGCAACGATCAGCACGGGAAGCGCGAACTTCGGACCAACGATCCGACCGAGCCATATGATCATGGTTTTATGTCCTCTGAGTTGACCTGTGGACCCAAGGGCGGTGCTACGGGTATTGCACCTGTGTCCTGGATCACCTTGGACGTGGCGACGTTGCGATCCTTGAGCGCGATCGAACCAGCCGTTGCCGCGATACACGCAGCGATGCCAGCCGGATAAGCTAGACAGAACGCTTCAACAGATGCGTCCATGATGCCCGTGGCGACCAGCGTGGGTGTGGCGACAATGAACACAACCGATCCAAATCCACCAATGATCCGCTGTATCTCGTATTCGCCGCCGATCCCTTTAAGGGCATTCAATATGCTCATCGCATTTCTCGCGCCAGTTTCTCATGATAGTTATTCTGTTTCACGCCGTTTGGTCCGTTGTACTTGAGTACAAACGGAACATTGTCAGCCGGATTGGTCGAAATGGCGCGCATCTCGTCCTGCAATCCATTCTTGCGAATAAACCGAACCAGCGCATCATAGTGACCCGCTTCGCTATCGACAATCGACTGGACCATTGCGAACACCGTGGGATAGCCCAAGGCGTCCCAGTGCAGACCCATGACCTGAAACTTGCCCCACGACGTACTGGATAGTGCGGCCACCGGATCGATACGGCACGCCGATTTCAGTTTGACCCAACTGTCCTCGCCATAGCCGCCGCCCTTTGGCTGATTCCATGCAGACAACGGATAAAAACCGTCACCAGTCAGACGCCAGAACCAATGTCTCTCGTACAGGATTTTCGGACGGCCTTGCTTATCGTATCCGCCGCCCGCGCTTTCCACCGTAGCCACCGCAGCGACCTGTTTGGTGCTGACAGACAGACCGGACGCGAACCGCTTGATATCGTCGCTCGTGACCGCCACAGCGCACAGATTGACCATGCGCGTGTCAAACGCAGCCAGTGTCGCCGGTCCAACGATCCCATCGTCTTTTACGGCGAGCCATCGTTGAAACGCTTTACGGTTTTCCAGTGCTGTTGCGGCGGTGTACTTGGTCATTGCATGGTGTCCATTATTCAGCATCGGCATGGCGCGCCGTCCCATTCATCACCCCGACATCCCCGCCTGATACGCAGGCACAGAGACGGCGGCCCACCTCACTGAGGACTGCTTGGGTCGCTGTCTCAACCTTACACATTCACAGCAGCAGGCACGCAGGACACGACTTTATTACCCGTGCCCACGGTGGCGGCGTCGGTTGCAGAAGCTGATCCCGTCTGATTTTGGAGTCGCCCGCCGACGACCATATTGCCTGCCGAAGATGCTCCAAACGCAATCAGGCTCGTCCCAACCGCGCGGATCATGTCGGGTACAATCCTGTTGTTCGATCCGAGTACAGAGACGACATTACCTTCAATCGCCCGCGCGCGCACCGTTACGTCTGCGTCATTTCCAGCGAGCGAAACCGGTGTTGTACCGCCCGCGATGACAAAGGTGTCCGGGAACAGCACCTTGTATTCATTATCTCGCGCGGCGGAGGTTAGAGAAATACCAGCGTAGGCCGTTGCTACAGTGTGATCCATCGGGATCACCGTGCCGCGACCGCCTTTGGATGCGTCTTGGACGCCCTGCCCTGTCCAGTGCCGCAATGTCCCGATGTTGGCCCGCGCGGTCGGCAAAATGTCGATAGCAGGCGCGGCGACCTCGGACAACAGCGACCGACGTACCGAACCCGACGCGCTGCCAGCCTCAAAGCGACCTGCGACGATGAGCGCGGCATGGACCAACGCTGTCGATATGCCCACGAACTCATAGCTTTCGGCGACCACTAGGGACGCATAATTTGCGATGGTGGAGGTCATCGTTGTTGAACCGACGCGACCTGTCGGCGTCACGAGCAACGAACGAACCTTGAGGTTATTAACCCATGCCGCAGGGGTCGCGCTATTCGTCATTGCGAACGCCTTGCCGGCACCGCTAATCTGGATGACATTGCCCGACACATTGGTGGACCCGATGGACCCCTGCGAATGGTGGTGGTTCTGCGCGAACTGGAAATCGACTGCGCCATTGTCCGAGATTTCATATCGGTCGAAGGTGACATTGACGATTTGATCAGGGTTCTGGATCATCCACCCGCGACTGATGTTTCCGCGCATTTCCTGCCGACCGTGGAACGCGAGGTTAACAGTATCCTTGTTGAGTTCACTGACCGGGTTCGGCTCGATATTTATGCCGGAACCGACCAGATTTACAGCAATCTTGCCGCTGTCGTTGAAGCGACCATTATAGACATGCGCGTCCTTGCACGACACCGCGACCAAGTTGGTGCGCCCGTTATTCAGGCACTCCGCGTCATGCAGATGAAAGCCGTCCAGGACGCAGTACGTGCTGTGATTTGTGGGCCTGCGATGGCGGTCCCAAAGGATGATGCCATCGGTCCACCAGTTAGGCGTTTTCGGACCGTACCAGTGGCAATCCACCGCATCCGCCGCGACAATGCCGATGTGGCCGCCGTCGCCTCCCGACACGCCGTTCGCATTTTCCGCATGCTGGACGTTGGCAATGTTGCCGTCGAACTCACCGCCATACCAGACGGAGTTGACGGGGAACTCGCGGACGCGCGTTGCTGCATCCGCACTGGTTAGCCATCCCTTACCGACGCAAATGCCCCAAGTGCCAGCCGCAGACCCTGCCAGCAGCTTGAATTTCGCCGTGCCGAAATGCCCGATCTGATTTGATGTAGTAAGATTCAGCAGCCCCCCGAAATCGCATGAGAACCCATCA
>OFRF01000247.1_pt1 | contig 14891 bp, 20 predicted proteins | sample 1543081 | NCBI WGS metagenome assembly OFRF01 (sample SAMN07774232, study PRJEB24372) | wastewater metagenome
ACCCTCATTGTGCTTTCGCCAATAAGCGGTAACATTTAATCTTTTATAATATAGGTCTTTTGGCGAGGTAATAACTGGAGCGTAGTAGTCTTTCTGTATATCTAGTGCATATTTTACCAAGTCATCTGTACGCTCTTTGTACTCTCGGACTAGCATATTGCAATACCTCCGTTGTATCTTCTCTGGTACGGGTCGTGCTGCCCAATGGTCGTGGAAGGCTTGCATGATACGTTCAATCTCAGGCTTGCCATAGGTTGGCTTGTCTTCTTTCATATTAAACTACTGTTCTTTCTTATTATTGCCCACGCTTTCTGTTCAATCTGTCTTACTCTGTTTTTACTTACACCAATATCATCACCAATACTAGACAATGTTTTACCGCTTAGTCTTTGACCAATGACGTAAGCTTGCTTTTGGGTTATAAGTTTTTTTACGTTAGTAGTCATATCAACCTCACTTGTTTATCTTCTGACATCCCCGTTAAGGCTTCTTGTTTAGTTATGGGCTTGCTTATTAGCTCAAGCTTATTCATAGGTACAGCATAACATGATATCGAGCCATTACTTTGTATTGGATATTCTCTCGCTACTTGCCCGCTTATGTAGTAGACCCGCCCTGCGAGATGTTTCGTCTTGGTAAAGATAATTCTATTGTGTTTCTTCACCCGCTTGACTGCTATCAGTACCTCATCTGTACTAAACTTCGGACTCCATATCTCAATTGTGTTTACTTCTTCCACTATTGCCCTCCACTTCGTTTACAGTTGGTAATTCTAATCCCTCTAGCATGTCATTCACCCGCTTTAGTTCTGGTACTAGCTCTGATAGCATGTCATTGTTCAAAATATACCTCACATTCTTCACAATATCCCACACCCGTTATATCGCTCACATCAACGCCTTCGTGTTTCATGTGGTAGCTATCGTGGTATTTATTCTTCGTCATTGTCTTGCCCCCTTGCGTATCTTATGTCGTGCTGCTCTTCTTGTAGCAGCTCATCCATAAAGTCCAGGTGGTCTTCGTAGCAAGGTTGGCAATTCTTATAATGCTCGAAGTCGAACCGAGAGTGTGTGCCATCGTTGAGGTCTATGTCGTCATTCATAACGCTAGTCCATGCTCTCTGTTGAAGTTATCCCGATACCGTTGTAGTTCCTCTATGGTGATGTGGCTGGTGTTGGCTATCACACCCTCACATGTTGAACAGTAGACGGTATCTGTATCGCTACATATCCACCCCATTCTTCGGCTCGGATTGCATTCACATTCCCACGCCACTTTAATACTTGTACTCATGTAACCCCTTTCCTTATGTTCAATGTGTAACCTTGTAACCTAGTTAGTAAGTAGATGGTTGCGGTATTCGTACACGATACGGCTGTTATCTCTGTTCACTAGGTTGCTTAATCTGTACGTTGCCAGCTGTTAAGCTAGCGTCAATTATGCAAAACGTTCAAGTTCTAATTTAGTGGTTATTGCTAACTCCACTACGCTAACATCTTTAGTGTTTCGGCTAATGTTATCTATTAAGTTTATAGCTTGCGTATATCCCAGCATATCGCTATAAAATCGTATCGCTATATCCCTAATTGATTGACGTTCTTCCATTGTAGTTACTCCCTATTAATTAATAACCGACAATGTACAGATTAAGTTGTTAAGGTTGCTAGTGATTGGTGTTCGTGCCTTTCACTACCCTCATACTACTCCCTTAAGCTTATTATGTCAATAGATATTAGTAATAATGTACAAAGAATCTATAGCTAACAGATGTAGAACTGTGGATAACTTGGTATGATAGTATAGAGATATGACAGCTAAAACGACTAAAACAAGACAAAAGAACGGCAAGGAAGCGGGCTTAGTGCCTAAGAAGCGCCCCGTTAAGCTAACAAAAGCTAATCAATGGAACGCTACACCACAACAGAAGCTGTTTATGAAGCTATGGACTTCACCAGATAGCCCAAGCTTTGGTAATGCCTATGGGAGTGCGATTGCTGCGGGTTATGCTCCTAAGTATGCAACAAACCTCGCCAGTCCATCACAAGCTAACAAGTGGTTATTAGAATACCGTGAAGCAACTCAATTCACCCCAAAACACATTGAACAAGGTATTCAAGCTATCGCTATTAATCCATCACAAGCAAAGAGTCCTGATGATACTAGACTAAAGGCTTATGAGTTACTAGCTAAGATACAGGGTATGACTAATCCTAAAGCTAATGTAACTAATAACATTGTTGTTACTCCAATACTCAATGGTATGAGTGTTAATGCTAAGGATACTAAGGAAGATAAGAAGACTAAGGAAGTAATAGATATATAGTCCTGGTTAATGTTTAGAGGGGGTTGTACTAAGTCTTCGCTACTCATCACCCTTCACACCTAGCAACAACAACCACCTAATGTCGCACAATATACCTTGTACGACTAAGCTCACCTCTGTTAAATAAAACTACATGAGGTTATTCACTACTGGTACGCTATATATGGTGTACCCCCCACCCCCCTGTTTTCTTGTTCTCTGTATATGTATGTATAGTATATATGTAATTAAGTATAGTTCCTTGCCTTTAGAAATTACCCCCTCACCTTGCCTTCACAAAATCTTTTCTTACGTTCTAAAAAATTTTACAGTCCTCACGTAGTGGTTTTTCTTGACAAGAACTTGGTGTACAATTTCCACTTACCTTTTTTCGTTGCTTTAGAGGATTGTTTCTCTGCTTGTTTAAATGCCTCTAGCTTACGTTGTTTTTCTTCTAGCTCCCACTTGGTTATCTTTCTTTCTGGTACTTGTATAACTTCCATTTGTTTATTAATCCTTTACTTAGGAACCTTTCAGTTACAACCAAACCTCAGCTGAGTTAATGCTGTATGCTCTAAGGTTCCTTACTAGTCAATCTGGTGACTACTGTTAGTTAATTATTTAAAGGTACTAGAAACAAGGCGGAGTGTGGTCTCACTCTTTACTGCTTGCTCTTGGTGTTTTGCTTAAACGTATATATCCGTTATCAGCTGAGTGTAAGGGTGGCGTTTTTGAGCTGCCACAGCCCATCTCTCATGTTCTGTCCCCACTTAATGGGACTAACCCAGGTTCTTTATGGAATGTTCACCAACCGCGTCCTTGTCTCAATGAATTGACTTTCCTACGGTGTCTTTTGTTAAGTGCTTAGGATAAGTCTTGAATTAGATTTATCTTACTGTTATACTAGCACTAGCTTGAATTAGATGCAAGACCCCACCCACAGCGGTGGGCGTTTTGTTTACTACGCTATGTGCTACAATTTACCCTAATGGCATATAAGGCAACTACCGCTACTAAGAAGCTGATAAAGATATCCCAAGCGGGGAAACGTATTAAGGCGATAGCAGGTGGTACAAGTGCGGGTAAGACAATTGCTATCTTACAAGTCCTTATCGACAAGGCCCAGTCCCAGCGAGGGCTGCTGATATCGGTTGTATCTGAATCCTTACCTCATCTTAAAAGGGGAGCTATGCGTGATTTCATAAACATCCTCGAGTCCCATGGTTATTTCAAAGAATCCCACTGGAACAGAAGCGACAGTATCTACACCTTCGAGACTGGCTCAAAGATTGAGTTCTTCGGGGTAGATACACCTGATAAGGTGCGAGGGCCTAGGCGAGATATCCTGTTTATGAACGAGGCTAACAACTGCCCTTATGAATCCTTTGAACAGCTTGAAGTTCGTACGAAGCAGGAGATATGGTTGGACTGGAACCCCACCTCGGAGTTTTGGTACTACACTGAGTTTGAACCGTTTAGAGATGATATCGACTTTGAAACCCTTACTTACTTGGATAACGAAGCCCTCGACCCGAATATCGTTAAAAGTATCGAATCTCGTAAGCACAACAAGGGCTGGTGGACGGTATACGGTTTGGGGCAACTGGGTGAGGTAGGTGGCCGTATATATAGGGACTGGCAGATTATCGACAAGATACCGCATGAAGCCCGCCTAGAGCGTCGTGGACTGGATTTCGGCTATTCTAATGACCCAGCCGTACTTGTTGACCTTTACTACTTTAACGGGGCATATATCTTAGATGAGCTTATCTACCGTACGGGTATGAGTAACCGACGTATGGCTGATTATATCCTTAATACCGAAGCCCCCAACATCTTAGTCATAGCCGATAGTGCCGAGCCTAAGAGTATTGATGAGATGAGCGAGTATGGTGTCAACATTATCGGGGCGAATAAAGGCCCAGGTAGCAGGAACCAAGGTATCCAGTATGTTCAAGACCAACGTATCTCCCTAACTAAACGGAGTGTCAACTTAATTAAGAGTTACCGTAACTACATGTGGAAGTTTGACAAGAATGGCAACCAGCTTGATGTCCCCGACCATAACTGGTCAGATGGTATGGATAGCTGTCGCTACGCCTTAGAATCAATGCGACCAATGGTTGAGGAAGATATGGAATTATCTACTGGGGAGTTCGCCTCGACATGGATATGAAAGAAATCATCCGTTATGGCTCCGTTACTACCAAGGTAAACCACGTTGATTTCAAGCAGACCCACTCAGTTACTACCTATACCGAAAGAAAAGCGGTAAAGAACTACAAAGACGTACTAGCTGAGTTCCTCAAGCACCTTAAACGGGCAGAAAGTGGTGAAATCTACAACATTAGCTTTAAGGTGATAGAAAAAGACACCCAACCTCGTTTCGTAGAGCTGTCCTGGGACATCATAAGTACTATACAGACCAGTAATTAACATGCTAATATACAAAAGTAAACACCAAAAAGGAAAAACACATGGCATTCTTGGAACAAAGTGACGTACATACCGCTTATACGGAAACAAAAGACCACATGCGACAGTACTTTCAAAGCTTCGATGAGTTTGAACGACTAGCCCGAAACCGACCCTCCCCTAAAATTGAAAAGAACCTCCCCAAAACAACCGATGGTACACTTGCTGCTATCGTACAAGAACAACCTAAGCGAGTAGTCCAGCAAACCCCTACTGGTAAGGTCTACTGCCCCGACTACCCTGAATACGCTGAGGTAGCAGGTTATGTACTAGAGAACCGCTTACTCCCAATGGGCAACACCCAAGGCTCCGACCTGCAAAAATCATGGACTATGATTAACAAGGCTCTTACCTACGGTATGCAACCGAGCTACACCTTCTTCACCAACACAGGTGACACCATGCACACCGACTACTCAATCCCGTATATAAAAGATATACTGGTAGAAAAAGGCAAAGTTTTTGGCCCTGACTCTAATATCGAGTTTATGCGTAACTGGTACACCGACTCCGACATCAAGGGCATTATAGCTCGGGAAAAGAAGTTCAAAGAACAAGATAAGAACTACAAGTCCGACTGGGACTTGAAACTGTTAGCCGACCTTCTAGTTTTAGGTGAGACGAAAGAAAAAGAAGAAAACACCCCAGCCGAAACCGAGAAAGGTGTCGTTAATGGGGGATACGAAATAATCCACGCTTTCCAAAAAGGCGTTAAGTCCAAGTTCTACTCCTTTGCTACTGCTATTCCTGATAAGATTATCCGCACTAAGACAAACCCCGACCCCCGAGGTGAAACTCCAATCGACTATTTGTATTGCAACATTGACCTCTCTAACCCGTATGGTCGGGGTGCTGTCGAGATGAGTGGTGGTATTCAGAACCTTATCGACCACCAGATGGTTATGTTCCAGTTTATGAGTACGATGATGATGGGGCCACCTTTGCAGTTATGGGGTAACGTCAACAAAGCTAGTATCAAGTATCGCCCTAACGCTCTCTGGGATATGGGTAGCAACCCCAACAACCTTGTTAAGCCGTTTGAGGTAAACAACCAAGCTATTGCCAACTTCCCTAGTAACTACGGACTTCTTAAAAGCCAAATCCTAAACTTAAACAGCTCCCTCGATACCAGCGTATCGGCTGAATCAGGCAACCCAGGATTCTCCAAGACCCCCGCAGGTGTTAAGTCTAACGAGGCTAGACTATCTATTTCCGACAACTACATGCGAAAACAGTTTGAGAAATGGAAACAAGACCAGAACGAAACCGCCCTTAACATCTACTTCTCAGAGATGGAAGGTACAGATACCGTAGACTTACCTAATGAGTCAGTTTCCGACATGACCGAAGAAACCCTTAGCAAATACTACGACGAAAAAGACGGCAAGCTAAAAGTACCGTACGGCAAGATTAAAGAAGCAGTCTTTAAGTTTAAGGTTGACCCAAGCAGTTCAGAGGTTAAGTCAAAAGCTGAAAACGCTGAGAAGCTTACCGAGCTACTTCGTATTAGTCAGAACATTCTACCCGATGACCAGAAGTACAAGCTCGTAAAGCTGATTGCTGAGGAGATTGGTGCTGAGGGAGTAGAAAAGATATTCCCCGACCCAGAATCCGTAGCGGGTGAAGAAGAAGCTGCTAAACAGGAAGAAATGAAAGCCCAGATGCAGGGACAACAGGCAGCTCTCGCAGGACAGCAAGTAGCCAACTCTCCACAGGCTCAACCAGTCGACGCACAGATGGCACAGGGCGGTGTAATGCCCCCTCCAATGCCAGCACAACCAATGATGCAACCACAGCCTATGCCAGTAGCTCCACCACAACCACAGGGCGACCCAGCTTTCGCACAAGCCCTCCTCTCTAAGGGCTTTACCCCAGAAGATGTACAACAAGCCGAAGTAATGATGCAACAAGGATATCCAGCAGACCAGATACTACAAGTATTAGTAGCAGCTAAACAAGGGGGACAATAGTATGGCAAAAGCCGACGACAGCTACACAAGCGACGGACAACAGATGAACGGTATTTACTACCCAGAGCAAGAGGAAGTAGTAGAAGATACCAACAAACTAGCCGAGAAAGAGGCTAAACTAAGCAACTCACTCCCCATACTAGAGGACTTAATCGAGTGGTTTGATGTACAGGTAGACCTCTGTGACAGCTTAGATAATATCCTACTCACCTCCATGACGGTTAATGGGGTAAAGATGGGGCGAGATGTCAGTATTGAGGGACAGCTCATGGCTTACCAGATGCTAAAGGAGCTACTCGAGACCAAACGAAAAGAGTTTGAGGACTTTGCACAGGAGAATCTAAGATGATACTTGAACCTGATGTAAAAGCTCTACCTAAGAACCAGCAAGCCATAGCCGATGAGAACAACTGGCCTAGTACTGAGACTATCTTTGAACCAAAGAAGACTACCTTCGATTCCCACGAATGGGTACAGCAAGGTTATTTCATCATAGACAACTGTGCGAACTGCCCTAGACAGGCTGTTCCAATCCCCTCTGGTAAAATGCTAGTGAAAGAAGGAGGCAAATACGCTATAGTAAACGAAGTGAGGTAGCGACGGGCTGGTAGGAAAAAACCCCAAAAACCTACCAACCCCTCGGTGCTTCCCTTGCACCCGATTAGCCCACGTTTAGCGGCATGGCTCGCCACCTTATAATAAGGCAGAAATAAAGGAGACAACTATGGCTGATGAAGCTACAGATGTTACAACAACTGAACTAACAGTAACACCAGAGGAAACTAAAGTAGAAAGCGTAGCTGAACAAGCTCCAATTGATGAGCCAGCAGCAGTCGAAGAAAAGGTTGAATCTGAGGCAGAGGAAACACCTGCTGAAACCGAAGGCGATAAACCCGAGGAATCAAAAGAACTAGAGAAGACCGAAGAAGTCAGCGAGTCGAAAGACCCAACTGACCCGAAGGTAATTGCTCAACAAGCGTTTCGCCAACGTCAGAAGACCCGTGAAGCAGTAGCTAAAACCATCGACGACAACTACCAGGCTAAAACCCAGGAAGACTTGATTGCCGAGGGAGTAAGCGAAGCCGATGCTAAGGTAGAGGCACTTAGGCAGGAGATTGAGTTTGAAAGAACTCGGTCTAAGATAGCCGAGACAAACGCCAACCTACAGGCTGATGCTCAGAACGTGCTTAGAGACTTCGCAATATTCAACCCAGACTCCCCCGAGTTTGATAAGGATTTTGCCGAAAAGGTACAAGCCCGTTACCAGAGAGTTGCCCGTCTGGAAACAGATGCAAACGGTATCGTGCTAAACGCTGAAGAAGGGTTGTATGACTTCTACGCTGATATGGCAGAGGTTTACAACGGAGGAGCAAAGAAAGGCAAAGTCCAAGGACAAAAAGATGCCCTCACGATGCTATCCCGTACAGACACCGCCAGTAAAAGCGAAACCCCACAATCCGATAAGAAAGCTGAAGATATGACCATTGAAGAAATGGAAGCCAAATACGGCATGGTTCGACGATAGGACTTCATAAAACAGACAACTTGCGGACAGTGGTAACACTAAAACTCTAAACAGGAGACATTAACATGTCCGCACAACTTACAACTGGTTTAACCCAGGAAATGAGTACCTACTACGAAAAAGTATTTCTTGCTCGAGCAGAGTACGAATATATCTTTAACCAAGGCGCTCAGATGCGAACGCAGCCAGCTAACGAAGGTAAGCAAGTAGTATTTACTCGCCACACTCCACTAGCTACTGCTACGACTGCCCTAACAGAGGGTGTAAACCCTGCTGAGGTCAACCTTACAGCTACTAACGTATCAGCTACACTTGCTGAATACGGTAACACTGTTAAGATTTCACGATTCCTTAGCCTTACCTCAATCGACGCTAACAACAAAGAGAAAATCGAAGTTGTTGGTCAGAACATGGGTGAGACATTGGATGAGTTGACACGAAACGAATTGTTCACAGGTGCTACAGCACAGTTAGCTGGTGGTAAATCAGTACTAACTGATGTAGCTATCACTGACGTTCTAAGCGTTGTTGAACTCCGAAAGGCTGTTCGTACACTTAAACTGAACAAGGCTCGTCGTTACCAAGATAGAGTTGCTCCTTGGATGGGTAAAGTTGGTCCTAACACCAGCTATGACCTAACCACTGATAGTACATTCCTATCTGCCGATATTTACGATAACTCAGCTACAAAGCTGTACAATGGTGAACTCGGTAAAATCCTAGGCGTACGACTAATTGAATCACCTAACCAGTATGAATCTGTAAATGCGGGTACTGCTTCAGCAGACATCTTTAGCAACTTCATCCACGGTTCAGATGCGTTCGGTTGTATCGACCTCGTAGGTGATAAGCCACAGCTTTACATCATCCCTAGCACGAAGATTGACTCTGGTAACCCAGCAGGTCGCTTCTCTACGGTTGCGTGGGCTGCCAGCTATGTGACTAAGACCCTTAATGCTGATTGGATAATCAACATAAAAACGGGTGCGACTGGACAAACTTAGTCAACATTGACAATGACGTATAGTACGAGTATCATGGTCTTATGGACCAGAAATACTGCGTAAGATGCGGAGTTAGATATGATAGACCAAGCCACTGTCGTGGTAAGCGGTGGGTAGCACGAATGTACTGCTCACCAAAGTGTCAGCGACTTTCCGCCGTTGAAAGTTCTAACCGAGAAAGGGTTATAACCTCCGAAGGAAGAGCCAAAATGGCGGAAAACGCTAGACGATACCTTCACAACGAAACACCTGAACAACGCAAAGCTAGAATGGCTAAGGTTTTGAAGAACCGTGTTGAAAGTGGGAACTGGAAGCCACCAGGTACGGGCAAGATAAAAGACCAAAACTATTCTTGGCTTGGTGACAAGGCGACCTATAATGCAAAGCACCGATGGATTCAAAAACACTGGCAGAAAACTGGTAAATGTGAAGAATGTGGAAAAGAGCCGAAGCCTTACGGTAGAAGAAAGTGGGGTACAGAGTGGTCAAACCAAGACGGACTTTACAATAGAGAAGACCGTAGTACCTGGAGAGAGCTTTGCAAACCCTGTCATAGAGCGTATGATAGTGTTAGAAAGTAAATCTATCCCCATACGGGGAAGAAAGAGGGTAATATGCCAAAAGGCAAACTACGAAAACCAATGTCAGACGAACAGAAAGCTATGAGAGCTGAGATTCTTGCTAAAGCAAGAGCAGCAAAAGCAGAGAAGGCATTAGTAGAAAAACCCCGCACTAGAGAACAAGAGATAGTCTGGCTATACCAGATAGGGAACTCCCCACAGGCTATAGCTCGTACATTTAAAATAAGCACCGAAGAAGTCATGGAACTTATAGGAGAGGGTAACGCAACCTCAGTCCAGTTTGTAGGCGACCAGATAGATGCCTCAGAGATGGGCAAAGAAGCGGTATATAATCAGGGAACTGAATACCGAGTACCCTTTACTACGGACTAATTATGGAAAACTTTATGCACGGTAGACAGACCACCCTGCAAAAGCTTAATGAAGACCGCAACAATCCCGAATTAGGTAAGTTTACCCGATTACAGGCAGATAAAGCCTATACTAAGATTATCGAGCAACTTAAAGATAAAAAACTGATGGCTCTACGAGAGCAGTTAATAAAAGCCTCCCAATCAGGTGACCAAAATGCGGTGTGGAAGATTACCAACCAGATGAGGGAACACGAAGGAAAACAAAGAGAAGATAAACTATGAAACAAGCACAACCAAAGGTTGAACTATGAGCGTATTTAGACAAGCAGATACCAGTACACCAGCTCCAGCACCAGCTCCCGTAGCTAAAAAAACCGAGCCTACCGTAGATAACCCCCTTACACCAGGCGGTAAATCAACCGTAGATACCAAAGCAGCCGATTTACTAGCTACTTACGAACAAGACCAGGGCAAGCCTTACGTTGCAGACTACTACGATATAGGGGGAGTATGGAATAAAGAACCCACAATGGAACGTGACCTTAAAGAAATTGAAGGTTACATTCGATTGCAGGTTACCAAAGGAAAATTAGACAACAGCACTCGTTCAGCAGAGAAGTTTCTCAAAGCACTAGAACGGGAGGCTGGTCTAACCACCTACGAGTCAACCCCCCAGAGGATACAGAAAATGCTTAGTTTTATAGATTTCAAGAAAGTGGTTAATTCATAATGCCCGCACCAGGAAAAACAGGTAACAAATACAAGCACACCAACCAAGAGCGTGACAACGACTCGCATGATGACCTGTGGGGTGTAAATGTCGCAGAGATAGTCGGTGAGAACTCAGGCGCCACAGCACTTAACAGGCTCAAGGTAAACGATGACGGCTCGATAAACACCAGTGGTAGTAGTAGCTCATCTGGTAAAGCTACCGATGCCTACGGTTGGTCAGCTACCTCAGACGATGGCACATACAAATACTTCTACTTCGAGGATGCCTCGTTGAACTACTATGTTATGAGGAAGCACAAGACTAACAAGGTAGCTACTTATACCAAGGGTACTGGTGGTTATTCTGCGGTCTATGTGAGTTCAAGCGCTGGCCCTAGCGGTTCACCCACCTGGGACACTTATGGAGCAACATTTTAATTAAAGGAGAAAAACAATGAAAGCCAAGATAACGCAGAAATCAGAACTAACACTAAACCTAAGACAATACTTTACCTTTGACATTCTTAGTGACACTGGAGAAGCAATCCTCACAAGTCAAGCTATTGAATGCTCACCATCTACCGCAGTAGAGGAAATTAAAGCCAAAGTTCAGGCTTATGCAGAAGAATACGAAACAAGCGAACAGTTAGAAGTAGGGACTGAGATAAGCTAATGGCAATCCGAGTAGCTAACGCAACAGCCAACGCCTCCACCGCAATCTGGGAGCCTTGTTTAGCTACGCCTGTTATTACGACCTCAACCTCAACTGTTACAAATGCTGGTATCTTTACAGGTACATTCACCGCACCAAACACCACAGGTAAAACTACAGGGGTGATGGTACACGTTGCAACTGTACCGAGTAACGGAGGCAACTTTGTTGTCACCCTACAAGAAGCTACTGTAGATACCGCTTGTACCGCCACTATAAACAATGCAGATATCAAACTCGGCTGGCAGTATGTACGCTTTCCTACGCCTTATCAGTGGACAGCGACAACCGCAGGGCGATATCGTTTTAAGATATCTAACTCAGTCGGTACATCGGGTGCATTGAACTTAATCGCTGCGGCATCAACTGTTACATTCATAGACACATACGATTCCCCAGCAGCTCTTGGCTCAACAGATAACTTCTTTGTGCCAGGCTTCCATAATTCGGGGGTTACTGATATAAAAGTCACCGTAGACGGAACATCACTTGTAAATGGCGCAGGAACAGATACCAGCGTAAGCGTTAGTGCGCCACTCACGGTAGGAGCTGGTATTCAAATATGTAATGGTGGAGAACTAGAATGGGACACTGTCGCAGACGCTACGCTACAAACAAGGGGTACGATTATCATACATGACGGTGGAACGTATGACCGTTCAGGAAATACCTCAGACCGAACCATTGTTGCTAAACAGATTATTGACAACAACACCTCGGCAGGACAGTTCCGCATTATTACAAAGCAAGGTGCAACCTATCTCACGCCTGGGTATGAACTTGATACGCCTTACGCTGAATATGTATCTGGTACAGGTACTTCAGCTTCGCACTTTACTGTAGACCGAGCAACCGACTGGGCGGTAGATGACGAAATTGTCATAGGCGGTAGTGCCTACGGAGAACGAGAAAAAAGACTTATTAAAACGGTCTATTCATCTACAGAGTTCCAGACCTGTACTACTGCTGGTGGTGCAGAAGCAGCACTTACTTACGCTCATACTGCCACTGAAACAGTAGTCAATATAACTCGTAACTCGCTTTGTGTACCTGAAAACGCAGCTAGAGGTACGTTCTTTGCAAACGATATCCGAACTGCTGCTGATTGTGATTTAAGCTGGTCACGCTGGGACAACATTTCACAGGGTTCTGGTACTGGTGTAATCCAAATGGATAACTCAGGAACATCGGACTTCATTATCGACCACATGGTAGTAAATGGTAACGGTGGCGGTAACAGACAGGGTGTCTCAATGAACTCACAGACCACTCGTACTATTACTGGACTTGTATGTGTAGACCTCGCCTCAACCAACACAGGTTCAGGTTCAATTGCTCTCGGCTCAATCGCAGTACCTTGTATTAACCAGACACTCGTAGACTGCTTTAACATTGGCTCGACCTCACAGGGTCTTTATCTGTCTAACGCCTACGGTAATACTCTGACAAACTTCCGAGCTTCAGCAGGTAACACAACTGGTGCGGCAGCAGGAGCTTCAATTCATATCGCCTCATCTGGTGGTAACACTTTCAACGATTGTAGGATTGACTCAACGAGGGTTCAGGGCATATACATAGCAGGTTCACTTGGCGATACATTCAATAACCTCCGTTCTGGTGCAATCGGCACAAACACCATTGATATGCTCACCGTTGCAAACTTCAAGAATGATGTGCTATTCGCAGACTCAAACTTCAGTTCAGCTACGCTTATCTCTAATTACCAGAATCAACTTATTGGTTCAGAGATTAAGTTTCAGAATATGGATGATAATACTTCAAAACACCGCTGGTACACAAACTACGGTTCAGCGTGGACTGCTGGTTCTGGTCTAACAGATACAACAGTAAGAACTGCTGGTTCGTTATCACTTGTTATTAAGCCTGAGAACAACACCGCTGGGTTTAGTTGGACATTCAAGATACCAGCCAACCCAACCTCTAATGTCGGTATATTTGGGTATGGGTATAGGAACGCTACTTTCTCAAGTGGTACTTTCAAGATTGACCTATTTCTTCCTGGAACATTACTGACAGCCACTCCAGACGACACGATAACACTTGCCACTACTACAGGTACATGGGATTTACCGTTCAATATATCCGCATATTACTCAGGTGCGGTCGCTCGCTATGCAACGGTTCGTGTAACAGCTATTACTTCAACAGCAGGAGCTTACGCCTTTTTAGATGACTTATACGATGCTGGAACAGGGAATAAGGTAGCAGGACTCGACCTCTGGGATTCGGGTAAGCCAAGTGAGATTATGGTTCAGTCTGACTTCTCGGTTGTACCAGCGGCAGTATGGGGCTTCTCAGATGCTAATACCCAGGCAAATACTATGGGTCAAAGACAAGTAGATGCCAGCGATGACGCAGAACTGGCGGCAATCAAGTAATATGCTAAGATAGGGGAAACAACCTACTTAAAAAAGAGAGGTATCGTATCAAAATCCTAGCAGTCCACTCAGCATTATCTAAAGACCACAACAAACGGTCTGCGGTGGATTTATGGCGCTGCTACAGGCCGTTGACCGAACTAGCTAAACATGTAGATTGGCAGATAGACCATCAGCCAACCTTTATTAAAGGGATTGAGAAGTACCGAGATGCTAAAGAGTTTACTACAGACGAGCTAGATAAAGCTTTCAAAAAGGTGTGCGAGTACGATATTGTGTTTAGCTCGTACCATGCCGACCCCACTGCCTACTCCATGTTAAAGGTCGCTGCTGATAAAGCTGGTACTCAGTTTGTAATGGATGTAGATGATGATATGTTCTCAGTCAACCCAGATAACCCCTTTTGGATTAAGATGACAGATGAGAAGTGCTACTGGATGCAATGTATGATACGAGATAATGCCTGGATATCCACCACTACCGAAACGCTTGCTAAGGTGTTTAGAGATAGGAGAGAGCTACCAGCCGACACGGTGTTTGTGAACCCCAACCTATTACCCGAGGTATATAAGGCTACCCCCTTTAAGAACAAAGATATCGTTATCGGTTACTTCGGTGGCTCATCCCACTACCAGGACTTGCACGAAACAGGTGTAGCTGAGGCACTCGAGAAGCTTATGAACGAGAATAAGAATGTACGGTTTAAGGCAGTAGGTATGCCGTTAGATAAATATGTACCCCGTAAGAGGTATGAGTTTGTAGACGGTAAACGAGGTGATGGCTGGGTTAAGGGCATATTCCCCGAACTCCACATGGATATAGCACTTGCCCCGCTTCATGACAACATATTCAATCACGG
>OFRF01000252.1_pt1 | contig 14700 bp, 31 predicted proteins | sample 1543081 | NCBI WGS metagenome assembly OFRF01 (sample SAMN07774232, study PRJEB24372) | wastewater metagenome
TTGGTTCGCTTCGGATACAGGGCCTAACCATTCACTGCAACGGACCGAGTACGGCCGCTGAGTTCAAACGTTAGGCTCAACTCTGCGCCCCTCTCCGGTCAGGGCGCGCAACTGGGTGGGGGTGAGGGTCATGCGTCTACAGCCTCGCCACGCGGGTGACTGAACGGCGTGAACTCCCACGGTCCGCCGCCGTAGCCTTCCGCGCTCTTGCAGTGCGCCGCATGGCACTCCGGATGCATCTTCACCGTTCCCGCTTCGCCATTGTCATAGCAGCGCCATCGGGTGTACTTCTCGCCTGGGTTGACCAGTTCGCCGCAACTCATGCAAAGGTGCTTCTTGCGGGCGGTCAGCGTTTCAGGATCGGTGCAATGCATCATCTCTCCCCTTCGACCTGCTGCGCTGCCTGCTCAGTGACAGTTACGGTCCACTTCTTCCCGCCGCCTTCAATATCGAAGGTTCCGCCGTGGAACTCTGCTTTCTCCAACAAAGCGCGCAGTACATCGCTTGTCACATCTCGCTTCTCACCCACAAAAGCGTCCCCGGCCCTATTGGTGCGGCCAAGGAATATGCGCCCCGTCAGAGGGGAAACTCCGATTCGCGCGCTCACGTCTTCTCCTGCGCTGCCTTGGGGGCGATGCCGCGGTCCATGCGTTCTAGTTCGGCGAGGATCAGCGCACCGGCCTTGACCAAGCTGCGGCGCGGGTCTGTCGGCTTCCACCAGCAATCCTCCCAGCACCAGCCGTGTGGGATCGAGCCGTCGCGGTAGGCGTCACCCTGGGATTGCGGGTGCAGCGCGTCGGCGGCATGCAGCGCGTAGGCTGCGCCAGCGCCGGCCAGTTCGCCGCTGTCGTGTTCATCGTCGTGCGCGGGCGTCCAGCCCTCGGCCTGAATCTGCCGATGGCGTTCGGCCAGCACATCGCGTGCGGCCTCGGTCAGCGGCACAGCCTCCACCACTGCATGCGGTTGGGTGGATGGTGCGGAGGCGTAGAGCGGCGTCCAGACCGGATTAACGACTTCATCACGTACAGGCTTCGGATCGGGTGGGCCATCAAATGAAAGCGAACTCGGACCGCTGCCGCTCCAATCTTGTCGAAGCCACGCCACTGGCTCGCCCTGCGCGCTCGGCGCGCTATAGAACCTTTCATCCGCCACAGCCTCCACCACTGCATGCGGTTGGGTGGATGGTGCGGAGGCGAGGGCGTTGATTGCCTCGTTGAGCTTCGGCAGGATCAGGCCGATCCGGTAGTGCATCACGCCACCGATCAGGAAACCGGGGCCTTGCAGTTCCTCCAGCGCTAGGTATGCCTGCTGCACGATGGCGCGGACTTCCATGCGGTCAAACGCCACTGGCTCGCCCTGCGCGCTCGGCTCGGGCGCTGGTGCTGCTTGTGCTGTCTTGCGGCTGTTCTCTTCGTCAACGAACCAGATGCCGAGGCCCTTGCGGATGCTCTTGGCTGCATATCGCTGGCCAGCCTTGAATCGCTCAACCTCTTGTGAGTCGGTCGGCTTGTCCTTAATGTCTTCGATGAACTCGCACAGTTCAAACGCAGCCCTCCTCACTTCGTCGGCAGTAGGCGCCACTGCTCCCGCCACGGGCTGCGCGGAGAGGGCGTACCGTGCGCGCATGTCCTTCGCCAGATATGGGTGCGTTGCCTCCACGTCATCGGCGTAGGCTGCGAGTGCCGCCTTCGCGTGAGGATCATGGTCGATGTCCAGCACGAAGTATTCGCGCCCATCATGCTTTTCGCCGGGCTCGCTGCTACCGTCTCTGCGAAGCACTTTGAACTTGTCGAACAGTCCTTGTTTCTCGGCTGGTTTGCTGGTGTCTCGCTCAGCCAGCGCATGTCTCGTGTCGGTCATTGCTGCTCTCCCTCGGGTCCGCCGTGCATTGGGCACGCAAGTCCCGGAACATGCCCGTCATAGCGCAAATCCTCGCGCATCATTCTCCCCGCGCTGTAGTTCATCCACATGCGCGACGGTGGGCGATTGCCGTATGCAAGCCTGTCGCATGTTCCTGCTGGGCAACCGTTTATCCACATCGGCACAGAGCAAACGCCAAGCGCACCAGCTACAGCGGCGTTGTGCTCCTGAAAGCACTCGTGAGAATGGCTTATGCCGTCAGTGCAGCCGCAGTTGCTTCCTTTGCATGCGGGGTACTGTCTCGTGTCGGTCATGTCGTCCCCTTCGTTGCGTCGATGGCCTGGGTTCCCGCAAGCAGGTTGTGTGCTTTCGCAAGCAGAGTGCCAGTCTGCGCGTCGTGCATCATCGACTCGGCGATCAGATCGGCAGCGCAACTCATCGCCGTCCTCAGCGCCTCAACCTCAGCACGAAGGCGGGTGATTTCGGCGATGGCGTCTTCCGCGTCAACTGCGGTGATGTGCCACTTGTCCTTTTCCAGCCTCTCCACAATGTCTGTATGGTCGGTCATGCTGCAGCCTTCCGAAGTGCCTTGGTGTAGTCGTCCAGAGCGTTCATGAACGAGTGCATATCCAGGACCAGCTTGTCGATGTACGCCTGATCACGCTCGACGCGGATCGGCCGCATCGGCAGCCGCGGGTGATAGGGCACCATGTCGCACCAGCGACGGCCGGTGATCCACATGCCGCCCTGCATCTGGTCCATGTACTCGCTCACGTCGCGCGTGATGTACAGCTGCGCCAGCTTGTAGGCGTTGGCTGGGCACTTGATCTCGATGAGCCCGTCTTCACCGACCAGGCCGTCAGGCGAGTAGCCGAACGGCAGCGAGTCGTGTAGGCAGATGCCGGCCTGCGTCACGAACGCGCCAGTCTCAGCCTCGTAGCAGGCCCGCGCCTCGTTCTCCAGTTCCGTGCCGCGCTGCATGGCCGGCGTCACGAATGTGTCGGACAGGTCGCCGGTCAGCCGCTCGATTGCCAGGGATGCCATGTAGTCGAGTTGCGCAGCTGACGCCGCACCCTTCGCCAACTTCGAGCGCGCGTCCTTGAAGCGCGACGCGGTGACCAGGCCGGTGCGGGCCTTCAGCCACTCCGGGCTGCCCTGCTCGCAATCAACGATCCGCATCGTGCGCTCCAGCAGCCTCGGCGGCTTCCATCTCGGCCACGAATGGGTCGACAATATCGGCCGGCGCAGCAGGCGGCAGCGCGGGGCGTGCGCGGTCAACCTCAGCCGCTCGAGCCTTCAGCGTCTCGTGCTGGCCCATCAGCGCCGTGCGGGCGTCCTTGCTGGCAGCCTGCCAGAACTGGCGATAGGCCTCGGTGCCTTGATCGGCAACGGTCTGGGCAGCCTGCAGCAGCGTGTCGTCGGGTTCCGGCTGCACGATCTCGGCCGCGCCCATGTTCTTTGGGGCCGGCGCGTAGGTGTCGCGCGCTTCCTCTGACACCAGCATGCCGCCGATGGCTGCCGGATAGACGGCGCGCACACCCTCAGCGATGCACCGTGCACGCAGCATGGCGCGCGGGTAGTTCTTCCAGTTGTCCTTGCTGGTGAGGCCGATCTTCTTGGCCTGGTCGATCGTCCACGCAATCGGCACGCTGCCGCCCTGCGGATGCGAGAACGTGGCGTGCGCCTTGGCGTCGGTCAGTTCGTGCCACTGCACGCTGCCGCCGGCCTGCTGGAAGCGCGCAAGCACGCTGTGCGTCTTGCGGGCTGCGCGACCCTGGATGATGTCGTAGTCCTGCGCGATGGTGGCGGGGTGCTGTCCCTCGGCCTGGGCGACAAGCATCAGAGCAATGGCCTGCTCTGCCGACTTCATGCCGAACAGGCCGGACTTTGCCAGGGCCGTGCCCATGCGGGCCAGGTCGTCAAAGGGAATCAGTGCGTTCACAGGATTCTCCAAAAGTTGCGCACCATGCGCAGCAGCCGAGCCCACAGCGGGCGGTGGCCCACCTCAATCGCGCACGCGTAATCTGTGTGCCGCGGGAAGGCTTCGACGGACGTGCGGGGGTAGCGGCGGGTGGTGGTCATGCTGTCACCTCGTTGGGTTTGCCTGCCCATTGCAGGGTTTCGTCTTCGCCGTCAGTCGGGCGGATGGGGCGCAAAGCGCAATCCGCCCAGTCAATTCCATCACCGTCAGCATCTTCAAGGTCAGGATCACACACCCACGAGTCATCAAACAGATCACTGACCCTCACGACAGTCACGATCTTTCCCCGGTGATACGGGCACTCAATGCTGACGATCATCGCCAAGTCTCCCGGTTTGCAGTTCATCGCTCACCTCGCCAGCCAATGCGCCAGCGCGACGCCGCCCAGCACGCCGAGCACCGTTGCGAAGATCACGTCCCCGATGCGCGAACGCTCGGCCGGCGCGGGCTTCTGCTGGTGCGCCGGCACCGGCCACGGCTTGCGCGTCAGGTGCTCGAAGTCCTGCTCGCTCAGCAGGCCTCCGGGCTCGGTGTCCTGCGTGTTCGTCATGCCAATCGTTGCCATCACGCCTCCAGCACCCGCAGCGCGACGCGCTTGCAGTAGTCGTTGATCTCGGTGCGGATCAAGTGCCCGAGCGCGAACTCGTGGCCCTGCTGCACCAGCGTCTTGATGCGCGGCGCCAGGTCGTACAGCGCATCCGACAGATCCAGCGCCGACAGCCCGCGCAGCACTTCCGCCGCCTTCCAGTCGATCTGATCCTGCGTGACGCCGGGCGCTTCGATGACGCGGCTGTAGTCGCGCGCCTGAATCGGGGTGAAGTCGATCATTGCTGCACCCCCGCGAACACCTCAGCCAGCTCGCCCATCGCGCTCTCGCTCCAGCCGCCCATCTGCACCGCCAGCGCGCGGCCTTGGGCTCGCAGCGCTTCCTTGCGGGCAGCGGCTTCGCGTTCGGCGCGGGCGTCGGCGCGGGCTTGTGCCGCAGCCTTCATCAGCGTGCGTTGGAACTGCTGCGGGGGCAGCGTGGTGTCGACGATCAGCTTGCGAGGCATCACAGCACCTCCATGGGGGCCGGTTGCGGCGTGTTGGCTTCGATCTTGAACGCGGCCTTCATCAGCGCCTCTGCCATGGCCCGCGATTCCTTCGCGTTCAGCAACGCGCAGTAGTTGAAGCCGCCGGCACTACAGTGGATGAATGCGGCGTTGTGGACGTGTTCGAAGTCGACGTGCAACTCTCCTGAGGTGTCCTTGCCGTTGTGGATCGTGGTGCGTTCTGCCATTTGGTTCTCCAGTCATGGCCCGATGTGTGGGCCGATGGGTAGACTGTGCCAAACGTGAAGCGGTCTGTCAAGCGACTTTCTGCACGGAGTAGTGAAGCAGTCGGGTATTGTCAAGCCTCCCGATCTGTGCCATAGTGTGAAGCATGAGCCCTGAACAACTCCGAGCATGGTGCGACGCTAAGCGTGGTCGCCTGTCTGGTCTTGCCCACGCCCTCGGGCAGCACAGGCAGTTCGTCTGGCAGTGGGCTGAGGGCGTACGTCCGATCCCTCCGTCGATGCTGCCCGTCGTGCTGCACGAGATCAAGCGCACCGAGCGCCTCGAAGCCGAAAAGCTCGCAGCATGACCTACGAAGTCCCGGTATTCGTGACCGATTCCGCGCTTTCCTCCGGCGAAGTGCGCAGCGCTGGCCCACACAAGGTGCTGACGTCCGCCGCGCTGCTGCAGTACGTCGCCCAGAACCCCGGCCTGTCCCCGCGCCAGATCGGCCGTGTGTTCGGCATGCAGCCCAAGCAGATCAGCACCAGGCTGTGCAAGCTGCGCGACCGCGGGTGCCTGGAGTCGCGCGGCACGACCGTTCCGAATGCACCGCTGATCTGGTTCGCTACCGGCGTGCCGTTCTCCACTCCGAAGCATCGGTTTGCGTGGTCCGACCACGAGAAGGCCACGCTGCGCACCGTGTGGCCCGTGGCGCCGCGCGATGAGGTGCTGGTGGCCCTGCCGGCGCGCACCTGGGAGGGATGCATCGAGCAGGCCTTCCGCATGGACCTGAAGCGCAAACGCAACATCGGCCGCGACATGCTGGCGCTGCAGATGGCGAGGAACCAGAAGGCGGTCAGCGTCGGCATTCCGCCAGTGACAGCGCCGGCCATCGTGCGCAAGGCTATCGCCAGCATGACACCGCTCGAGGCGGCTTGGATGGGGAGGCTCAGTGCCTAACCGCATCCTGAGAGAAGGCATCCTCACCAGCCCGCGCATGTCAGGCGGACTGGAGTGGCCCGCGCCTAGGTCGTTATCGACGGCAGAGGAGGTCTTGGCTGTCCGGGCCGCACTCCCTCGCCTGTCAGCGGGAGACCCGCGCCAGGCATACAAGTGGGAACTTGCAACGCGGCTCAGGAAATTGCGCGCGAAGGCGGCCGGGGAGGTTGATAGACGCGTCGTTGCTCGTCTCTTTTCGGCGGCTGGCGACGTGTGTAGCGAGTGCCATCAAACGATGGCAGCGGGCAGCAAGCGTCGGCCAACGCTGGACCATCGCGTTGCCCTTGCCAACGGCGGGACTAACGAGGCTTCAAACCTGCGCGTCATTTGCAATCGGTGCAACTCAAGGAAGGCCGACCGTGCCTAACCGGATTGTCAGAGACGCAATATTGACCAGCGAAGCCGTGTGCTCGCTGGCATGGCCAGAGGAGGTCTTCTATCGACGTTTGATGAGCATCGCCGATGACTACGGTCGCCACGAGGCAAACCCACAGCTACTGCGTTCGCGGTGCTATCCCCTGCAAACCGACCTAGTACGTGTCGCGGACATAACCCGATGGATGGCTGCGTGCCAGAAGTCCGGTGTGATCCTTGTCTACGAGGTGGCCGGTAAGCAGTACTTGGAGATAGCAAAGTTCGGACAGCAGCAGCGAAGTGCGAGCAAGTGCCCAGCACCGACATCATCTGATAGCAAATGCGCGCAGACGCCAGCAAATGCTCACCTAGACGTATTCGTATTCGAAGACGTATCCGTATCCGAATGCGTAGTTGGCGGCGCCGCGCAAGACGCGGCACCTACACCTCCGCCTCCCTTCGATGGAACGAACGCCGAAATCCTCAACGGCAAGGCCGTGGTGTGCATCGCGGCTTCGTTCGAACTCCCTGAGGAATGGGGCGTTGATGCTGAGGCGTTGGGGTGGAAGCCGGCCGAGGTGCTGCGCGAGGCGGAGAAGTTCCGGCAGTACTGGACCGCTGGCCGTGGCAAGGGCACGCGCCGAGCCGTCAAGGGCTGGCGTCAAACGTGGTCGAACTGGCTTGAGAAAGCCGCGAAGGATGCACGATGAGCACCTACAGAAAACGGACTGGCGACGCTTCTCCGCGTGAAGAGGACTACCCGTCCATGTCGTGCGGATGGTGCCATGCGCCGACGAAGGTCACAGCTCTGAGCATGTTCGGCGGGCGCTGTGGTCCGTGCTATGGCCGGTACTGCGCTGAGGTACATCCCGGGCCGAACGTCGGCGACAAGCGACACGAAGGCCCGAAGGCATGGGCCTATGCGCTCAAGGACCGCGAGGAAAACGGCGCCGCTCTGTCGTCGGTGCAGCGGATGATGTGGCGTGCTGCGCTGCGTCACGACGAGGTGGCCGCATGAACCGCACCTTCTGCTTCAAGTGCCTCAAGCGCCAGGAAGGCGGAACAGGCTCCGGCCGGCAGTACCGCTGCCCGAAGTGCCACGCCGAGCGCCTGGCCGCCATCCTCGCCGGCCAAGCACGCCAGCGACCGCAGCAACGGAGCGCCGCATGAGCGTGACGCCATCCATCAAGCTGGTGTCCTACGAGGACCGCGTGGGCGGATTCATCTTCGTGGCCGTCCCCGACGAGCGAGGCCGCTACATCCGCACGGATCGCAGTGTCGCACTGGTTGCCTGCCCGCAGTGCCGGTCGATCAGGGGCGAGCCCTGCAAGCTGTCCCAGGGCTATAGCGGCGGCACGCATGCGCTGCGCCGTACCGCGGCCGGCAAGTACCGCGGCCAGCAGGATGACGTGGTGGTGTCGCCTGTGGACAGCACGCCGATCCTGGGTGGCGCCGTCGAGTTGCTGGTTGAACCGAGGGCCATCGCATGAGAACCGCCCGAGGCCAGCGCACCCTGCACACCGCTCGCTGCATCCTGGCTGAGCATGCCAAGGGGAAGAAGACTCCGCAGATGACAATCGACTGGGCACAAGCCATCGTCCGAGCCAACACACCGCGCGCCCGCGCGTTTGAGCAACAAGGGGAGAAGGCAGCATGACTAAACCACTCGTGATCTACCACGGCAACTGTGCAGACGGATTCAGCGCCGCGTGGTGCTTCTGGCGCAAGTACGGCGAAGGCGCCGACTACGTGGCCGGCGTGTATCAGCAGAGCCCGCCCGACGTGGCCGGGCGCGACGTGTACCTCGTTGACTTCAGCTACAAGCGCGCAGTGGTGGAGCAGATGTTAGCGGCGGCGAACCGCGTGACTCTGATCGACCACCACAAGACCGCGATGGATGACCTCCTGGCTCTGCGCTCACTGGACTACGGCGACCGCTTCGGCTGGTTCTGCGACCTGAACCGCAGCGGCGCGACGCTGGCGTGGGACTTCCTCTACCCAGGCGAGGCGCGGCCTCTGCTGCTGGGCCATGTGGAAGACCGCGACCTGTGGCGATTCAAGCTGGCCGGCACGCGCGAGATTCAGGCGTTCGTGTTCTCGCACGAGTACAGCTTCGATATGTGGGACAAGCTGATGAGCGCCGACCAGGTGGAACTGCTGAAGATGACTGCCTCCGGCGCAGCCATCGAGCGCAAGCACAACAAGGACGTGGCCGAGCTGGTGGGCGTGTGCAAGCGCCGCATGGTGATCGGCGGCCACGAGGTGCCGGTGGCGAGCCTGCCCTACACGATGGTCAGCGACGCCGCGAACGCGATGGCGCAGGGCGAGCCGTTCGCGGCCTGCTACTGGGACACCGCCGAGGGTCGCGTATTCGGCCTGCGCGCCGCTGACGATGGCCTCGACGTGAGCGACGTTGCCAAGCAGTACGGCGGCGGCGGGCATGCCAAGGCGGCCGGATTCAAGGTTCCTCGCTCGCATGAACTCGCACAAGCATGATGGAGGCAGCATGACAGACCGTGAACTGCTGGAGGCTGCGGCGAAGGCTGCGGGATACAGCGACGCCAAGTGGCAGGACATGGAGGGTTGGGGAGAGGTGCGCTATGGCTTCTCTTCGGCGATCTGGTCAGACAAGATTTTCGAGGAAGGCGGCTCCGGCTACTGGAACCCCCTCACCGACGACGGAGACGCGCTAAGGCTGGCGGTGAAGTTGCGCATGTTCCTTGACCTCGAATATCTGTGCGCTCAAGCCAAAAGCCATGCATGGTTTGGAGGTGGAGACGATCCGAGCGCGGGAATGGCGCACGATGAATGCGACCCCTACGCCGCCACCCGCCGAGCCATCGTCCGCGCTGCTGCTGCAATGGGAGAGAAAGCATGAAAACCGAACGCCAGGCGCACGACGCGCTGACCGACCGCCGCGAGTACAGCCCGCGGATCTGGTTCGAGCCGATGGAGGAGGCTGGGCTCGGGGTGGATGCCCGGGACTCGAAGCTGGCATCCGACTTCGCCGAACTCCAGGGCGAGCAACAGCGCAAGGTCGACGGCTGGGTGAACGCATGGGCCATCGTGCTGGTGCTGGCTGTGGCGGCTTGGGCGGTGTTCGCGTGATGCTGAGCTTCACCGTCCCCGGCCAGCCTCAAGGCAAAGGCCGCGCCCGCATCGGCAAGGTCGGCCCACACGCCCGCATGTTCACGCCGGCCAAGACCGTCGCCTATGAATCGCTGGTGTCGCACGCCGCGAACCAGGCCATGGACGGTGGCGCGCTGATCGACCAGGCCGTCCACGTCTTCATGACCATCACCTGCCAAGTGCCGGCCAGCTGGTCGAAGAAGAAGCAGGCCAGCGCACTGCTCCAGCAGATCCGCCCGACCACGAAACCCGACATCGACAACGTCGAGAAGGCCATCTTCGACGGTTGCAACGGTGTCGTGTGGCGCGATGACGTGTGCGTTGTGGCTGTGACGAAGGAGAAGCGCTACGGGGCCACGCCTGGGGTGTTCGTGACGATCGCGCCGGCTGAGGTGGCGGCATGACCTGCCAACACTGCACCGACGCCGAGCAGCAACCCCGCAGCGCCACGTTCGCGCCCGGCTGCGTCTCGTGCAAAGCCCGCGCCATGGCAGCAACCCGCGCCGATCTGCTCGAGGACTACCAGACCGCCGCTAGAGCCATCTTCGGCGACAAGATCAAGGAAGGCCAAGCGCTGGTCAAGGTGTGGCTGCAACGCATGAAGCAACGGAGAACCGCATGAAGACCCTGACCATCATCCTGGCTGCCCTGATCCTCTGCGCATGCGGCGGTGGCCGCGACGACGACCCCGACGCGCGCAAGGACACGCCTCCGCCGAAGTGCCACGATCACCGCTGCAAGTGAGGCGCCGATGCTGACCCTCTCCCGCACCAAGCGCTTGGACTGGCCGCGCATGCTGGCCAACATCCGCAAGCAGGGCATGTCGCTGCAGCAGGTGGCCGACCACATCGGCGTGACGCGCGAAGGCCTGGGCAACTGGACCGCCGAGGAAGCGATCGGCGAGCCGGCATTCTGGACCGGCGCGGCGATGATCGAGCTGTGGTGCGAGCGCACCGGGCTGGCTTGGACCGACCTGCCGACGCGCACCGTGACCCTCTCTGTGTCCGCTGTTCTGCGCCAGACCGCGTAAAGATTTCTCCGGTGCTGGTCGCCGACATTGCCTGCGTCCCAATCCCCCGGAGCGCAGAGCATGGCCACCAAGCCGACCAAGATCCCCGGCGCTGCCGATGACGCAGCCAAGTCCGCGCCGATCGCAGAGACGCCGGCCCCGGCTGTCGCTGCCGACGTGCCGAACGCGATCGACGTCGACCTGGCCACCCTCAAGAGCCCGATCCTGACCCGCCAGGGCTGGCTCGTCCCGCCCCCGGCCGAGCGCAAGGCCTGACGTCATGTGCGATCCGGTGTCGATGGTTCTCGGCGCAGTCGGCGGCAAGTTGCTGGGCGGCAGTGGTGGCGGTGGCGGATCGTCCACCGGCAACGCTGAGGCCGAGCGCATGAAAGCCGAGGCCGATGCTGCCACCTCAGCGAACCAGCGGCTGGCCATGGACCAGAAGCGCCGCCGCGAGCAGCAGAGCCTGATCGCCCGCGGTGCACCTGGTGGCGTCGGCGAGCAGCCCGGCACCGGTGACAGCCCGCTGTCGACCGCGCAGACCGTCATGCGCCAGGCCGGCAGCCGCTTCCGCGATGCGCCCGACATCAGCCAGTCGCTGATCGCTCGAGGCGCCGGCCAACTCAACCCCGCCGCTCCTGCTAGCCCGACCCAGCCCAACCGGCGCAAGACGATCGGCGGCTACTGATGGCCGACGACGACCAAGCCGGCCTGATCATTCGGCGCCTGGCCGGGCTGAAGTCCGAGCGCGGTCGGCACGAGAACGTGTGGCGCCGCTGCTTCGAGATGACCTATCCCGAGCGGTCTTCCGGGCTCAATGGCGACCAGGTCGACGCGCAGTCGGCGCAGAACCGCAAGGCGCAGATCATGGACTCGACGGCGTCGGACTCGGTCCGGCTGCTGTCGTCTTCGATCATGTCGGGCATGACCCCGGCGAATGCGGTCTGGTTCGCGCTGGATGCCGGCGACGAGTCGGACGAGGAACGGCGCTGGCTCGATGAGGCCGCGAAGTTCCTGTGGGAGTCGATCCACGCGGCCAACTACGACGCGGCGAAGTTCGAGTGCACGGTGGATTCGGTGTGCGCGGGCTGGTTTGCCATGTACATCGACGAGGACCGCGAGAAAGGCGGGCTCACGTTCGAGCAGTGGCCGATCGCGCAGGTGTTCTACGCCTGCTCCCGCTCCGGCAGCCCGGTCGACACGGTCTACCGCGCGTTCAAGCTGACCGCCGAGCAGGCGATCACGGTCTACGGAGAGCAAGCCGTCAGCGAGAAGATCCGCGACTGCATCACCAAGGGAAAGCACGGCGAGCAGTTCGAGTTCGTGCATGCCATCTACCCGCGGCGCCTGGCCATGTCCGGTGGCCGGCTCAAGCAGAACCTGCCGATCGCTTCGTGCCACATCGAGGTGAGCGAAAAGAAGGTGGTCCGCGAGTCGGGCTATCACGAGATGCCCGTCGTCGTCGCGCGCTGGATGACGCTGCCCGGCTCGGACTACGCAGTCGGCCCGGTGTCGAACGCGCTGCCCACGATCGAAAGCCTGAACGAACTGCTGGTGCTCGAGTCGCGCGCCCTGTCGCGCGCTGTGGCTGGCGTGTACGTGGCCGAAGACGACGGCGTGCTGAACCCGCGCACCGTCAAGGTCAAGGGCGGGTCGGTCATCGTGGCCAACTCGGTCGACTCCATCAAGGCCCTGCCTTCGGGCGCCGACTTCAACGTCTCGTTCTCCAAGGCCGACCAGATGCGGGCCGAGATCCGCCGCATCATGATGGCCGACCAGCTTCCGCCGGTGGATGCCCCGACCAAGACGGCGACCGAGTTCTATGCCCGCGCCGCGCTGATCCGCCAGCTGCTCGGCCCGCTGTTCGGTCGCTTCCAGGCCGAAGACCTGGCACCGACGATCCTGCGCGTGTTCGGCCTGGCCATGCGCTCCGGCCAACTGCCTCCGCTGCCTGACTCGCTGGCCGATGCATCGCTGACGATCCGCTACCAGTCGCCGCTCGCCCGGGCTCAGAAGCTCGAGGAAGTGTCGGCGCTGGAGCGGCTGCAAAACAACGCCTTCGTCATGGCGCAGGCCGGCAAGCCCGAGGCGCTGGACCTGATCGACTCCGACGCCTCGCTGCGGCTGATGGCCGACAGCCTGGGCGCACCGTCCAAGGCGCTGCGCAACGAGAAGGCTGTGGCCATGCTGCGCAAGTCGCGCGCTGACCAGCAGGCCGCCGAGCAGCAGGCCGCGCAGGCCCAGCAGACGCAGATGATGGCCACCGACGCCGCGCTGCAGCGGCAAGTGAAGGCGACGGCATGAGCACCGAAGCATTTGCCACGCCGCAGCAGTACCGCAGCGCGTTCGAGTTGTTCGGCGACGGGCAAGCCGTGCTGGATGACCTGACGGCGCGGTTCGGCAAGTCCCCATTCGTTCCCGGCCAGCCCGACACGACCGCATTCAACTGCGGCGCCAAGGCGGTCATCGAGCACATCCACGCACAGATCCACGCAAGCGAGAGGTAAGCATGTCTGCACAACTCGGAGCCCAAGACGCACAAGTGGCCGGCCAGGCTGATCGCATCCCCGCGGCGCTCAAGGCGCAGCAACCCGTGCTGACCGCGCAGATCCAGATCATCCGCGCCGGCACCGGCAAGGTCGAGAACTACACCCTGACCGGCACGCCGGCACCCGACGAGCAACCGAAAGAGGCCCAGTAATGGCTGTCACCCACTCCACCACGATGCGCAACACGCTGGCCGATGCGGTCGATACCGCCATCGGCGCCAGCGGAAACCTGTGTTTCCGCCTGACCGGCACGGTTGGCGCCCCCGGCACCATCGTTGCCACCCTGCCGCTGTCCGCGACTGCGTTCGGCGCTGCAGCCAGCGGCACGATCACGGCCAACGCGATCACCAGCGACACCGCAGCCACGGGCAACGCGTCGCCGGTCGCAACTGCCACGCTCCAGACCTCTGGCGGCACGGTGGTTGTGCACTGCGCGGTTGCTGCCTCCGGTTCGGACATCAACATGACCGGTGGACTCACTGTCGGCTCGGGCGACACCGTGTCCTGCTCGTCGCTGACGTACTCGGCGCCGGCCTGACATGGCCATCACGACGCTCGACGGCATCTTTGCGGGGCTTCGCCCGCCAATCGAGTTTGCCAAGTCAGTCACGGCAACGCTCGTTGCTGGGCGTCCTGCGTCGCTGTGGCCGCTCGCCGGTATGCCCGGCGCAGGGTCGCAAAACGGCACGTTGAATGGTGCCGTGCTCGATAGTTCGACGACGATCCCGAACGGTGCGATTCCGCACTACAACCCCGCGTCAGGCAACGCCTATCTCGCCTATCTGGACGCGATGGCAACGCAGGCAGGGCGCCTGCTGGTGCTCGACCGCATCTGGAGCAATGGCGGATACACCATCACCAGCACGGCGGCGCAGAACAGCACGACGCCAACCTGGCCCAGCCGCTGCCCGACCAGCGGCACCGACGACACGCCGGAGACCACAGGCCTCGGCGTCATGCTCGCAGTCGAGGTCAGCGCAGCGACCGGCGCAGGCACGCCGACGATCACGATCAGCTACACCAACCAGGCCGGCACGGCCGGGCGCACAGCAACGAACATCATCGCAACGGTGGCGTCTTCCGCCATCGGTGCGACGTACTTCATCGGCCTACAAGCCGGCGATACAGGTGTGCGATCCGTTCAGTCTCTGACTCTCTCGGCGACGTGGACAAGCGGCACCATCAACCTGGTGGCGTACCGCAAGCTCGCGAGCATCCCGCTGCAGGCACTGATCCCCAACCAGGCCGACGCACTGACCGGACTCGGCACGCGCATCTACAACGGCACGGTGCCGTGGCTTGTCTTCGTCCCCAACACCACCACGGCAAGCGTGGTCAGCGGCTCATACGTCGAGACGCACGGTTGAACTAGGAGCCTGAGATGGCAGGCTCCATCGTCCAGTCGAAGTTCAATGAGGCGGCTGCGGCGGCGACCACAATCGCCACCGGCTCGTTCGGCTCGAACGTCACTGCGAACAATTGGCTATGGATTCTCGTCAACGGCGACGTTGCAGATACCACGACGATCACGCAGAACTCTGGCACGGCCACGATTGGCAGTGT
>OFRF01000253.1_pt1 | contig 14684 bp, 18 predicted proteins | sample 1543081 | NCBI WGS metagenome assembly OFRF01 (sample SAMN07774232, study PRJEB24372) | wastewater metagenome
GCCTTGGAGAATGCTGGGTTTCGGCATGGTGTGCTCCTTGAGTAGTTACGCCGCCGATTCGAGCGACGCGAGGGTGGAAATGAATCCAAAGCTGTAGGACAACTCGCGCGCGGCGCAGTCGCCCAGATCGAAATTCCAGTCACACTGGCCGCGCGCCATGCTCACCAACTGATGGCCGCCGAACGTCGCCGGCGCCACCAATGCGGCATGGATGCCACACTCGACAGGGTCGGCTGCCGCCTCCGGGTCGCCATCCGCCGCGACGAGAACGAAGGCCGTGATATTGGCGATGTGCTCGATGTGATTGACATACCCGGCTCCCGTCGGCTCATCGCGGCCTGACATCAGCGCAATCGCCGGCAGCTTGTTGGCCTTCAGTGCGTAATCCAGGTTGCGATGCACGGTGAGACCGGTCGCGGTGGCCAGAGCGGCGGCAATGGCCTCGACGATTTGCAGGCGGACGCTGCTCACGAAACCGGCCTCAGCATGGCGCGCGTCATCTCGCCGTCGAGGAACGGAAGCACGTCGCGCACGGTGTAGTCGAGTTCATCAATGGTGACGACATCGCCGCCGGCAATGTCCTCCGCATCGTCAGTGGCAAAGAGGATCTGCGGCTCTTCGCCCGAAACCATGCCGCCGAGAATCGCGGACGACACGCGCTTGAAGCGCGCGGAAAATGACGCACCCGGCCCGGCCTCCGGCTTCCACGCCACCGTGGCGATACGTCCCGGCATGTCCTCATCCAGGAACATCGCGACGTCGGCCGCGTCAAGCGCCATTCGTCAGTCCTTCGCGGCTCGCGCCGCAGGGCGGGCGGGCTTTTCATCGACCGCCGCCACAGCGCTTTCAAGCGACTTCGGCAGCACTTCCATGCCAATGGTTTCGCCGGCCTTGAAATTGACGATGGCGGTCGTCTTATAGACGCCTTCGCCGACGGCTTCGAGCGACAGCTTGCGCGCGCGCACCTGCGCTTCGGTGAGCGCGAGCACGGTGCCGGCATCGACGAACACCGTGCGGGTCAGTGTGTACTTTTTCATGAACATCCCTTTTTCAATGCCACGGATTCAGTCATGAGCCCGGCTGCGCGAGGTAGCCGGGCTCATTGCTCAAGCCGCCGGTTAAATCAGCGTGTTGAGGACAGCGCCCTGCCAGCGGCCGTAACCGACGTTGCGCCAGGTGTCGATGCCGATCTGGATGGCATCGTTGTCGAAGGCGTACTCGCTGTTTTCGTCCTTGACCTTGACGACCGGCGCGGTCTCCTCCTGGCGGATCAGCGACTTGATGCTGCCGTCGGTGCGGAAGGTGACGAATTCGTCCGTCCAGCTTGCGGCGGTCAAACGCGGATTCACAACCAGACCCACCGAATAGCCGTCGATGCTGAACATGCCCGGGCCCATATCGTTGGTCGAAGACAGCGCCGAGCGCGCCGCCGGCGCGAGTCCGACCGGAACCATCACCAGGAAGCTGCGCGCGTCTTCGTTGATCGGCTCGCCCCGGTCGTCCTTGAAGGTGAAGAACTGCGAAATCGAAGCGATGATCGCCTGCAGCATCTCTTCCTTCGAAGGTGCTGTCACCACGCCATGCGTCTGCGCCGGCAGGGCCGAGATGTCGGTCTGAATGTCGTTGTCCAGCGTGCCGCTGGAACCTTCGCTATGGTCGGTGTCGAAGAAATACTGACCGTCGTAGCAGACCGTAGAGGGGCCATTGACGATCAACGTCGACAGCAGGCTCGCGAAGTGCGATTGGCCGCGCTGTGCGAACTCGGCCAGACGGGCGCGGAGTTGGCCGGTCTTGTCGCGGCGCAAATCCGTGAGCGCGATTTCCAGCGTCGCTTCGAAATGCTTGTTCTTGATCTCGATGCTGTTCTGCGAGAAGCCCTTGGCCTGGCGACCGCCGATCCACTCGCGCAGCGCGGGCGGCATACCCAGCCACGGGTAGGTTTCAGAAGCCTGATCGCTGCCGAAGTAGTTCGACACGCCGTCAATCCAGCCGATGCCGTTGGCGGCGGCCAGTGCCTCGTAGTACATGCCGACAACGGCACGCGAGGAGAGAATGCTTTGATCCATGGTGATGGTTTCCTTTCGTGGTTGCCGGGATTAGCCTTCGCGCGCCCAGGTGCCGCGCATTTCCGTGACGACATAGCCGTCTGCGTCGCCCAGATCCAGCGTGACAAAGTCGCCGCGCCGCTGCGTGGCCTTGGTGCAAATCAAATCCTTGTTGTCAGCGCCAGTGATGTCCGGGCCGAGAACCATATCGGCGGCGGCCGGGCTGATCGTCACCGCCGTGGTGCCAAAGGCGCCAACGGCCAGGATGGTGATGCCGCCGAGGCCGTCGGCAATCGCCGGCAGGGTCAGCGCATCGGCGTCGCCCGCGTCGGTCACGCAAAACAGCTTGCCGGTATCTTGTGCGTCAAAAGTCTTAATACCGGTCAGCGTCTCGCGAACCGTCTTGTGCGCCCACGGATCCTTGATCACGCCGGCGTTGAATTCAACGACCGCCACGCCACTCGACACGAAGCGCTTGACGAAGCCGATGAATGCGCCGTCAGCCGGGTTGAAAGTGAAAGTATCGTCGTCGCTGGCATACACCGGCTGGCCGGCATCCGTGATCACTGCGCCAGTGACGGCGATTTCGATCTCGCCAGACTTGACGACCTCGACATAGATCGCCGCAGCGGCGCCGGCAGAGTTGTCAGCCTTGGCGACAGCGAAGCCGGCGAAACGATCCGCCGCGTTAAGCGGGCGGGCGTGGCCGCTGGCATCGACGACGCCGACGGCGGCGCCTTCATAGATGATGTCCGATGCGATGACCGGAAGATGATTGCGCTCGCCCAGTTCGTAGGCGCGCGGCTTGTTGGCTGCAAGAGTCGTCATAGTCCTGTCTCCTTATTTCGCGGTGGTCAGCAACTTGACCGTGCCGGCGGCGTTCGCCTTGGCAAAGGCCAGGTAGGTTTCGAATTGGCCGAACTCGGCGCGCAGGGCGGCGTCCTTCTCCCAGGTGGCCTTGGCACGCTCTTCGAGCGGCAGGCTGGCGTCGACCGCTGCAGCGGCAGCGCCTTCAACCGGCGCGGCGGCATGGGCGACCGGCTTCGGCGCATCGGCGACGAGCTTGTCGGCGCGGCCGGCGCAGATTTCGCGCTCGGCCTGGAGCACGGCGATGGCCGCCATTTCCGGCGTGGTCGCGCCGTCGGCCTTGAATTGCGCGATCAGCGCTTCATGGCCGGGCAGGGTGTTGGCTTCAATGGCCAGAATGCGATGACGCTCGGCGGTGGCGCCGACGGTGCGGCCCTCCTCCACCAGAGCGGCGCACAAGTCCGGATGCGCTGCGCGCAGTTCTTCCAGATTCATTGCGGATACTCCTTTCGGTTGGTAGGCTGCTTGACCGGACTGCTTGACCGCCAGCCCAGCGAGAACTTCTTCGAGGGTGCCGACGCGGTCGGCCATGCCGCGCGCGACGGCTTCAGCGCCGAGAAACACGGCGCCGCCGTTCCAGTCGGCGATCACGCCTTCCGGCGTCTTGCCGCGAAACATGGCGACATCTTCGATAAACACTTGCGCATGCGCATCGACCATCGACTGCATCTGCGCGAGGCCGGCATCCGTGTCGAGGTCAGGCCGCTTGTTCGGCGACTGGCTGCTGACGATTTCGGCCTTGGTCTGGTCCTTGCGCTTGTCGATGGTCAGCACCGCGCCGACGTTGCCGGCCATGCCGTTCTTGCTGACGACGACTTCCGGCGCGGCGGCGGCAATCCAGTAACCCGCGCTGGCCGCCGTGCCGTCGATGTAGGCCACCACCGGCTTGTGCGCGCCCCGCACCATGGCGGCAAACTCGGCGATGCCGGTCACCTGGCCGCCGGGGGAATTGATGTCGAGCACGATCGCCGCGACATTCGGGTCATCCAGCGCGGCGTTGAAATCCTTGGCCAGCATCTCGATGCTGGTCGCCCCGGAAATCTCCGTCATCAAATTCGCATAGCGGAAAATCGGGCCGGTGATCGGCACCACGGCGGTCGAGCCTTGCATCGTCACGCGCTGCGTGTTTTGCAGCGGGCGACCGATGCGCGCCTCGACGGCTTCGACGCCTTCGCCTTCGCGCTCGGCGATGGCGCGTATCGTCTCCAGCATGCCGGGCTCGATGGCCCAGGGCGTGGCGGCGACCAGGTCGAAAGCGCTGACGCGGCGCAGCCCCGCTTCCGGCGCGGCGCCGGGCGTGGCCATGGTCACGGCGTTCGGCTGGTCGATGGTGATCCGCAGGGGCTGGTTCATGGTTGCGATTCTTGCCGTCCCGGCTGTCTCATTTCAGGGGCGTTTGAGACGACTTTGGCGTCGGCTTCGAGCCCGGCCGCGCGGCGCGCTTCGATCTCGCGCACGCGTTGGCGGTGCTTGGTCTCCCAATCGCCGCCGTCATGCAGCAGCGATTCGGCCGCGAGCGTGGACACGCCGGCATTGATGCGCTCGATGGCGGCGCCGATTTCCTTGTTCGGGTCGATGCTGCCCGGGCCGTCCCCGGTCCAGACGGCGGCGCTCCAGGCGCGGCGGTAGGCGGGATCGGCGAAAAACCCCGGCGCGCGAATGCGCCCAATGGCAATCGCCTCTTCCAGCCAGAATTCGTAGATCGGCTGGCAGAAGGCGCCGGCCAGCCAGTCGCGCCGGCCACGGAAGAAACGCCAGGCGTCGAGCAACGCGGCGCGCGCGGCGCTGTAGCTGCTGTTGAAGTGCTTGATGACGACCTCGAACGGCAGCTCAAGGCCGACGCCGATCTGGCGCAGCACGGCCGACACGAACGGGTCGAACTGCGCATTCGGGCGACCGATGTCCGGCGCATCGATCGATTCGCCCGGCAACAGATTCACGGCGCGGCCGGGGTTGTCCAGACTGGCCGTTTGCACAGATCCATCCCATTTCTTGGCGCTGCCGAGATAGGCATTCTTCGACGCATCATCATCAAACAGCGAGTCGAAGGCTTCAGGATCCATCTTCACGAACACCGCGAAGGCTGCCGAGATGACTGCGGCGCTGATCTCGGCTTCGGTGTAACGCTTGAGCTGCTTGAGCGGCTCGATCACCGGCGACAGATACGGCACGCCGCGCGACTGCCCGGGACGGCGTCGGTCGAACAGGTGCAACACGGTGCGCCGTCCGTTGGCGTCGAACGCCGGGATCTTCGTCCAGGTCATGCTGGCGCGCTGGCGGGCGCCCGGGTGCCGGCTGGCGATGTGATAGCGCACCGCGGCGCCTTTTTCGTCGAGCTCGACGCCCTGCACCAGGCGCTCGGTATCGCCGCCGAAGCTCTCATTGCACAGCCGGTCGGCCTCGATCAGTTGCAGCGCCAGTCGGTAGGGCCGCCCGCCGCCGGCCATGGTCGGCAGAGCGACGACGTCGCCGCTCTCCAGCATCGAGCGGAAGGCCAGCGCCTGCAGCCCGTAGAAATTCTGCGTGCGGGTCAGGTCGCACTCAGTCGATTCGCACCACAAGCGCCACTCGCGCGAAACCTGATCGGTCCAGGCGCGCATCTGCTCTTCCGACATGCCGAGAAAAGCCGCGTCCGGCGTTGGCGTCACCGCCAGCCCGGTGCCGACCACATTGGTGACCACGGTGGAAATCGCCCCGCCGGCCAGGGCCGACGTGCGCGCGAGATCGCGCGAGTAAGCGCGCAGATCGCCGAGATCGGGAGAAATGTCGCCATCCGCATCGGACGCGCCCGGGTTCCAGTTCGCCAACGACGACCGGCCGCGCGCACTGCCGCCGAAGTACCCGCCGCCGAACGCCATGACGGCGCGCGCCTTCATGCGCTGCGCCGCCCAGCCAGGCGCCACCACGGCAATCGCGCGATCCAGGGCGTTGAGCTCGACCTTGCGCGCCATGCTCACCACCCCGGCGCGACAGTGCGCGCACGCCCGCGACCAGAAGCCGCCGCGCTGAGGTTCTGCACGCGCTTGTTCCAGTTGTCGATCCCGCGCTGGATCAGATCAAGATTCGCGCGCGTGAGCGACTCGCCGTCAATCGTGACGGCCTGCCCCTTCAGGACCTTGGTTTCCGCTGCGAGATATTCAGCAAGCTTCGCTTCAGCCTGCGCCAGAGTAATGCCAGCCATTGCGCCACCCGGTTGTGCGATGGCTGCACGATACGGAGGCTGGCTGTCTCATTTCAGGGGCGTTTGAGACACAGTAATGCTGCAACATCACGATAGCGCAACTCTATTGCGGATTTCTCCGACGGAACTACTTCTTCAACAACCGATACATCGACGACCGGCTGATTCCATGCCGACTGGCCGACTCAACCACCCGCCCACTGCGGCGCGCTTCCTCGACGGCGCGCTGCTTGGCTTCCTCTTTCGACGGCGGCTTTGCCGGCACATAGACGTCGCTGCGCCCCCAGTAGCGCCGCGCGGCGCCATCCTGACGCCGAATCTGATCGGCCAGGCTATCGGCAATGCGCTGCTCAAGCTCCCCGCCAGATGCCCCAGACCGCGCAATTTCCGCCAGCAACTCGACGAACTCCGGACGCTGGATGAACTCGCGCACCGCCTTCTCGGCGCGGCCGAGGAGGTCGGTGACGATGTCCTTCTCACGCCCGGTCATCGGCGCCGCCACGCTTCCAGCCGTCCAGAATCCCGCCAGACTGGCCAGGAACCGCCCGACGCCGTGGCGCATCGAGCGCACGGCCGGATAACCGGCAGGCCGCCAGCGCATACACCAGGCAATCGAGCGCCTCATTCCGTGGGCGCACCTTCACCCATTCATGGATCGGACGATGCCCCTTGAAGCGCGTCACCAGCTTCTCGGCAGCCAATTGGCTGAAATACTCGTCGTCGAAAGCCGCATCCTGCCGGAAATGCACATAACCCGGCCCTGGGTTCGTCATCTTCAGCCGGGCATAGAGCAGCGCCTTGCCCTGATCGACACCCAGCGGCTCGACCGCAGCGCCTTTCTTGCGGCGCGTGCGCAAGCGCTGCTTGCGGCGCTTCTCATCCTCGATCAGCGGCCGGTGCATGCCCGTCGCCCCCTTGATCGCCACCGCCCAGCGCCGCGACTCAACGAACCCATAAACCATACTGGCGTTGTAGCCGCTGTCGATGGCGGCGAAATCGACGCCAACATCGCGAAGCGCTGCATCGAGGTCTTCCCACACCTCCGGCTGCGCGGTATCGCCATCCAGGATCAAGTGATCAATCAGCCAGCCTTCTTCACCCTTACCCCAGCCGACGATGCTGGCTTCGATGCGGTCTTTCTGCACGTCGACGCCGGCGGCGATCAGGGCGATCGGCAGCGACTCGGCGGCGTACTCTTCGAGCCGGGAGATCAGGCTCAGATTCTCGATGCTGTCTCCCTGTTCTTCCCACACCTCGCCGAGATAGGTATTGACGAAGCCCTTCAGCTCGGCGGTATCGCCCTGGCTGTTGATCCACTTCTGCGCCACCGCGCGCCAGTTGAGGCCGAGCCCTGTCGGCGCATACAGCGCGTTGATGTGGTAGCCGCGATGCAGCTTGATACTCGGGCGCTCGGCGATCCAGCGGCCTTTCGCCAACATGTCAGCCTTATGGCCTTCATCGATCTCGGCGCCACACTCGCGACAGACGTACCAGGCGGTAATCACCTGCGGCAGTCCATGATCATCATCCGCCTGCGGCGCGGTGCGCCACTTCAGGCCGTGCGGCTTGCCCTTGCCGCCAAACTCCAGATGCTGGAATTCGCCACAGTGCGGGCAGGGTACGAAGTAACGGCGCCGGTCGCTGCGCTGATATTGCAGCTCGATGCGGCTCTGCCCGGCCAGCGTCGGCGTGCTGACCAGGTAGGTTTTCGCGCGGCTGAAGGTGCGCTGGCGGTTTTCGATCAGCGTCATCGGGTCGCCTTCGCCGCCGACGTCCCACGGAAACGCGTCGACCTCGTCGCAGATGACGTAGGGCAGGTGGTCGGAACGCAGCGAATCCGGCGAGTTCGCCCCGGCCTTGATGATGCGCGCCCGCGCGCCGTATTCAAGCAGATCGCCGCGATTGCTCTTGTTGCGGCTGGAGCGCGTGACCAACTCGGCCAGAGACGGCGACTCGTCGAGCATCTTCGCCAGGCGCGGGTTGAAGGAACGATCGCGCAGCTCCAGCGTCGGCACCACCACCAGAAGATCCTTGTTCTGCAGGTGCTGCATGATGTAACCGAGCCAGTTGTACATCGCCTCTGTGCCGCCAACGCCGGAAGACTTGATGAACGTCACCTGGCGCACCGGGCTGTGCTCGCTCAGCGCGTCCATGATCTCTTCGAGATAGGGCGTCAGCTGCGTGCGCCAGCGCCCCGGCGCGTTGGTGCCGCTCTTCAACTCGCGCACCCGGTCTGCCCACTGGCTCACCGTGAGCAGGTCGCGCGGTTTGACGCCGCGCCGCACCTGCTCGCCGACCACCGGCAGCATTGACGACACCCGCGCTGCCTCGGCGCCGATGCGCGCCAGCAACTCGTGCGCCGTCTCGGACATCAGGTAATGCACACGCGTCTCGTCGCCATCGCCGCGAATCGCGTCGAGCATCCGGTCGGCCAGTCCATCGAGCGCGTCAAGCAGCACCGTGCGCACAGCATCTGCAGCAGCCAGCAAGTCGGCCTGCGAGCAGGTTTCCGCCTGCGCAGCCTCGAAATCAGCCTTCGCCTGCGCCGCGCGCAGCGCCTCGCGTTCCGCCTGGAGATCGGCGAGTGTCGCCATCAGCGCTCGCGCCTCCACTCGTTCGCCCGACTACCGGACGTATCGCAGACCGGCGGCGGCGTCTTGCGCGTCATGCCTTCGCCGGTGTTGTAGCGCCACCACCGCCATTCGTGGCTGTCGAAGCCGCAGCGCTTGCAGATGCCGTCTTCGTCGGGTTGGTGGGTGAGGTGCCTGGTGGTGGCGGGCATGGCTGCTCCTATGTTTTACGGACGAACAAACGGCGGATGACGTAGCTGCGCGCCAGGCTGATCACGGTGAAATAACCGCCGATGGCCATGTTTTCGGCCAGCGGAAGATGCACGCCGAACAGGGGGAAGATGGCGATCTGGCTGACCACAGCGACGCCGTAGCCGATGGCGACGTTCGCCACGGATTCAACGGCGGACATGGTGCGCGATTGGCTCATGCACCGAACTCCTTGCCAGTCTCGGCATGCACGGCGCGCTTGCCTGTGAACTGCTGCCAGCGGCGGACGATCACGTCCACGTACTTAGGGTCAAGCTCCATGAGGCGGGCGTGGCGTCCTGTTTTTTCGCAGGCGATCAGGGTGGAGCCGCTGCCGCCGAAGCTATCAACCACGACCTTCTTGTCTGGCTGATCCTGCAAGGCCAGTTCAATCAATTCGACTGGCTTCATGGTCGGGTGTACCGTATTTCTCTGGCGCTTGAGCGACCAGACATCGCCGCGTAACGTCTTGTGCCCACCGAAATCACCGTAATAGAAAATTATCTCGTGCTGCTTGAAATACTTGTCCAAGTGTTGGGCGGGGTTCACCTTGTCCCATACGATCATCGCTTTCGGCTTGCGCCCAATGCCTTCCATTGCCTGCCGGAACAGATGCGCGTACTGCCAAGAGCAGCAAACGTACATCGTTTCGCAGCCAACAAGTGATTGGGTCAGGAAGTCCACGAAGTCCGAATCGGACATCTTGTCGTTCTTGATCTTCTCGCGCTTATCCTTCACGCCCTGATAGTCGATATTGTACGGAGGGTCTGTAAAAACCATATCCGCACGGCCACCGTCCATCAGCACATCGAGAGCGTCCTGACTCGTCGAATCCCCGCACATCACCCGATGCTTTCCGAGAATCCACACATCGCCGGGCTGGCTGACCACGGTTTGCTGCACTTCCGGCGTTTCGTCGGCGTCGGTCTTGCCTTCTGGCATGGCGTCGAGACCGGCAATCAGCTGGTCGATTTCGGGAATCGAAAATCCGGTCATTTCTGCGGAATATCCCTCTGCCAGCAGGTCGCGAAATTCGAGCGCGAGCATGTCTTCGTCCCATCCGGCGTTCAGCGCGAGTTTGTTGTCGGCGATGATGTAGGCGCGCTTTTGCGTTTCGGACAGGTGGCCGAGGCGCAGGCATGGAACTTCCGCCATCCCGATCTGCCTCGCGCCCATGACACGGCCGTGGCCAGCGATGATGCCGCCGGCGGCGTCGATCAGCACCGGGTTGGTGAAGCCGAACTCGCGGATCGACGCGGCGATCTGCGCAACCTGCTCTGGGCTGTGCGTGCGGCTGTTGCGCGCGTAGGGGATGAGCCGTTCAACGGCGACGGTTTCGATTTGCACGTTCGATGTCCTCTTTCGATAGCGGGTTGATGATCATTTCGTCGCCGCGAACGACGACGCGGCCGGCCAGGTCGAGTGGGGTGCCGATTTCATGGCCGTTCTCGCGCGCGTAGAAGGTCGGCACGCCAGCCATCCCGCCCTTGATCGACGGATTAATGTCTTCGGCGCCGAAGGCGTCGCGCAGGTCGTCGATGAAGGCGGCGGTGGCCGGCATCTCATCACGCAAATTCGCTCTGAGCGGCTTCGCGGGCGCGCTCATGAGTCTGCCCCGCTGGTCTTGCCGCCGGCGGCGCGCATGCGGCGCAGGGCGCGGGGGAGTTCGCTCTTGATGACGTGGCGCAGGCGGGCGACTTCGTCATCCAGCAGGCGGCGGCGGTCGAGGTCGCTGGTCATGACGGCCAGGCGCGGGGCGGTCTGGTCGATGATGCGTTCAATGGCGGCGCGGACGGTGCTGCCGATGCCGCTGGCTTCCTGGCGGACCAGCGGCAGGGGGTAGCGCAGGCCGCGGCGCAGGGCCATTTCGAGCTTGATCGACTGGTTTTCGTAATGCAGCGCAGCGAGCTTGTAGCGCGCCCGGGTGCCGCCGGGCTGCTCGACGCCCGGCAGGCTGTCCGCCGCGCCGGCATCCGCGCCAGCCGTTTTGCGGCCCTTAGGCGCGTTTTCTTGCCCATGTCCGGCTTCAGGTATGTCCGCGCCTCTTTTTTCGGCGTGGCGGGCGGATACGTCGCTTCGCGCCCCCTTTGTGGCATGCCAGCGTTCCAAGCTCTTTTCGACTTCGACCTGGCCGCGTGGGGTCAGCACGATGCGCCCGGCTTCGGCGGCACGGGTGATGGTGCTCTTATTGACGCCGAGGCGCCGGGCGAATGCGGCCTTACTCTCGATCATGGCCGCATCCCCTGGGTTTCCGTCGACGTTCCGGGTACACCGTGGACGTTCCGGGTACCCGGAACGTCAACAACCCGCGCCGGCATTGAGACGTTCCGGGTGTTCCGGGTGTACCCTCGTGTGTACACGGGAAATTTATTAGGTGTGCGCGCGCGTGCGCGTATCCCTCGCACGTGTACACGCGCGCAGGCCGGGTACACCCGGAACGCCCGGAACGTGCCAGTATTGGCGCGGGTTGTGGACGTTCCGGGTACCCGGAACGTCGGGGCGTGTACCCGGAACATCAGGCCGCTTTCCATGTGTTTTCACTCCCGGCGGCGAGGGCGTTGCTGAATTCGACGACGCAATCGGTCAGCCACTTGGCGACGGCGGTGCCCGGCTTCATGGCTGTGCCAGCCGCTTCGAGCACTTTTTGCGGCGGGATGACCAGCGGTTTCGGCGAGGTTTCGCCGAGATAATTGGTGTCGCCGTAGATCCGGCATTTCTTTTTTTCCCAGCCGCTGATGTGGGCGACGGCGCCGAAGAACTGATTCGACGCGCGCGGCCGGCTCTCGCCGTTCTTACGGCACCAGGACATGTAGGCGGTGTAGACGTCGCCCGCCAGCGCCGGAACGATGGGCAGGCCGAGATCGCCGGTGATCCATTCATTGACGAAGCGCAGCTCGCTGGGCGAGCTGATGGCGATCAGGCGTTCCTTGGCATCGGTGAGCGGCGGCGTGCTGTCCTCGTCGAAGCCGGTCAGGTCGAGATTCAGCAGGTAGTCGTAGAAGGCCTCGACGCCGCCATGCTTGAGTTCTTCGGCCAGTTCGGCATAGAAGGCCTTCGGCAGCGCGTCCGGCGTGTAGATGACGTGATGCCGGCGGTCGCCGATGTCGAGCGGCAGCGGCTGGTTCTCGTTCGAGAGAAAAACCATGTTGATGCGGTTCTTCTTGTGGACCGCATTAAGGAATTTCCCCTCGATGCGCATGGTGTCGCCGGTGACCAGCTCTTTCAGTTCGTTTTTCAACTGCCACTTGTCGGCGGAATTCACCACCTCTTCGGCCAGGACGAAGAGCTTGTCGTCCCAGTCGGGGTTGAAGTTGCTGGCCAGCGCCTTTTGATCGAGGACGATGGCGTAGTTTCGGTAGGGGTTGCCGCGGTAGCCATACAGCCGCGCCACGGTACGGAAGATCGTGCTCTTCCCGGTCCCCTGCGGGCCGTGCATGATGATGGCGCTCTGCATCTTGGCGCCGGGGTATTGAAGCGGGTAGGCGAGCCACTTGAGCAGCCAGCGCGCCGACTCGTCAGGGTTCGTGTCGCGCCGGCACAGGTAGTCGATGAGGTCGAGCAGCAGTTCGCACTTGCCGGGCTTCGGCTTCAACGGCCAGCCGCGCCAGGTGTTGAGCTTGACGTATTCGTCCTTGCCCGACGGGTCGAAGCCGATCTCGTCGATGTAGCACGCGCCGCGCTCGGCGTAGAGCGGATGACGCTTGACGTCATCACCACGCATGCCGGCCGGCAGCAGCGTCGTCATCTGGTCGCGCGAGGCGAGCTTATTGGTCCAGGTATCAAAGACGCTCTTGCCGGTGCCGTCATCGATCGGGATGAAGCGCGCGACGACCTCGTCGAGTGACATGACCGCCATCGCGCTCCGCCGGCCTGTAGCATCGTCGCCGTTATCCCCGCCCCCCTGGAAGGACTTCCCCGCGCGACCCGTTGCGCCGGCGTCGCGCCACTTGAGCGCATCGAGCTTGCCATTGATCTGGTTCGCCACGGTGATGGGCAGGCCCGTCAGCACGGCGAGATCGTTGAAGTCGGTGAGCTTCTTGCCGTTGCGCAGGTCGTTGCCGTCGGCATCGATGAAATTCGGCTTGAGCCAGTCGGCGTTCTCGATGCTGCTGGCGGCGAGCATGGCGGCGTCGACGCCGGGGTTGCCCTTGCCGGCGGCTTCAGTCAGGTAGTCGTCGTCTGCGCAAATCAGGATGCGCAGCAGCTTGTACTTGTCGCGGATCTGCTTCGCGGCCTTGCCAACGTTGTTGGCACTGAAGGCATAGGCCACCGGCTGCCCGGCGGACTCATGCAGCGTCGCCGCCGTGGCGAACCCCTCGGCCAGCAGCAGCACGCCGCTGCGCCGCAGCCCGCCGATGACGCCGAACGTGCCGCCCATCGCCATGCCGGTCGGCCAGAACTGCTTGTCCTTGAAGTCGTGGCCCTTCGGGTAGATGAACTGCAGCCCGCAAATGTTGCCATTGGTGTCGTGCATCGGCACAACCAGGGCGCCGGCTGACTTCTGCAGGCGCCACATGTTGGTTTCGTCGATGCCCGGCAGCAGAAGATCATCAAGCGCACCCAGCACGCGCGCGCCATTCGCGCCGATCTGCTTGCGGGTGAGGTACTCATGCTCGCCAGCTGGCGAGCACTTCGACCACACCTGAGCCGCCCATGCCGCCGCCGTCTTGATCTCGCGCTTGCGTTCCTCGGCCACGGCCTGCTGCGCAGCCTTCTGCGCCGCCTTCGCCGCCGTGATTTCCTCATCGCTCAACGACGGCAGATCAGGCGCATCGCGCTTCGGCAGTTCGATGCGCGTATAGCCGTCATCGTTCCCAATCCAGATGCCGAAGCAACCGACGATGTAGCGGTGCCCCTTCTTCGACTGCCATTCCTTCAACCGCGACCAGCCAGGCTTCTCGTTCCCCTTGCCGTCGACAAGCTTCCAGCGCTGGATCTTGCAATCGACGTTCAGCGGCTTGTCGATGACGATGCCGGACGCCTCGATCTGGCGCAGCACATCATCGTAGTTCACCCAACTCATCGAGCCGTCCTCATCGCCTGCTCAAGCGCTGCCGAGAACTGCCGGTCCCACTCACGCCGAACCACTTCCTCACCCAGCCGCCCGAACTTGAACTTCGGCTGGTACCTGGCCGGCGTGTCTTCGAAAACGACCACCGGCACCAGCTTGCCCGGGCTCCCTGGAATTCGGCGCCAGATGCCCATCGGCGCCTTCTCCCATCCGCGCCCGGTCGGCTTGCCGAAGAACAACTGAATCGGCGCGGCGCCCTTGCGGCGATTCCCCGCACCCAGCCGCCGCGCGAGCACGCTGCTCAGCGTGCCGTTCTGCGCCGCCGCCTTCAACTTGTCGATCGTCCCCCTCGGGATGTTGCCGAAGGTATTTAGTTCGATGTTCCCAGGCAGTTTGATACCGCGCGCGCCGCCTGAACGTGCCCCGCCGGCAATCTGGTATTTCATGTAGGCCGCCTGTCGGGTCATGAAACCGACCTCGGCAGTCAGCGACTCGCGCCGCGCCGCCTTGACATACAGCCCGCCCTTCGAGTCCGGCGTCGGCCTGTCGAGCTCCTGGTCCATTCGCGCCGGAACCGCGTCCTTGATCGCCCGCGCCGTGCGCGTCAGCGCCACCGCTGCCGCAAACACGACCTGCTTCCCAGCCCCGCTCATCGCCGCCTTAACCCGCTCCAGCCCAGCAATTTCAACCTTGATCACACGTCCCCCTGTTGCCTATAAACCACCCCCACACCCTAGCGCCCCCCCGCGCCGAGAATGACC
>OFRF01000258.1_pt1 | contig 14560 bp, 24 predicted proteins | sample 1543081 | NCBI WGS metagenome assembly OFRF01 (sample SAMN07774232, study PRJEB24372) | wastewater metagenome
GACCGGCATCCACTCGCGCACGGTCTGATGCGATGGGTGCGCCACAGCCTGCGCGCTCGGCTCGGGCGCTGGTGCTGGTGCTGCTTGGGGGGTGGCGATCAAGCCGAGTTCTTCGGGATGCTTCTTGGCATCGGCAAGGCCGCGAGCGTAGCCCTGTTCCTCTGCGCGACGGCGCAGCGTCTCATGCTCACCAGCCAAACTGCGAACGGTGCGCAGGGCATCCGAGTCATCGTCCACGTTTCGACGATGCTGTTCCAGCAACCAGCGCACGTAGCCGATGTCCATTTGGCACGCCGGTTTGTCGTGCTCGCTCGGGCCGAAGTGTTCTTGCGCCGCCGCGGTATCCGTGAAAGTTTCGTCGCAGTGAAAGCAGCGCCACGCCACCGGTTGCGCCACTGCTCCCGCCACGGGCTGCGCGGAGAGGGCGGCGCGGTCCGGCTCGCCATAAATCGGCTGCGGCGTGCTGTCTTCGTCGCCGTCGATCCAGTTGATCTCTTTCCCCAGCAGGGCACAGCGCGCCACCTGTCCGTTCTCGATCATCGTACTGCTGTCTTCGCGCCCGCTGCAAAGCCAGTTCTGAGGCTCGCCGCTCACGGTGTCGAATTCCTCGCTGTCGTCGGTGTTGTAGTGCTCACCGCGCGCGTAGAAGCGAAGCGCAATCCGCAGCCGTTCGTTGTCGGCTACCAGCGCAGCCAGCGCCTGTCTCGTGGTGTTGCTCATTGCATCTTCCCTTCCCCTGGGTCCGCCACGAAGGTGGCCGGCGTGTGCTCCGCGCGCGAGGCCTGGTCGACCACGCGCTGCAGGAAGGCGAACATTCCGGCGCCGAGGCGCAGCTCGGAGGCCAGCGAGGCGACCATGTTCGCCGTGCACGCTTGCTCGAGCAGCTGCGCCTGGCGGTCGCCGCCGTGGTCCGCGAGCATGGACTTCACGCGCGCAGTGCCGGCCTGCTCATCGACGTGCAGGCAGGAGTAGCTCGGGTTCACCTGGTAGAACCACTCCGCCATGCCCGGTGTGTGCAGCACCACCGCGCCGGCGAGATCGTGCTTCTGGATGATCGCTTCGATCTCCGCTCGAGCGACCTTGAGGCGCGCCTGGTCGGGCGCTTCGATGCTGTAGACGGGCTTGCTCATGCTTGTTCTCCCGGGCCGAGCACGCACTTGCCCTGCGGGCACTTGATCGCTTCCTGGCACCCGCGGACGATGCAGCGGTGGTGCAGCACGCTCTCCGGCGCGCTGACACCCGGCGAGGTCATCAGCTCGAGCGGCGGCTCCGTGCTCAGGCTGGTCACGAACTTTTCCCAGGCTTCGTGGGTGAAGTGCACAGCGCCGTCTATCTCCGCGGTCTTCGCTCCGGCCCACCGCGCCGTTTCCTCGAGCACCACCGGTCCGAGGCCGGTGCTGCGGCGCTTATCCTGGGCAGGATTCATGCCAAGGTGCGGTCGGCGGTCCCAGGCGTTCGCCACTTGCTCGAGCAGGTTCACGACCATGCCTGCGGTCCAGGATCCGCCGAGCTGCGACTCCGGGGTGAAGTTCCGCAGCCTCTCGGCAAGGTCCAGGCACCGTCCCGGGATGGCCGGTGGCAGGCGTTCCTCGCGCAGCGCGTCGACCGCCGCGGTGCTCTGGGCCTCGCTCATCAGGCGGCCCGGCTCGACGCGGCGCGCGCGCAGGCCGGCTTCGAGCACCTGCAGGATGTCCACCTGGCTCAGTTCCCGGTCAATGTTCAGGCGCCACCACTCGTCCTGGTGCGCGCTCAGGGTGCAGCGCAGCTCGAGGGAGCAGTGCCGGTCAAGCAGACGCTTCGCGTGCGTGCGCTCTCCGTCTTGCTCTGCCGATCGCGTGGCGCCGCCGCGGCGGTCGACCTCGCGCTCGATCGCCTTCGCCCATGCGGTGACGGCGCGCACGACTTCGGGCTCCGTCAGCAGGTGATCGGCGAGCGCGCTGAAGGTGGCGGCGCTGCTCGATCCATCGTTGTGCTTCGTCTCGAATGCCGCGGCGACGTCGCGGGCGATGCCGAACGCGCGCCGCTGGAGGCGCTGGATCTCGGGGGTGATCCCGGCCGGCAGCGGCGATGCGTTCCTGGTCTGCTCTCGTTCGATCACCTTGGCGTAGTCGGCGTCAGAGGTGACGCTGGCCGCATGCAGCCGGTAGTCTGTGACCTGGCCGCCTTCCGCTCCGAGGGCCTCGTAGCCGATGCTGATGCACCAGTCCGGCGTGGGCGGCAGCGCGTCGCGGCGGAGCTCGAGGTGGCCGATCGGGAAGCGCTCATCGAATGCGCAGAGGATGGGCACGCTTACCATTTCTGCTTCCGCCGGCAGGTGATGGCGCCGGCGCAGGTCGCGCGCCAGGAGCGGGTGGCTCCCTTCACATGCGCTGGCATAGGCCCGCAGCGCGGCGGCGGCGTGCGTGTCGTGATCCGTGTCCAGCACGAAGTACTCGCAGCCTTCGTGCTTGCCGCCGGGCTCGCTCGAGCCATCGGTGCGGCGGACTTCGAACTTCTGGAACAGACCTTGGCCGGTGTCCGGCACGCCGATGGCGCGCGGCGGGAGGTCTGTGCGTCGATCGCTGATGTCGCTCATCTCGGGGTTCTCCTGGTGGTGGTGTCGCTACTTGCGCGCGCGGTTGCGGCGCTTCGACTTGTTGCGGATCCGCTCGAGGCGCTTCCGCTTCGCCCACTTGGCCAGCGGTGTGCTCGAGCGCAGGTTGACCTGGGCGGCGGGCTGTCCGTCTCCTGGCCCGTAGGGCTCGTAGCCGACTGAGACGCCGGCGACGAGCTGCATCTTCAGTCGTGCGTATCGCTGCAGGTCGTCGGGCAGGACCTCGGTGCCCTCGGGTGCGTCCGCGCCGTGGCGCAGCCTGAACAGGTGGCCGGTGTCTGGGTTCATCGCTTGCTCCGGTGGTCGCGCAGGCGCATCCAGGCCTGGCGTGGGGTGAATGGGTACGGCACGCCGGTGAACAGCTCGCGGAAGGCGATCGCTTCCGCGGTGGCCGCCAGCGGCCCGGCGGTGACCAGCAGGAAGCTGGTCGCCACCTTGCGCCGGTCGACCGTGGCCGCCACGTCGACCACAAGGTAGCCGCGGCGCCGGTTCAGGCGCAGCCCGGGCACCCCGGCACCCTGCCGGAAGTGCCTGTTCGGCAGGCTGCTCATGCTCAGTGCGCCTTGCCGCCGGCGGCGCTGGCGGTGAACGCTGCGGTGGCGGCCGTCGCTTGCGCGCTGGCCTTGTCCGCCGCCTTCGCCGCTGGAGTCTTCGCGGCCGGCTTCGTGGAGGTCTTGCCGGCAGCTTTCTTCGCGGCCGGCTTCTCCTTCGTGCCCTTGTCTGGCGCGAGCATGTCGGCACCCTTGCTCCCCTTCGGGAATGGCCAGGATCCGTCATCCTTGCCCTTCCCCGCGGCCGCCGGCGTCTGGGCGGCGCCGGGCAGGCTCTGCTGCGCTTCCTCGGGCTTGAGAAACTTCGCTTCGATGTCGCGCGACTTCATCTTCGCCAGCCGGCCGAACTGTGCTTCGGTCACATTGGCCGACTCGAAGCTCATGCGGGCGATGACCGTGCCGCCCTCCTTCGGGGTGAACCGCCAGTTCGACAGCAGGCCATCCGTGATCTCGAGGTCGGACTTCTTGCCGCCCATCCCGTGGTCGACCACCAGCTTGTAGCCGGTCAGCTCCTGGTGCCAGGGGAACTTGCCGATCTTCATGCCGACGTTCGTGAGGTTCGGCATGTCGCTGGCCTCGGGGATGCCATCGAGCGCGGCCTGTTTCGCGCTCTCGCTGCCGGCCCCCTTCATGAACAGCCAGCGCTTCAGGCCGGGGTCGAAGGTGTCGAGGATGTCGGCGGAGAGCTGGACTTCGAAGTTCAGCTTTGCGCCGGGGTTCTCGTCCGGCATGCGGTTTTTCTGGCTGAGGACGACGACGTCCAGCAGCTTCGCCTTCGTGGGGTTCAGGAGTTCGAACACGGATGGTCCTTTCGGTGGTGGAGGAAACGGTTCAGCCCGCAGCCTGGCTGCTCGGGCGCGGCGTGCCGGCAAGATCGGCGGCGGCATCAGCGTCGCTCAGCACCGGCCGCGAAAGTTCGGTGCGAAGCGCGTAGCCCAGCAGCGGCCAGACCTTGCGCACGGCGTTCTCGCGGGCGATCTTCTGGCCAATTTCGGCGTCGAAGTTCTCGGGGCTGGCGCATGCCGACTCGCCGCTGACGGTGAATCCGTTTCGCAGCACGAGCACGCAGAACGTCAGGAGGTTGAGCGGGTGCGCCGCGTCAGCCATCGTGTCTCCGCCGCTTACGGCCTGCGCGGCGGTGAAGTAGTGCTCGCTCGTGATCGAGGCGTCGACGTCGGCCGGCGTGATGCGCGGCGCCGTCTTGCCCTTGGTCTGGATCTCTTGCTCGATAGATTGCATGGGTTTCTTTCGGTGTGGGAGTGGTGAAAGGTGGGCGGGTGCCGGTCGCAAGCCGGCCTATTGGGCACTCCAGGAACCCGCGAAGAGAGGAAAAGCACCCGCAGCTCGCTTGAGCTCACCCGCCCGTTGATCGCTATCGCTTCGCCGCCGGCGCGCTGACCGGTGCCGGGCGCGGTCCGCCGGTGTCCTTGGACGTGGCGGCGAACTTGCCCGCCTTCAGCAGCTTGAGCATCGGCTCATCGTAATGCTGGGGGTCGGGCACCTTGCCATCCTTGCCCATCGGTGCCTGGAGGCCGATGCGGGTGCACCCGCTGATCCACTCCGTGCGGCAGATGCAGACCCCCTTGTAGCCGGTGATCGGGTCCTGCGCTTCGTCTCCGAGGTTGATGATCGTCTTCGTTGCCATTGCTCTCTCTCCGTGTGTGCCCTGGCGGGCGGTTGGGTGCTGCCGCTCAGGCGGCCGGGAAGCGGCGGTCGATGACCGCCTTCAGATCCTTGACCTGGTCGGGCGGCAGGTGGCGCGCGCCATCCAGCTCGAGCAGCGCTTCGTCGCGCGCGCCGTCAGGCAGCTTGTTGATCGCTTCGGCGATCTGGGCGTAGGTGCGCTGCGCGGGTCCGCCGCGGCCCTGGCTCTGGTCGGCGGCGGGCGCCGGCGCCGGCGCATTGGCCGTCTTGCCCTTGCCCTTGGCCGCCGCCGGGGCAGCGGCGCGCTGGTCCTGCTGCGCCGGCTCCGGGTCCGCCTGGCGGCGCTGGGTGGTGCCGAAGCCCTCGCGGCTCGCGGCCTGTTCCTCGGTGTGATCCTCGAGCGCGGGAGGGTCGCCGCCTTCATCGATGACCTCGCGCACCTGCTCGACGCTGGTCATGCTGCGCAGGTCCAGGGCTCCGGCCTCGCCGCGGGCGTCGATCTCCGCCGCCACCGCGAGCGCGTCGTTGCTGGCGATCGGCAGCATCTTCGCGTGCTTCTTGATGGCGGACTTCGCGGCCATATCGTCTGCCCACATCACCCAGGGCGTCTCGAGCAGCTTCAGCTCCGCCTTGTTCCGGGCCTGCTCATCCTGCGCCATCTCGACGCCACGCATCAGCGCGCGGTACGTCTCGCTGCGGCCGCGGATCTTCTCGATTTCCTCGAGCGGCAGCACGCAGGCGCTCTCACCCTGGTCGTTGATCCGGGCCCAGCTGAAGGCCCCGATGAGCGCACCGCGCTCGCGCAGCGACTTGCTGTAGCGCAGCATCGTCTGGCTCCCCAGGGTGTGGTCCCAGGCGTCGTGCTCGTGGATGGCGTCCGCCTGCATCACCTGGATCTGGGGCGACCGGTACGCCAGGGTCAGGAAGCCCCGGTAGCCGATCTGAAACTGGCACTCGAGCACGTCGACCCACTGGTTCCCGACCTTGCGCCGGGTGTTGTAGGGGATCAGAAACGCCTGCTGCTGCACGGTGTTCGGCTCGAGGCCGAGGGCGGCGCTGGTCATCATCGCGCCGAGCACCGTGGTCGGGTCGCACGCGGCCAGCTTCGGGGTTTTCTTCACCGCCATCACGCACAGCCGGAGCATGCGGTCGGGCGTCAGGAACTTCCCCGCGACCGCGGCGATGCCCTGTTTGACGCGCGAATCCTCGAGGTATTCATAGATCGTCTTCGGGGCGGGCGCGGCCTGGCCGGTGGCGGCCGCTCTCAGCTGGTTCGTGTTGCTCATCGTAGTCCTTCGTGGTGGTGAATCAGCGAGTGCCGGCCGAGCGTGCCTTTGCGCGGCGCAGCACCCTGGTGGTGGTTTTCTTCGTGAAGAGGGCGTACCAGTCCGGGTGCTCCCGCTTGAACCTCTCCAGTTCGAAGCGGCCCCGTTCCTCGTTCGCCCACGTCATCACGTCGCGCACGCCGCTGGCCAGCGTCTCAGCCGGGCCCATATGCTTGGCAATCAGGAACCGCAGGTGTTGCTCGCGGGCCTCGAGCGCTTCCACGCGGCCCTTGATCTGGCCGAGCTCCTGGACTGCCTCGAGGATCTCCGGCGTGGCCTCGACGCGGCGCGGCTCCGGCTTCGCAAACAGCGATCGCAGGTCTGCGAAGTTGACCGGGTCCGGCGGCGTGTCGCGCTCGACGTGGTCCTTCCAGAATGAGACCATCTTCGCGCGCATCCCGTCGATCGTCTCCTGGTCGCGCGTCAGCCAGTAGATGTCGACGTCATCGAAGCTGCGCAGCGCGGCGGCGATGCAGCGCTGGCGGCCGGTGATCATCAGCCCGTCCATGAACTGGGCGAGGTAGTCGATCGGGATCTCGTCTGTGCCCTCCTGGCCCCACTTGTGGCGGGCCTGGCCGCCGACTGACTTCGCGTCCGCGTTGACGTGCTCGCCGTCGACCAGCAGCTCCATGTCGATCTCGCAGGACAGAAACGCGTGCTCCGGGTCGGTGTAGCGTTCGTTGCGCGCCAGCACCTGGACGTCGTGTCCTTCGTCGCGCAGCTTCTCGACCACCATGTCGCAGATGGGCCCTTCGAGGCGTTTTCCTCTCTCGAGACGCCTGTCTCTTTCGTAGTTCGGCATTGGAGTGACGCGCCCCGTCTTCAATCTCCACAATTCCACCGGCGTAGTCCAAGAACTGACGCCGAGTACAGCTGCTGCGTCACTTCCTCCCAAAAATAAGCGGCGATCAAGCACGATAGGTTCTCCCCTGGAGGACGCCATAGACCGTCTTGCGGTCAATCGAAAAGGCCCGAGCGAGATCCGCAACTGTCTCACCGTCGGCGTGGCGCTGTCGGAGTGAGCGAGCGCCATCCATGGTCAGCTTTCGGCTGGGGCGTGGCCCATGCAGACCGATAGCGTGCGCGTGCCGGATGTTCTCCGCGGATGTGCACCACTCCAAGTTCTCGACGCTGTTGTTCAGCTTGTCGCCATCGATGTGGTTCACCTGCGGCATGCCACCTGAATTCTCGATCCAGGTAAGCGCCACGAGACGATGGACCGATGGGAACGTGCGCGCTCCATCCACGGTCAGGCGCACGCGTTCGTATCCTGTGGCGTCAACAACCGGCGTCAACCACCGACCAGCATGCCCTTGTGGCGAACCTTTTCCAGCGGTCCATTCACGCGGCGACGACCAAACGCGACCATCTGTCGTGACCGAGTAGATGCCTCTGCATCCCGGGACCTCGCGCATCATCTGAGCATCAGGTGCAGTCGGGGCGTTCACTCGCATCAGCTGTTCTCCAGGTCGGCGATGCGCACGCGCAGGAGTTCCTCCTGGCGGTAGCTGTTGCGGATGTACTCCGGGCCCATGTTGAAGCCGGCGTCCTCGTAAGCCTTGCGCTCATCGATCACCGAGCGCTCGCACCACCGCAGGTAGGCGGCGTAGAGCTCGCGCCAGACGCGGGCCCACCAGGGGCGGCGCGTGCGGATCACGCGCGCCTGGTGCGGCATAAAGGTGGCTTCGTTCATCAGGCCGCGCGCGGCGGCAGGGGTCTTGCTGGTGGTGCTCATTCTGCGGGTCCTATGATCATCGTGGCGGGCGTGGCCGCCGGGCAGTTTCCGTAGTGCTGGCCGCCGGTGGCCCTGCAGTGCTTGCAGGTGATGGTCGGGTCAGGCTGGTACAGCGTGATTGCGCGCCGGAGCTGGGCGAGGATCCGGTCCTGGCGCTTCACGTCCGCGCGAACCTCGCGCTCCGGGATGTTCTCCGGCTTCGGGTGCTGCGTCATGGGCACGTGCGCTTCGACCAGCTCGTCGCGGTAGCGCTGCAGCTCGCGTAGCGCTTCGCCGGCGGCGGCCAGCAGCAGCTGGAGGCGCGTGTCGCTCATGCGCGCACCCAGGTCATGGGGATGTCGGCGAGGTAGGCTTCCCAGGCGGCGTGCAGGGCGGCCTCGCGGGCGAGGTGCAGCTGGAGGGCGCTCACGCTGACCGCCGCGCGCTGGAGTGCAGGGTGCCGCGCAGGGCGGCGTCGACCGCGCTGGCGTCGACCGTGATGGTCACCGCGTTGCGGCGGCGCTTCAGTTCCGCGCGCTGCGCGCGGCCGAGCTCGATCGTGCGCTGGGTCGTCTCCGCCGTCATGTAGAAGGGGTGGCGCTGCGCGAAAGTCTGTGCGTTGGACTTCATCTGGGGCTCCTGTGGTGGCGGCCGGCGGCCGCACTCCCAAGCCCGGACTCGCCGGGCTCGCGGGTGCGGTCAGCGGCGGCCGGCGGTGGCGGCGATCGCGGCTTGCGCGCCGGCTTCGTAGGCGGCCTCGAGCGCAGCCTTCAGGCTCCACACCGCCTGGTCGCTGAAGTCCAGGGAGTCGCTGTTGCGCGTCTCGAGCGTCTCGCGGCTCAGGTGCTTCGCGGCGATCACCGTGAGCATCTCGTCGCGGCGCTGGTGCGCGGGGCTCTTGGCGGTGGGCTTCGTCTTCGTGGTGGTGTTCATCTCGGGGCTCCTGTTGTCGCGCGGTGTTGCGCGATGACTTGACTGTGCCTATCTGCAAGCCAACAGTCAACGGGCTAACCCGACAATTTCACGCGGGAGCTGTGCATAAGTACGCACTCCGCTGGGCGTCAGCCCTGTGGATATTCACTTTTGCAGGTGCTTCCGCGCGCAAGTTGGACAGGCCGCCGCATTTTTGCTACGCTTGCCGGCATGATGATCCCACCCGTCCCCACTCTGGCCCAGGTCGCGACCGCGCTTGGCCTGCTGCGCCAGCCTCAGCTGGAGAAGCTCTCCGAGCTCTCCGGCGTGCCGGTCGGCACCCTCTGGAACATCCGCAGCGGCAAGTCGGCTAACCCCGGCATCGTGACCGTGGCGGCGTTCCAGCCCTACGTGCAGTCGCTGGTCGACGTCTCGCTGGCCGCGCCGCCGGATGCTCGCGCTCCGCGTGGCACGTCGCTGCGCGCGCGCCAGGGCGTGACCCGGCGCAAGAAGCGACACCCGCCCGAACCCGCGCTGGGTGATGTCGTGACGCCGCGCGGCGATGAAGTGCCGCGCGGCGGCCCGGTCGACCTGCCCGGCTCGGCAGCGCCATGAGCGGCTTCCCTCCGAAACCCGGCACCGCGGCGTACCGGGTGCTGGCCCACCTTGAGACCATCCTGCCGCGCAGGCCGCGCGCCACCGCCGGCATGGTCGCGGGCGAGCTGCGCGGGCTGACGCCGTCGCAAGTGCGCGACGCGCTCGAGGCGGCGCATGCGGCCGGCTACGTCAACCGCGAGGCCGAGCTGGGGATCTCTGGCCGCGGCCCGGTGTTCTACGAGCTGGTGCGCCGTACCACCGGCGAGCTGGCGGTGGGTGGCGGCTCTCCCGATCGCGACACGAGACCGTTCGGCGTGCCTGGCGCGGAGGCGGCGGCCGAGGACGGCGCGTGGCTCACCAGCGCTGGCGACCCGGCTCACGAGCCTCGCGGCGTCATCGAGCCGGTGGTGAACCCGAACCCGGAGACGGTCGCCGCTGAGTCGCCACAACCGCCGGCGCCGGTGCTGCCGCGTCACGATCCGGCCGCGGCAATCTCCAAGGTGGTGGCGATCCACCCGCGGGCCGACGGCGGCTTCGTCGCTGAGTTCGAGCGCACGCCGCAGCTGTCCGACTGGCTCCGCGCCACGCGTGGGCTCCCGGTGGCCGAGCGCGACGAGCCGGAGACGGTGGTGCTGCCGGCTGGTGGCGTGGTGGTGAACCACAACCTGGGCTTCGAGCCGGGCCCGACGGTGCAGCAGATCGTTGCGTCAGCGGTGGCCGCGGAGCCCGTCATTCCAGCTGGTGTGCAGCTGGACTTTGCGCCTGGCCCGGATCAGTTCGCGGTGGCTCTGGCGTCCGATGGCCGGCTGTTTTGCTGGCGCGGCACGGTGCCCTTCGTCTGGTCCAGGGACGAGGCCCGCGTGCTGGTGCAGCACCTGAATCGCATGGACCTCGACGTCCTGCTCGAGCCGGAGGCCGGCGAATGATCGTGACCAAGCCGGCCCTGCGCTACATGGGCGGCAAGTTCCGCCTGGCGCCGTGGCTGCTGCAGTTCTTCCCTGGCCACGAGGTCTACACCGAGGCGTTCGGTGGTGCCGCCGGCGTGCTGCTGCAGAAGCCTCGCGCCATCGGCGAGGTCTACAACGACCTTGACGGCGAGATCGTGAACTTCTTTTCGGTGCTGCGGCATGCCGACCAGCGCGAGCAGCTCATCGAGCAGCTGCGCCTGACGCCGTTCGCGCGCGACGAGTTCGACCAAGCCTGGGAGGGCGACGAGGATCCGGTGGAGCGCGCGCGCCGTCTGTGCGTTCGCGCACAGATGGGGTTCGGCTCCAACGGCGCGCACAAGAAGTCCACCGGCATGCGGCAGGACCTGCGCCGGGCCAGCGCCAACGCGATGCAGTTCTGGGTGAACTACCCGGACAGCCTGGCGGCGGTCGGCCAGCGGCTGCAGGGCGTGCTCATCGAGAACCGGCCGGCGCTGGAGGTGCTGCTGCAGCACGACTCCCCGCAGACCCTTCATTTCATCGACCCACCCTACCTGCACGGCACCCGGGTGATGCGCTCGAATGGCGGCTATCGCTGCGAAATGTCCGACGAGGACCACGGCGAGCTGCTCGAGGTGCTCCTGGAGCTGCGCGGCATGGTGATCGTGTCGGGCTACGACTCCGAGCTCTACTCCGGCATGCTGGTCGACTGGCGGCGGGAAGAGACGGACTCGCGCATCGCCGCCGTTCGCGGCACGAAGGTGCGCCGTGAGGTGGCCTGGATCAATCCCGCTTGCGCCGACGCGCTCGAGCGGGTCCCGGGAGGCCTATGGGCTTGAAATCGAGGCCGCCTTCGGCGGCGGTGGCGGCTGCTCGCGCCGAAGTCCTGGAGGTGCTCCGGCGCCACCAGCCGATGGAGCCGATCGAAATGGTCGCGGTGCTGGCGCAGACCCTGGGGCAGATGCTGGCGCTGCTCGACCAGCGGCAGTTCACGCCGGCGCAGGCAATGCAGGTGGTGGAGGAGAACCTCGTCGCCGGCAACGCCGCGATGCTGGACAAGGTCTTCGGGTCGACAGGGGGCAGCGCATGACCGACCCCCGTCCCGCTCCCCTGGTGCCGCCGGAGGTCGACCTGCGCGACTTCCCGCGCATGGGCCTCGACGTCGCGCGTCTGCGCGGCTCTGAGCTGGTGGTCGACCAACCGCCGGAGATCTGTTGGGCGGCGCTGATGCTCTGGTGCGCGGCCTGGCACGAGGTCCCGGCCGGCTCGGTTCCGAACAACGAGAAGTGGCTCGCCGACAAGGCCGGTTACGTGTCACGCGGAAAAATCGATTTGTCCTGGGGACAGGTGCGTGACTCAATTCTGCGCGGCTTCGTGGAGTGCTCGGATGGCCGTCTTTACCATGCGGTCACTTGTGAGATTGCGCTCGACGCGTGGTCTTCGAAGCTCCGCCAGCGGTGGGTTTCGGAGTGCGCGCGCGTGCGAAAGCACAACCAGCGGCACGGCACGTCAGTGACCACTCTCGATTTCGACCAATGGATCAGCGCTGGGATGCCTGTCGGCGGTCCGCTTCCTGTCCCGCAGGACACGGGCACCGTGTCACAAGGACAGTCACCCTCGCGTCACGCTGCTGTCCCGCGTGAAACAGCATCCAAGAGAAGAGAAGAGAAGGGAATACTATCTATCTCTCCTACTGACGTAGGAGAGAGCGCTCCGTCGTCTTCGACGCCGGAATCTCCCCCAGCGCAGGCCCCTGCAGCCTCACCGCCGGCCCGAAAGCGCGCCGCTGCTGTTCCGGCCCTACCGTGCCCCGACGATGTCGCTGCGGACGTCTGGGTGGCCTGGCTGGACCTGCGGCGCAAGAAGCGCGCGCCGGTCAGCGACGTGGTGCTGCAGCAGGCCCGGAAGGAGGCGGCGCTGGCGAAGCTCTCGCTCGACGCGTTCCTGCGCATCTGGTGCTTCCGCGGCTCGCAGGGCCTGCACGCGGACTGGATCACGCCGCAGGACCGGCAGCGCTTCGGCTCGAGCGCGGCATCCGACCGCGTCTCCGCGCAGCTCGAGGTGGCGAGCCTGATGGTAAATCCGCCGCAGCAAGCGGCGCGGAAGCCGGCCGTGCCGGCGCAGGAGGTCATCGATGTCACTCCCCGACGTATTGCCTGAACCCGGCGACCTGGATCCGTTCCTCCCGGGCACCTGGGTGCACCGGATCTGGTCCGCCATGCGCGGCAACTACGGCGCCGAGTTCGACCGGCTCTGGGCGCGTCCTGCCCACCTCGAGGCGGCCGAGCACGTCGAGTCGCTGCGGCAGACGTGGCAGCGCGAGCTGCGGTGCTTCCGCACGTTCCCGGAGGCGATCACCTACGGGCTCGAGAACCTGCCGCCGCGGCCGCCGAGCCTTCCCGAGTTCCGCGCGCTGTGCCTGCGTGCTCCAGCCCGGCCGCCCAAGCAGCAGGACCTGCTGCCACCGCCGAAGGCCGACCTCGCGCGCCTGGCGGGCGAGATCTCGAAGGTGGCCAGCTCCTGGAAGGCCCGCAAGCCGACCGCCTGGCTCGAGGATCTCGAGGCGCGGCAGCGTGCCGGCGAGAAGCTCACCGCCGGGCAGCTGGCCTCCGTAAAGGCGGCGCGGGCCGAACGCCCTGCGATGGCGGTCAACTACGGCGAGTTCCGCGGCATCGATCCCTCCGCGCTGCCGCCGGGCATGGTGCGGGACTCGCGGGCATGACCTTCCACGCCGGTGCTCCGCGCCTGGAGCCTGATCCCTGCCGGCCGTCGTCGCCGGCGGACTGCTGCTCGAGCTGCGCGCGGCGCAACGACTCGCTTCCGGTGCCGGCGGTGCTCCGCCCGGCCCACGTGCTGCTCGACGTCTCGCTGATGGCGTGGCCCGATGGCGTCTGTCCACTGCGCATCGCCGCAGCTTTCGCTCAACCCCAGGAGACCTCCGATGTCGCTGCTGTTCCACGATGACTCCGAATTCGAGGCCGCCGCTCTGCAGCGCGCCGTCGACGCCGATCGCGATGCCGATCTGGAGCCGAACGCACCGCCGCGCCTGGCCGTGCGCCTGGTGCTCATCGGCATGCTCGCGGCCGGCCTGTGCGCGCTGGCCAGCGTCGCGCTCTGGGGGACGTGGCGATGAACCGTCCGCGTTTCCTCGGCACGCGCGTGTCGATCCTCGTGCTGGCCGCGGCCGGCATCGTGGTGGCTCTGTGGCTCGCCGGCCTGGCGGCGCTGCTGATCGAGCTCGGGTTGGCCATCACTGGCGGCGGTTCGAAGGGATGCCCATGATCGCGGTCGGAATCGACCCCGGCCTGACCGGCGCGATCGCGTTCGCCGACTCGCGCGGAACCTGCGCAATACGCGACCTGCCCACCGTGGCGCTCTCCGGTGCCGGCCTGATCCGGCGCCGCATCGACGGTGGTGCGCTGGCGCGCATCGTGCGCGACTTCTGTCCGGTCGGCGAGTCCTGCGTGGTGGCCATCGAGGCGGTGCACACCATTGGCGGCAAGGCGAACAACGCCGTTCAGACCCAGGGCTCGCTCATGCGGACTCTGGGCGCCATCGAGGCGGTGCTCGAGGTGCTCCGGCTCCAGTTCACCGCCGTCGACCCGCAGACGTGGAAGGGCTTCTACGGGCTCGGTGCGGAGAAGCGGCCCGCCATCCAGAAGGCACTCACGCTCTACCCCGGCGCGCCGCTGGCGCTGGTCAAGGACCACAACAAGGCCGAGGCGCTGCTGATCGCGCATTGGGCTCTGAGGTCCCTGCCATGACCACCGCGCCGAAGTCTCCGCCGGTGAATCCGCTGAAGGTCGCGGGTTCCGGGCTGAACCTGCGCCGCATGTGCGACTTCCACGGTGGGTCTGCTGCGCAGGCCGGCGGAAGGAAGGACAAGCGCACGAAGATGTGGAAATGCGCCGCGTGCGTTGCGCTCGACAACACGGCGAAGGGCAAGCCATGAGCGAGCCGACCGTGCTCTGCAGCGCGTGCTCCCAGACCCTGGCGCAGCCCCTGCTCGACTGCTACGAGCGCGGGTGCCCGTCCTGCCAGGCCCGCGCGATCGCGGTAGTCGGCGACCGCGTGCTGCTGCTGAAGGATCCGCTCGAGCCGGCCTGGCGCGAGATCCTCGAGCGCATCTTCGGCGCCGGCTGGCGCGCGCAGGTGCCCGAGGTGCGGCGCTGGGTCGGCGTCATCCGTCGCTACGAGGCCGCGGTGCCATGACCCTGGTGTTGAAGCCGAAGGGCCCGGGCAATTGGGCGGTGACGCTCATGACGCTCGAGGGCAGGTGCTTTCGCTCGTTCAAGGTG
>OFRF01000259.1_pt1 | contig 14492 bp, 34 predicted proteins | sample 1543081 | NCBI WGS metagenome assembly OFRF01 (sample SAMN07774232, study PRJEB24372) | wastewater metagenome
TTCTCAGCATTGTGCGCTTTGAGAAACTTGCTGGCCTGCTCGACCATCGAAAGAACGCCGGGGTGCGCCATGAGGATTTCCATATCCTTACCGTCGATTTTGAAGCGTTTGAGTTCAACGTCCGACATTTCGCCCGACTTGATCGCCTGTTTGATGCGCCGGTCCATCCGCCAGTTGATCCAGCGGGCGATGAGGGCTTCGGGGCTGAGGTTCACTTGCGGGCCTCGCAGGCGCGGGCGGCTTCCATCCAGTCATACGCCAAGAGGCCCGCCGATGATTTGGCCGATTCGTTCGCCATCAAAAACTCGCGCCACTTCTCCCATTCTTCCGCCAGTGGGCGCAACCGCTCGACCTCGGCCCGCGCCTCGTCGCGCTCAGCCCAGACTTGATCGATGATGCGCTGGTTTTCGTCCCGCTCCGCCCGCATCTTGTCCATCTCGTCGGCGACGATCTGGATGCCCTGCGAGATCGACCCGGTGTTGATTGTGCCGGCGATCGGCGTCTGCCCGTCCCACCCGGCGAGAATCAGTTGGATGCGCTGCGCCGTGTTACCCATGCTTCACTCCTCGCCCCATCAGGGCGCAATTCCATGCCTCACTGTGCATCACCGTCGTGCGCTGGAGGCCCGTTGTGACCACGATCTGATTTACCGTCGCGTCGGGATAGCGGGCCAACACCCGCGCGATCATCGCCTCACGCTCGGCCCGGTTGTGGTTCAGCCCGCGCGACCCGATACTCTGCCCTGGCTTCGGGCGGGGGCGCTTGGCCAGCTCGGCTTCGCGCTCGATCTGGCGGGCTGTCTCGGCGCACCACTCGCGCAGCTCGGGTGTGAGCGTGGAGTCGGCCACCCACACGATCGCCGCCCCGTCGGAGCAAACCGGGGCCAGTCCCTGCGCCATGCGCTGGAACTGGTCGATGGCGTCGCCGGTGAGATTCGGCTTGCGCGGCTGATACACCCGCTTGGGCGCGGCCTCGGCGCCCTGGTAGTCTGTCGAGCGGCCGGTCTTGTAGACGCTCACGAGCGGACCTCGCAGTGCTTGCGCGTCTGCCGGCGCCCGAACGTCGGGCCGGGCCAGCGCGGATCGTGGATCTGTCCTTGTGCTTTCATCGGCGTCCCTCCTTCGTCTGCCAGTGCTCACGCTCTGGCGCTTTCGGCTTATCGTCATTCAGTCGGATGCTCTCCATGCAGGCCGGGCACGGGCGCAGGCTCTGGCCGTCCTTGCCCACCAAAAAGCGCATGCTGTCGCAGACCGGGCAGGCTGGGCGGCCGTCAGGGGTGCGCTGGGTCATCGCTCGCCATCCTTCGCCTGCCCAATCAACGTGGCGTCACGCATCGCATCGGCGGCATACTGGGCAACCTTCTCCGCGAGGTAGCCGCGCTCGATTGGTCCAAGGTGTTTGGCGTTGTCGAACACGGCGCACCACACGGCCGCGTGGGTCTCCATTCTGGCGACGTGAACCTCAGCCAGCTTTTCGGCCTGCTCCACCACATTCATTGCGCACCATCCTTCGGCGCGCTCAGCCGTTTCGCGTCCCACGCCTGGGCGATCTCCGCCAATACCGATCGGACCATCGGCGGCATGTTGCGCTCCGCTGTCGCCCTGCCGATCATCACGGCGTAGATATCCCGAAACTGGGCGAAGTCCGTGCCGGCGTCCTCTTCTTTGCGGTTGCGGATTCGGTGCAGCCCGATGGCCTCTCCGGACTGAATCTCGGCGGGCGTGAGACGAGCCTTCTGCCCCGCGTCCCACATCGCCCCGTAACCGTCCGAGACGATCGCCCGGGTCACGCGCTGCCACGCTTCGCCGGCAGACACCTCTGGCGTTCCCTCGGCGCGCTCAGCCAGTTTGCGCGCCCGGTAGTTCACGACGCCGAGCCCGGGCGGATGTTCGCGCGGCTCGGCCAAAAGCGTCACCAGCGCGGCGCTCACGAGCTTCGGCTCGACATCAGCCAGGACCGCCGCCCAGTCTTCGGCAAGATCAACCTGGTCGCCCGCTGTCAAGGTTCGGCCCCAGTAGGGGAAGTGCTTGCGCAGGCGATTGATCACCGCGTGGCACTGTTCGATGTTCATACCGTTTCACCTCGCAGGGCCGCGCGGCGCGCAATCTCGCGTCTCACGGCGTCAAACGTGTCTGGCAGGGCGTACGGGTTGTGCCGCTCGGCGGGCGCGCCCTGGTCGGGCATCGCCGCCTTCGCCCGCGCCCGCTTGCGCTCTGTCTCCAGTCGATCAAGCTGTCGGTCGATGCTGTCGGCGTGGTATTCCTTCGCCATCCAAAACGTCAAGTTGTCGCGCCACATCGTTTCGGCGTCGCCGTTTACGCTGGCGACGATCTGCTCGGCCTGCTCGCGGGTCAGCGGCCGGACGCCGCACACGTCCCGGTGGACCCGAATCGCCGGCGCGTTCTCGAGCTCGCCGAGGTCGAACTTCTCGGCCGCGCGCTGCTTGGCAACCTTGGCCCGCTTCGAGGTCTGGGAACCGATGCCGGCCGCGCGGGCCGCCTTCGTGAACGGATCGGGATCCGAGAACGGGATCGGGCCGACGTCGGTTTCGGTTTCGTCGCCCGCATCAACTTGTGGTTGAGTTGTGGTTCTCTTGTGGTTCAATTGTGGTTCGGGGGACACTGTGACAGTACCCCCCTGACTCTCTGACAGTACCCCCCTGTCAGGCTGTCCGGGGTGGGGTGACACTGTGACAGTACTGTCAGGCTGTCCCCCCTGACACAGTGACAGTAGTTCCGGAGTCAGCGTGTATCGATTCGGAGCGCCAACTTTGGCCACGCAATTGATGTCCCCGGCCTTCACCGGATCGGCCACGTCTGGACGGCGGGGTCCATGGGCCACCCGACGCAGACCTTCCCGGCGACGCGCTGGCCGTCCATGCGCCCGGTGAAGCCGAACGGCCACCTATGTTTGGCGCACCCGAACCCCTGATAGTGCATCTCGCGGATCACGACGCCCTTGGTCTGGACGGCTTGGATGGCTTCCCGGCGCATCTGGGGGGCTTGCAGCGTAACCATGCCGAGGACGGTCAGGGCAAAGCAGCCCGCGAGGATGATGGTGGCGAGGTTTCTCATCGGCGGTTCTCCGGCTGGTCAAGCATGGCGTGCAACTCATCTGCAAACCCATCGGGCATTCCGGGGGCGACTTCCTCAAGAAGCAGGCGAACCGACTCGTTGAAGAACGCCTGGAAATCGCCTTGATCCATGTTCGCGAAAGCGATGGACGCAGGCGCGGCGTAGCTCTTGCCGAAGCCCAGAGGGACGTATTCCACATGCCCGCACCGCACCTTCACCCATGACGCCAGTGCGTCCTCAGAGATCGGCGTCGGCGTGGCTTGGGCGACCTTGCGGATCATGGCCCACCAGAGGCGAAGCTGCTGGTTAGAGCGTGCTCGCCTGACGGTGGCCAGAAAGGGCTTGGCGCGAGGGAGTCTGTTAAGGTCTTCCTCGGCGAGCTGATCCGCCGCCTTGAGGCTTACCCCGCACTTGGGGCAGTCGGTGACGTGAAGCAGGAGGTCGTGGGCCACTAGAGCTTCGTCCCCTCCTGCACATCGAAGCCGGGGATCGTCCGCTTCCCTTCTCGGACGTCGATTACGGCCAGCCGCTGGGCGAGCGCCACGAAGTCGTCGGGGTGAGACGCCATATAGTGCAGGATGGCCGCGCGCTTGTCCGTCATGACTGGCGTATAGGTCTTGGTCAGCCCGAGCGCCTTGGAGCCACCGTGGGCTTGGGGCTTCTCAGCCTCGGCGCGCTTGGCGACGGACAGCAGGGACGCCGCCTCGGCCACCAGGGCGTCAGCTTCCTCCCGCGCGGCTAGGTCATCCACGGAAGCGGCCCGAGCGGCGTCAGCGGCCTTCTGCGCGGCTTCCTCGGCTGTCTTGCGCGCCGCCTCGGCAATGGCGTCCTGCTCGGCTTTCAGCTTGGCGAGGTAGGGGTGCAGCGCCGCCTTGAGCGCGTCGATGGCGACCGTCACCTTGCCGGGCGTTTTGACCTTGGCCTTCATGCCCGCGATGTAGGCGTTGTATCGCGTCTGGATTTCGTCGATCTGTTCGTCCAGCGGCTTTTTCTCGGCCACCCGCGCTTCGTCGGCGGCATTGCCCGCAAGACGGAGGTCTTCGATCAGGCGCGAAATGTCGTCGGCTTGCGCTTGGTTCTCGACCGCTTGCCCATCTGCCCAGTTGCGGGCTTCGGTCAGCAGGTCATCCATGTGGGTCTTGACGGCTTCGAAGGTCGTCGGCTCGGGCGGTTGATTGTCGCCCATCGCAACGCGGGGGTTTTCGTCCTCCGCGTCTTCGCCCTCGATCTCGGCCAGCCGCGCCGCCATGGCGTCGATCTCGTCTTGGCGTTCATTGCCGACGCGCTCGCGCAGCAGCTTGGCGTGTGCAGACGCCAGATGATGGGGGTTCATGCTGGCGATGGGAACGGGCCCCTTGGAGCCGTTGTAGTGGGTGGCGGTCATGGCGTTTCTCCGGCCCTAGTAGGGAATCTCATCCGCGCCGATGCCAAGATCAGGCTTGGCCGTCGTGGCGGTGAGCTTGTTGAAAAGCTCCTCATAGAGCTTCTCGATTTCCGCGAGGAGTTCGGGGTCTTTCAGGTCCAGTTCGGCGCAGAGACCAGAGGCAAGACCGTAGGCCTTACGCAGGCTGTCGGCGTCCTTCTGGGCGCGCATGGCCGCCTCAAGGCGACTGGCGCGTTCCGCCAGCGTCGGCGGTTTAGGAACCTCGGCTCCCTTCGCGACGGCAGGCTTCACGGCGTCGCCTTTCGCTTGATCCTTGCTCAGCAACGCGCGAAGCTTCGGAAGCTCGCTGGACTTGATGCGCTTGTATTCGTCGATCTCGACCCACGGCGACGCAAGATCGTACAGGTAGCGACCGACGCCCCAGTTGACGGCGGCGCGCTTGAAGGAATCGGACAAGCTGCCCTTTTCGGCCTCAACCGCCGTATCACCAGCGCCATCGGCCTTGACCACCCAGCCGCGACCGTCGATCCAGATCGCGATTTCGCAGGTGGTAGTCTTGTCCACATGGGGGTGTCGGCGCTCCCAGTTCTCAGGTCCGCACACGGCGTCCAAGCGTTCCATCACGTCGCGGGCGTCGATGTAGGCCAGCGCCATGGCCTTGGTCTTGTCCTTGCTCACGGAGCCCACGCGCCAAGACACGCGATCAGCCGGGAAGGGCGCTGCGAGTTGTTCAAACATCGTCACGACGCGTAGGTCCCTTCAATCGCCGCATCCAGCTCAACGGCCATTTGCGCGGCTTCCTTGTGGAAATAGTCGGTGGGATCGGCGGCGGTCGCTTCAAGGCGATCCAGCAGCTTCTCGGCGTCGGGCAGACCGACCGGCATTCCGCGATAACGGATCATGCGCTTGTCGGTCGGGTCGGGTTCGAAAATGGCCATCTCATTCTCCGGTTTGGCGTCTACACACCCTACGAAATCGGCGGGGTGTATTCAAGCCCTAAGCGGCCCGCTGCTGTGCTTTCGGGAGCCGGGGCTTGTAGACCACGACCTCCTCGACCGTTGTGGTGACTTGGCGGATGTAGGCGCCAGGGAAGACCGCGCGGCGCTCGAACAGCCAGTCGTGGGCGATGTCCATGCAGGGCGACGTGTAGGCAGCGCGACCGGCGGCGGTGGTGACGATAAATTCGACGGTGGTCATCTAGACGCCCTTCCCCAGCTTGAGCCGCGCGGCCTTCATCTCCTCGCCCAGCGCCTCGGACTCCTGCGCCATGGCCAGCAGACGCTCGGTCGCCCGTTCGGCCAGGGCGATGGCCACGTCCAGTTCGGCGCCGCGCTTCAGGGACGCCTCGTTGACCTCCGCGCCGTAGAAGTCCTCACGGATGCGCGTGACCCATGCGCGGGGGAGGGAGAGCTTAGCGGCCAGAGCTTCGTCGGTGAACGAGTCGCGGTAGTAGCCAGCCGCCTCGTCGTAGTGCTGTTCCATGGCGTCACGGATGCGGCGGTTGTCGTCGCGCGTGGGCTGGCGCGGCGGCGCCGGACGAAGGGGGGCGGTTTCGAGCGGTTCGGCCATGGTGGGCTCCTTGGTGTCAGGGGTCAGGATTTCGAAGCCCCAGGTGTCGCCGGGTTCGGGGAACGTGCGGAAGTGTACGCCTTCTTGCGCCGTCAGGTCGCCCAGACGGGCGCGGGCCGACCGCATGGCATTGTAGCGGGTCGACAGGTTCGTCCCCGCCTTGTGCTTGGCGTGCGGTTTGCGCTGCTGTTCGCGCATCGCCTCCGCGACGGGCGCCAAGACGGCGGCCATGATGGCGTTGACGGGCTCGGGTTGAGGTTGTGCCATGGGGTGTTCCTCCGGTTCCTTGGCTCTGGCGATGCCTTCAATGCGAAGATAGGCGGCGCGACGCTGCGCCGGGGACATGTCGGGGCGCTTCTGTTTCTGATTCCGACAGCCCGGACAGACGTCCGTCGACCGCCGGGAGCCTAGAAGCCAGCCTTTCCCCTTGAAGATGCGCTGCCCCCACCCCGCGTTCTGTGCCGCGTGCCATTCGGTGCGGTGGCACTTCGAACACGTCGCCCCCACGCTCGGGATGCGAGCGTTCGTTGCCGCGCTCCATCGGGCCTCGTACAGAAATGTGTCGGTCTGGGCGATTGTGGTTCTCCGGTTCAAATTCAATCGGCTGACTAGTGGGCGCGGGCTGTCGTGATCAGTCCAAATGGGAGGTTGGACCCGCGCCCACCGGTCAAGCGATGGCTAACACGCTTGGCGGATTTCAGGTCATGGCGGCCTCCGGGGTTGGCTGGCTTGCCGTATTTACGAATACACCGTTTCATGCCGCGCTATGTGCCGTCAATAGGGGTATTCATTTTTCTTGCGGCGCACGTATTCATGTGCGACGGATTGTTTGCCGCCGACCCGCGCGGCTTCGCCACCAACACCGGAGACCACATGTCAGACGCCAACGAAGTCATCAGCCAAACCGCGAGCGGGCAGCTCAAGTCCATCATCGAACGGGTGGAACGTTTGGAGACGGAGAAATCCGAGATCGCCGAGCAGATCAAGGAAGTGCTTTCGGAAGCCAAGGGCAACGGGTTTTCCGTTCCCATCATCCGCAAGGTGATCAAGCGCCGGAAGATGGACCGCGCCAAGGCCCAAGAGGAAGACGCGATCCTCGATATGTATCTGGTCGCCATCGGCGAGATCGACAAGTGACCCGGTGGCCTCGCCTATGGGCGCTTCTCACGGGCGAGGCCCCCATCCTCGCTGAGCCCGAGAAAGCCGCAATCGCCAACCTGCAGACCCAGAAGGTGGGCGCCATCCGAGCGGAGCGCCAGCGCATCCTTCACGAGCGGTTGCGGGGCTATGTCGACAGCCAAAAGGGCGCGACGTGATCTCCTTCACCGTACCCGGAAAGCCTGAGCCGTGGCGCCGCAGCCGGACAAACGGCAAGCGGCATTTCAAGGACGCCAAGACCGCGACAAACCAGCTTGCCTGGGGCTTTGCGGCGAGAGCGGCCATGAAGGGCTCTGCGCCTCTTTCCGGCCCGCTGGTGGCCACGGTAGACGCCTATTTCCCCATCCCGAAGGCGGCGAGCAAAGCAACCCGCGCCGCCATGATTTCGGGGCAAATCCCCTACCTGCCAAGACCAGACTCGGACAACATCGCGAAGAACCTTGATGGCCTCAACGGCGTCGCTTTCGCTGACGACGCCCAGATCGTGCGCCTCGTGGTGTCCAAGTTCTATGCCGAGGCGCCGTGCGTCAAGGTTCGGATCGAGCCCTACGTGTGGCTTGCGAAGATTGGAACGCCCGCATGAGAATCACCAACCGCCCCAACAACCGCCCGCCCCATGATGTGGTCGAGCGCATCGCCGCCGAGGAAGCCGTCGAAGCAGGCGCACGGTTGGGCGATGTCCTGTCCATGCGGCTATACGGTCGCGCAAAGCAGGCCCGAACCCGCGCATGGAAGCGCATCCTCCGCGAGACCGAATGCTCCGTGTCCGGTCTGGCTGACGTCTGGGGCTGTGACCGCCAAGCCATCGAGAAGGCCATTCGCAAGCCCGAGAAGCCCAAGGGTCAGTTCCCCATTCTGGACGAGCCCGGCATGGGGACGTTCAACCGGCTGGCATGGCAATACGGCCCCGAGCGCGCGATGCGAATTGCCACTGGCCAAGACGACGACACGAACCGAGACCTTCGCCTGTGGGGCGCCCCATGAACGATAACACCAACCGCAAGCCCGCCCCCGTCGAGGACATGGACCGCGAGACCCTGGCGACCCGTCTGGCGCTCGCCCTCGGTCAGCCCTGCAACGCAACCGGACGCGCCGAAATGGTGGTCCTGACGCTCGCGGACGTGCGCCGCATCCTGTTTGAGGCGCTGGCGTGAAGCTGCGCGTCCTCGACCTTTTCAGCGGCATCGGCGGCTTTTCGCTGGGCCTAGAGCGAACGGGCGGTTTCGAGACCGTGGCGTTCTGCGAGATCGAACCCTTCCCCCGCCGCGTGCTGGCGAAACACTGGCCCAAGGTGCCCTGCTATGACGACGTGCGAACTCTCACCGGAGCTCGCCTTGCTGCCGATGGAATTTTCCCCGACTGCATCGTGGGAGGATTCCCGTGCCAGGACATCAGCCGGGCCGGTCATGGAGCTGGCCTGGAAGGCGAGCGTAGCGGCTTATGGCGCCAGTTCCGGCGGCTTATTGGCGAAGTTCGACCGCGCGTCGTCGTCGTGGAAAACGTTCCAGCCCTTGTTGACCGGGGGCTTTCAACCCTTCTCGGAGACCTTACCGAGCTCGGGTATGACGCGGAGTGGCATGTTGTTTCAGCTGCCGCCCTGGGCGCCGACCACCTTCGACAACGCATATGGATTGTTGCCCACCCCAATGAAGGGGAGGTGCGGTCCGGGTGGTTCACAGGGATGCAAGACCGCCCGTCGTTTGATCGGGCGAGACTGGTACACGCCCGAGGAAGCCGAAAGGCTTATGGGTTTCCCGACTGGTTGGACCGAGTTGGCGCCTGTGGAAACGCTGTAGTCCCCCAGATCCCCGAGTTGATCGGAAATGCCATCCTGCGGTCGCTCTCATGAGCGGCAAGAAACCTCCCCGCGCCGTCCAGCGGCTCAAGCAACTGTGCGTCACGTTGGACCGCGAAACGACCGCCGAGATCGACAAGGTGGCGAAGTCTGAGGGGCTGACGCACTCCCAGATCGTCCGCGAGTTCATCGAGTGGGGCCTGGAAAACCGCCTCACCAAAACCGGAGAAACGAATGCCCGCGCCGCGTAAATGGACGGAAGCCGACAACGCCTATCTGAGAGCCAACTGGCCACGGGCCGACATCCGCAGCCAAGACATCGTCGACCACCTCAAGCGGGACAAGGACACGATCAGGATGCAGGCAAAGCGTCTGGGGTGTGGAGGTCGGCCCCGCGTCGCGGCCTCGCATGAATGGCCCGAGGCCCACAAGGACCACGCCAAGGCCGAGTGGATCGCCGGACGGTCTGCGGACCATGTTTCCCGGTCCCTGCGTGCCAAGTTCGGGTCTGAGGCGAAGTACAGCCGTTCCGCCGTCATCGGGCTCTGTGTCACGCGGCTGAAGCTCGTTCGGAACTCCCCGGCGTCACTGCAGACCGCCAAGGCCAAGCCCCCCGCCCCGGCGAAGGTGTTCAAGGTCGGCCAGGGCAACGTCGTCTTCGTCCAGTCGCCGCCCGTCCCGCCGGTCAGCCCCGCCCGCGCCGCCGCGTTCAAGCCGCTGGACGGGTTCGAGCCGGTGCGGTGGACAGAGCGGGGGAAGGGCTGCGCGTGGCCGCTAGATGGCCTGATCGACGGTGAAATCCCGTGCTGCGGAGCCCCGAAGGTGAGCGGCAAATCATACTGCATTTCACATTCGGCAATGGCGACGGCGCCGACAGGATCGACCAAGGAACTCATGAGAGGCCTTCGCCGGATAGCATGACGGAGCGGGGGGGGAATTGCAGCCCCCCGGTTCATCGCCAAAATCGCCGGGGGGCCTGGGTCTGTGCTCATGGTCAGAAAACCGGAGAGCAAGCTGACTTCCGCGCAGGCCGTGCCATAGTGAATACCCTACTCGCCGCTTAACGACAACCGGAGACCGCCATGACAAATTCGCCGCAGGCAAACCTAGGGACAGCGCCCAAGCTCTGGCGCGACCGTGACTTTGACGAGTGCTGCTATCCGGTGAGCGGGGTTGGGCCGGAGACGATGGTCTGCGCCGAGCCGTGCCGTGGCAGTTATTGCCCCAAGCATCGACGCGAACTCGACGCCCGCCTGATCGTCAAGCGCCCCAAGCGCGCCCAGCGTCCAAAGCTGGTCCGCAAGACGAACCCCCTCTGCGGGAAGCCGAGGAAGCCCCTGCCCGAGCGCACCATGCGCCGCGTTTTGGACAGCGTGTGTCGCGACTGGGGCGTCTCCCCAGACGTGGTCCTGAGCCAATCCCGCGACCCCCAGGTGACGTTCGCCCGGCAGATGCTCATGTGGCAGCTTCGCCAGCTCGACTACAGCTTCCCGTCCATCGGGGCCGCCGTGGGCCGTGATCAATCGTCCGCCCAGCATGGCGTCAGGCGGATCAACGAATGGCTTGAGGAGGGGAATGCGCGTGGGTAAGGAATCGAAGCCAGACGCCTGGATGCCCCTCTACATCGGGGATTGGGACGGCGATACCGGACATCTCGACTGCGAACAGGACGGCGCTTACGGACGCCTGATCCGCCACTATTGGCGCACCGGGCCCCTACCAAATGACGACGCGGCGCTGGCCAGAATCGTCCGAATGGACCTCCGAAAATGGAAGAAGGTGCGTCCGGTTTTGATCGGTTTCTTCGCGATTTCTGGGTCAAAACTCACACACAAACGAGTCGACTCTGAGCTGGTCCGATGGAGCGAGAAAAAGGTCGCAGCCGTTGAGAGGGCAAGGGTTGCGGCAGATGCCCGATGGGGTAAAGGCAATGCTAGACGCATGCCCAAAGCATTGCTTGAGGAATGCCCCTCACCTTCATCCAGAGAAGTAGAAGGGCCTAACAGCCCTTCTACTCTCTCTGGCGCAGACCCAAAATTGATTATGGGAAGTAAGGATTTCGACCCGGTAGCCATTCGCGCCCAGATCGACGCGGAGTTGGCTGTCATGACCCAAGCGAAGGAAATGCCAGATGTCTGAGAACAGGATCGAACCCCGCTTCCGGCTGACCGTGCCGGAAAGCTTCTTTCAGACGGTTGCCTCCAACATGGGGGCGCCGTTCGCGGACAGCTACCTGTCCGGCGCCACCTTCGACGGAAGCAAGCTGACGCCGCGCACCGCCATCGGATATCAGCGGATGATGGACCGGCAGGACTTCCGAGACCTGATGAAACGGCTCTCCGTCGTTGTGGTCAAACCGTCTCCGCTCGTGCCCGGCGATGGAAGGCTCATGGCGAAAGACCTGTACTGACGTCACCTGACGACTTGCCCCCACCGAATACACCTGACAAGGTGGAACTCTAACCGGAGAGATGACGATGATTTTGGATTTCCCCGACCTTTCAGTCTGTGCTGGCTGCGACTGTGGTGTGGACGATTTCGGGTCAGTCAGCGTTGAAGCCTTCGAGATGACCGGCGAACTTTACTGCGAGGACTGTGCAGACGAAGCCATCACCCAAGCGCTCGGTAAGGACGACGATTCGTGAGTGGCTGGCGCGAGGAAATTATCGGAGACGCACGACTGATTTGTGCCGACTGCCGGGAAATTCTGCCGACGTTGGGCGACGTCGATGCGGTTGTGACCGACCCGCCGTATGGCCTCGGCAAGCGGATGCAGGGCGGCACGTGGGGCGCGCAGGACCACAACAGCGGCTTTCTGAAATGGGATATCGATGCGCCCCACGATGTTGTGGATCGACTTCTGGCGCTGGGCGTCCCGTCGATCATCTGGGGCGGGAATTACTTCCAGGTGCCTCCATCCCGCTGCTGGCTCAACTGGGACAAGGTCAATGCCGTCCCGACGATGGCCGACTTTGAGCAGGCTTGGACGAACCTTGACCGACCGTCCAAGCGAAAGGCGCTTCCAGTGGGACGGGTCGAGTTCGGCCACCCTACGCAGAAGCCGCTCCCGCTGATGGAGTGGTGCTTGAGCTTCATTCCTGACGCGGTAACGATTCTAGACCCCTTCATGGGCTCTGGAACGACCGGCGTCGCCTGCGCCAACCTGGGCCGCAAGTTCATCGGCATTGAGCGCGAGCCGACCTACTTCGACATCGCCTGCCGCCGCATAGAGGCCGCTTACCGCCAGCCCCGCCTGTTTGACGAGCCGGTCGCTAAGGCCGTGCAGGCGTCGCTTCTGGAAGGCCTCTAAATCCCCGGAATCGGCCTCGCCAGCGCCTCATAGACCACGGCCATCCCATTCAGGCGGCAAGCGAACTGCACGCCTCGGGCCTTGGCGATCACCTCTTCCCCGCGCTCAAGCGCCGCCTTGATCTGCGGCTCCTGGGGAACGCGCTTGTCGGCGGTGCGGGTGATGTTGAAGACGGTGGGCATGATTGGGGCTCCGCGTTGTTCGGACCCCAGAATACACGAAACCCGCCGCTATGGTGGGCGGCGGGCTCGGAATTGGACACCTCTCGGGTGGCCGGTGACTGGCGAACCTTACTCGCGATCCCCCAACTCTGGCAACCACCCCATCACCGCCAAGACCTTCAGCCCGAGCGGCGCGGCCACGGTCAGGGCCGCGATCCAGAACAGGATCATGACGCAGCCCCGAATCGCCGCACCACCTCCATGATGATCTCCCGGTCCTTGAAGTCCATCGCCCCGAATGCGGTGATGAAGTCGATGGCCCGGTGGACGGTGTACTTGGGCCGACCGCCGTTCGTGACCTCGTCCTCGGTCAGCATCCAGGCCGGGAGGGTCAGTTCAACCGTCGTGAAGCGCCCCGCGCAACTCGGGCACACCCGACGCCTGCGGATACCGGCGCCGTCGTCAACCGCCCGGCTGTCCTTGACCTCCGTGACGGGGTGGGAGCACTGGGGGCAGTTCATCGGGCCGCTCGTTCGGCGCGGATTTCAGCCTTGAAGGCTTTCACGTACCAGCCGTTGAGCGACCGGAGCCGAGAGAACTGAACATCGAACAGGCGCTTGGCGGCTTGCCATTCGGGAGACGCCTTGACGTGATCCGGGGTCAGACCCATCGCGCCACTCTTTGGGAAGGCCTGCAAAGCGGCGCTGGCGGCGTCAACTTCTGCGTTCACCTTAGCAATCGCCGCTTTGGCTTCCTCGAACGTCATCTCGATCTCTCCGGTTCCTGCGGCTCTGGCGTCCGCACAGAATGAATACACCGGATGGTGGAGATTGCAAGCGGGTATTCAGGAGCGGAACGGCCTGGACGGGATCGGGCGCTTGGGGCCTTTCGGGAAGCCCGCGTTCTGGATTGCTCTGCCTTTCGGGACCTTCTTCTTGATCGGGCGCGTGGCGGTCCCTGAGCGGGCGTGGGGCGGCTCTACGGCGTTGGGGGCTACCTGTAGGAGGCCCGAGGTCCAGAGCCAGTCCTGCGTCTTGTAGAACGCCTGCAGCCACATCTCGCGCCGATCCTCGCGGGTGAGCGTCGCGCCTTGGTCGAGGAAGGCGTGGCATTTCCAACAGAGTCCGCACCAAGCCCAATCCGGCGCCTTGATCCCCATGCCCTTCATGATGTGGTTCGCATGGGCAGCGACCACCGATCCGTCGTTCGTGCAGTCACACGACATGCACCGGGGCGCCAGCCGGGCCAGACGCAGAAGCTCCGGCGACCGGAACGTCACGTCTCTCCCCCTTGTCGATGGGAGGGGGTGGGATTTGTTGGGGAATTATATAGTTCACTAGCGACGGTGTTCGTCATTTGGTCCCTACTGTGCGCGCATAATGCGCACGCGCGGGCTGTCGGTCTCCTCTAGTGCCTCGGCCCATCCCATGCCGCATGAGAAGCCCGCCATGAAGGCGGCCTCGTTCTCGTCGGTGTCGAACTCGCCGGTTTCCTCCAACCAGTGACCATAGGCCCTATGGGCGCTCTCTATATCGCGCTGATGGCAGTCATGTTCCGTCACGCTCTTGCTCCTGCAATTGAATTTACCACGCCCCGCAAATAGGTGGGGCTGAAAACGGCGTAGTGCTTGCGGGTGATCTCCACGGAATCCCCGAGCATGGTGGCGACCTCCTCGAAGCTGGCGCCGTCCTTCGGTCCAGCAGATGTACCAGGACCGGGATTGCTTGCCGTTGATGACGGGTCGTTCGAGGCGGTAGTCAGGCATAGCGAGGCCTCGTAGGCTTCAAGGTCGGCGGGGCGGATGCGGGTCAGCTTGGGGCCAAGCCGAACACACGACAACACCCCCCGCTCTATCAGGCGCTCAACGGTGCGGGTGGAGACCTTGAAGTGGTTCGCGACTTCTCGCGGGGTCATGTAGGTCATGTCGTCTCTCCCCCTTGTCGATGGGAGGGGGTGTTTTCTTTGGGAATTATATAGTTCACTCCCCTTCCTCACGTTTCGCCTTCCTTTCCGCCTTTTTGATTTGGTCCCGCATTTTGGT
>OFRF01000264.1_pt1 | contig 14406 bp, 29 predicted proteins | sample 1543081 | NCBI WGS metagenome assembly OFRF01 (sample SAMN07774232, study PRJEB24372) | wastewater metagenome
TGCCTGTGGATCGGCTCTGGCCAGTACGCAAGCAGCGTGGTCTATGGCTTCTACAAAGCCTTTGAAGTGGTGATTGCATACAGCACCGTGAGCGATTGTTCACTCGACATTGAAGGGATGACCTGATGACCATTACCGCCTTGCCGACCCCGCCGGGGCCGACAGATTCAGTAGCCGTTTTCAACGCACGGGCCTTTGCGCTTGTGGCGGCGTTGGCAGACTTTGTGACGCAGGCCAACGCGCAGGCGAGCGCCGTCAACGGCAATGCTGTGGCGTCGGCCGCCAGCCAGGCGGCGGCGCTGCTGAGCGAAATTGCGGCGGGCGCATCGGCGTCAGCAGCCAATGCCAGCGCTGCATCCGCTGCCGTATCAGCCGGGGCGACGCTGTGGGTGAGCGGCACCAGCTACGCGCTGGGCGACGTGGTGTGGAGCCCCGCCACGTACTACACATACCGCCGCATCGTGGCCGGCGCAGGCACCACGGACCCGAGCGCGGATGCTGCCAATTGGGCGCTGGCCGGCTCTGCTGCGCCGCAGCTTGTCATCAGCGCCACCACATCAAATGCGCTACTGGCCAACCAGCACATCGTGTTGACGCACGCATCGGCCAGCACCGCCACGCTGCCGGCCGCGCTCACGGCAGGCGATGTGATCTGGGTGAGCCCCGGCAACGGTCGCACAGACAACGTGATCGCACGCAATGGCCACCTCATCATGGGGTTGGCCGAAGACGTGACCATCGACAACTCCACCGCCACGGTGGGCCTGCGGTACATCAGCGCCGGCATCGGCTTGAGGATCATCTGAATGAGCACCCTTTCGCAGTTCACCACCCAGCGCGTCACCAAGAGCGTCATCCACGGCACCAGCACCACGGGCACCGGGCCGCAGTCGGGCCTGTACACGGCCAGTGCGCGTGAAGTGCTTTCGGGCGCGCTCACGGCGGCCACGCTGAAGACGTTGCTCACGATTTCAGGCGCGGGCGAGCTGGCTCACCTCATGGCCTACACCAAAGACGCCACATCCCGCACTCTGCGCTGCAAGGTCACGCTGGATGGAATTTCGGTGTTCGATGCCACCACTCCGGCCTTTGCTGCAACCAACAACGGCACGGTGGTGGCTGGCGTCATCTACGAGTCGCCTTCCACCGTCATCACCCACCGCGCGCCGCTGCGCTTCTCCACTTCGTGCGTGGTGGAGGTGGCATCGAGTCTGTCGGAAACCGACAAGCTGGCCATCGGCTACACCGCGCAAACCTTCTGAGTCTGGCCATGAGCGAAACCTACCGCACCATCACGATTGGCAACACCACGATCACCGAACTGGACCGGCCCGCGTTTGTGCCGCCGGTCTTGCGCTACGTGTCGCAGCTTGCCTTTCTGAGCCGGTTCAGCGATGCCGAGGCCGTGGCCATTGACCTGGCCAGCATCGGCGCCACTACCGACGCGGCCACGATCCGGCGCTACCAGGCCAAGATCAACGCGGCGCAGTACATCGACCTGGACTTCACCGAAACGCGCGTGGGCGTGCAGGCGCTGGAGACGGCCGGCTTGATCGGCGTCGGGCGCGCGGCTGTGATTCTGGACGCCGCCATCACAGACGCAGAGCGGCCGTAGCCAACCACATCCACCCGAGCCCGCCGCGTGCGGGCTTTTTCATGCCCGAAGGAGCCGCAATGAATCTTCCGATGCTTGATGCCGACAAGGCCAACCACTTCATCTACGGCAGCGTGGCCGCGACAGTCTCGCGCGCCATCGGCGCCTACCTGCTGCCGCAGTACGGCATCCCGCCTGCAGCCGCCGCCATGGCCGGATCGTGCTTCGCTGGCGTGCTGAAGGAGGGCATGGATTGGTACGCCAACCGGCAAGCCGTGGCCCGTGGCGAAGTGGCGCCCCACACGGTTGATCCGTATGACTTCGTGGCCACGGCTGCAGGCGGCGTCCCGGTGGCGCTGGCCCATCTCTGACATGAAGCTGAGACCCGGCTTGCGGCTTGCGGCTACCGCAGCCGTGGCGTTCATCGGCGGCGCAGCAGTGGGTTCATTCGTCGCGCTCATCGTGACGTTGGCAAACATCACATAACAACGGACCAGACGCATGGACCTCCCACCCGACATTGCCAAGATCGTTGCAGGCCCTGTAGGCGCTGCTGGCGCCCTTCTGTTCATGGGCGACATGCCATGGCCGCGCCGCATTGGCATGGTGATTTGCGGCTGCGCCCTGAGCTACTACGCAGCGCCCGCCATGGCGCAATGGTCCGGCCTGTCGGAAGGTCTGGCCGGGTTCCTGCTGGGGTTGTTCGGCATGGCCGCCGTCGCCAAGGTGCATTCGACATGGCTTGCGCTTGACATCGGCACGCTTCTACGCAAACGCATCGCATCGTGGATGGGGGTCCAAGAATGAGCGAAGTCATCAGCATCGGGTGCCTGGCGGTTCTGATGTCGGCATGCTCTGCCGGCGTTTTCAGCAACGCATTCCGGGACAACTGGCCGCAGTTCATCGGCCTGACCGGAGTCATCCTGTGGGCGGTTTCAGAGACTGTCTACGTGATCCGGTTTGGAAGCGTCGGCTCGCGCGACTTGATCTTGCATGCGGCCCTGGCCAGCTTCGCCACGGGCACATCGTGGAAGGTCTGGCGCCACAACGTCGCCAAGGTGGACGCGGCCCTGCGCGGCGCCCCTGATCTGCAATCGGCGTCATGGGATTCCGTGGCCGGCGGGAGCATGCAACCGAGGGACTTGCCATGATTACCGCTGAAGTGCTACAGCGCGCCACGCTGTGCAACTCTGAGCGCGCGGCTACGTGGGCGCCGGTTCTGTCGGAGGCAATGGGCATCTTCGCCATTGACTCACCGGCCCGGCAGGCCGCATTCCTGGCCCAGATTGCGCACGAGTCCGGCCGCCTGATCTACGTGCGCGAGTTGTGGGGGCCGCTGCCACAGCAGTTGCGCTATGAAGGCCGGGCCGACCTTGGCAACACGCAAAAGGGCGACGGCTTCAAGTACCGTGGCCGGGGCCTGATCCAGACCACCGGCCGCGCGAACTACCGCGCCACTGCGATTGGGCTGCGCCAGTACGCGCCCAACGTGCCCGACTTTGAGGCCCAGCCCGAGGCGCTGGAGTTGCCGAAGTGGGCTGCGCTGTCGGCCGGGTGGTATTGGGCCAACCGTGGCCTGAATGCGCTTGCGGATGCCGGCGACTTCGACCGCATCACCCGGCGCATCAATGGTGGCATCAATGGCCTGCCTGAGCGCCTGATGCTGTGGTCAAGCGCCAAGACGGCGCTCAACGCACTCTGAGGGGTGAATCATGGCCGGATGGGGTGACAACAAGAGTCTTGAGAATTGGGGCGCCAAGATCATGGGATGGCTGCGCGCCATCCGCAACTGGAGGCCCTGGTGATCTACACCTACGTCGCCGTCGCCCTGGTGGCCGCAGGGATCGCGTTCACGTCAGGGTGGAAGGTCCACGCATGGAAGACGGACAGCGAAGCCAGTGCCGCCAAGGATGCCGCCGCAGAAGTCGTCAGGCTCAAGGGCAAGGCGCTCATGCAGTCCACCGAAAGGAATGACCGTGAAACTACCGACCGCCTGCGCGCCGCTGAGACTTCTGCTGCCATTGCTCGCAGTGATCTTGAGCGCCTGCGCAACGAAGCCGCCGCAGCAGTTGCCACCGATCCCATTTCCACCGGCTGCGCTGATGACGGACGACTTGAGCGAATCGCAGGACTACTCGCAGAGGGTGCGAGCCTGGCTGAAGAAGGCGGCCGACGAGTTGAGCGACTTGCGGCAGAGAAAGCCGGGCTGCAACGTGACGCAACCGAAGTCCGGCGCGTGCTCATGACTGGTGGGGAGTGACCGTCTCTCCGGCCTGTCTCTGTGTTTGGTAGCCAGCAGCCACAGTTGCCACTTCGTGTTGCCCGACTTTCGCGGCTACTCCGCTACACCGCGTTATGGCATCGCGGTCGCCTCAAGGTCCGTTGCGCCAGCTTCGCGCAACTCGCCATGTTGATGCCGGTGACGATTGTCCGGCTCGCGTGTTGATGCTTTCCTCGTCTACCGTTCGGCAGCGCAGCCCGCGACGATTCTGGTGAGGGTGGCCGGCGCTGATCCCCGGCTTCCGTCAGGCAGTTACGCCAACAGGACGGACTCCGCGCGAACAATCGCCGCGCGATCTGCGCATCAGCCTGCGCATCACCCTCAGATCAGCGCCCGGCGCCACGATTCCAGACCCCCGGAGTCCAAGCCATCCATTGCGCCCGTGGGCTTCGGGCCTGTGAGGGTTCTTACGCTGATCTGAAGATGCGCGTCTATTCCGCGCTGTCATCCGGCATGGTGCCCACCGGCTAGGCCGGGGCGGATTTTGCATCCGCAGCACGCCAGGCGTCAATTCCGGCGTAGTTTCTCTGTTGAACCGTTCAACACACCTACGGGCGACACTGATTGATCATCTGTGTACACCCTCTATGAAGCCTGATTGATTTCCTACGCCACCTAGAAGAAGTTACTCCGGTTGTTGCCTGCTGATCCCGGCTGCGCTTACGATGTAGGCGCGGTTTCTGGCGTGACTTCTCTACCGGCGTAGCTTTTCTGATGTTTGATCCACGGTCTGCAAAGACTCTGCAACCGGGTGACCATCTTACCGTTGATGGTGCGCCCGGCTTGCGCTTGACTGCCACGCAGACACGCCGAACGTGGGCGTACCGCTACAAGAGCCCGGTTGATGGCGCCATGCGCCAGATCAGGCTCGGGCACTGGCCAGCCATGGGCCTACCCGCCGCACTCGCCGCATGGGAGCGCGTCAGGGAACAACGGCAAGCTGGGGAAGACCCCGCAGCCGAGAAACGCGCACGCCGCCGCCAGGTGGCCGCAGACAGTCGGGAGACTGGCTACACCGTGCGCAAAGCCGCTGACGATTTCCTGTCGTCCTACAGCGGCACCGTATCCCCCAAGACCTACGAAGAAGCCCGGCGCCTGCTGGCCGGCGAACTCGCGTCCATCGAATCCCGTTCTGTCGCGTCCATCACCCGGCCGGATGCGTTCGACTTGCTGGAGGCCATGCGCGACAAGCGCCCCGTTGTGGCTGCGCGCGTGCGCAACCTCCTGGGTGCCGTGTGGGATCGCGCCATTGACTCAGGCCGCGCAGCCGATGACACGGTGAACTGGTGGCGCCTGGTGCTCAAGGGCAAGCTGGCCAGCAAGGGCCGGCTGATTCGCGGCAAGCGCGTGAAGGCAAAGCGCACCCTGACCGATGCCGAATTGACGGCCCTGATCCCGTGGCTACCGAACCTCTCCAGGGACATGGACGACATCCTGACCATGTACCTGTGGACCTGTGCCCGTGGCGCAGAGATATGCGCCATTGAGGCTGTAGACGTGTCTCAAGAGCCGGATGGGTGGTGGTGGACCGTGCCCATAGCCAAGCTCAAGATGCGTCGGATCGACTCGATCACGGACCTTCGCGTGCCGCTTGTGGGTCGCGCGCTGGCCATCGTCAAGCGGCGCATGGGCAAGAGCCCTGACGGCTTTCTATTCCCCAGCGAAGGGGCCAGCGGCCACATTGAGCAGCGGGCCGTGGGCGCTGCGATCTGGCATCACAGGCCCGAGTGCAAGAACCGGCCGCATGTGGTCCGGCCACGGTTCACGATTTCCGACTTCGGCGCCCATGATCTGCGAAGGACCGGGCGCACGATGCTCAGTTCTATGGGGTGCCCAACGGATGTTGCGGAGGCCATCATTGGGCATGTGCAGCCGGGCATCCAAGGGGTCTATAACCTGCACCGCTACGATGCAGAGCGCCGGGGGTGGATCACGCGGCTGGCGGATCGGCTTGAGGCTTTGGCGAAGGCTTCTTAGGCTCCAGCGCCTCAGTGATGTCCTCGCTCAGTTCCACGTCGCCCGCTGGCGGCAGCGCCAGTTGCCCGCGCGCTACATGGTCTTCGACGCCGTACCACTCTGACCACTTGCGCAGTTGCACACGGGCGCGGCGGCACAGGGACTGAAGCGCGGCAATCTCCGCATCCTTGGCATCGAGCGCCGCACGCACTTCGGCAGGGTCATCCGACACCATGCGGCAATTGAGGCGGCGGGCTTCGGCAAAGAACTCGTCTAGGGTCATGGGCTCTTGATTCACAGTTCCTTGCCTCGCGTGTTGAGCACAGGCACCTTCTCCTGATGGCGCTTCACCATCGCGCGAAGACGCTGCTCTTCCTTCTTCAGCACGCTCACGCGCTCAGCGACTTCGTTGGCTTGCCGCATGGCCTCACTGTAGGCCGACCATGCGCGCTGAATCGTCCTTCCGTTGCTGGCGAGGAAATCGAACGGGTCAAGGACGGCGCCGCACTTCGGATCGGCGCACGTCACGGTGCGCAAGTGATCGTCAAGCGTTATCGACTCATGGGCGCACCATCCGGGCCGGCGTGGCGCCATCTCCATCGGGTTGGCTGGCAGCGCAGTGGCGCCGGGGAGTTGCTTCACGTTGTCTGTCACGGGCGCTCCTAGAAGATGCTTTGATGCTCACGCAGTCCAGTGCCGCCGCAGTAGCCGCACTCGACCTCACCGAACTCGTCGGCGTCCTCCCACAGTGGATCGTCGGCTTCCATGAAGCCAGTGCCGGCGCATCGGGTGCAGGAGAATTCGTCGTCTTCTTCGTACCACTCGTCAGGGTCACCCATGCAGTAGACGGTGGGCCGCTGAAGCCACCACGTATTGCGCGCATCGTGCCGGCGCTTGATGGCGCGGACCTTCACAGATGCTCCTTCACATCACGGTACACGGCACTCGCAAGGCTGCGCTGGCCGTCTTCCATGCCGCGCTTGTACGCAGCAGCAATGAGGCGGTTCACCTCATGCGCCTGAGTGTTCCGGGAGAAGCGCATCGAAGTCTCGATACCGTTGACCGTGAACCAGGCGGTGCAGGAATGATCGGCGGGATCAAGGGCCGACAGGATGCGACAGGTGGGCGCTCTCATGGCTTTATCTCCTTCAGCGAAGCCTTGTCATAGCACTTGAACTGGCCCCACAAGGAGCGCATTCGCTCGCCGCCATTAGCGGTACAGGAGGCATCCGCTTTGAATGCCGCCCCGGCCATAAAGCACGCGGCAATGGTTGCGGAGTAGATGACGATGCGCGCAAGCCAAACGGTTCCGCTCATGCTTCCACCTTCTTCCCAGCCACAGGGAGGATCGTGGACACCGGCCGCGACTCGGCCCATTCCTCCAGCTCGCGCAGCAGGAACCCCACGCGCTTGCCGCTGAGTTGACGGCGGCGCGGGAACAGGCCAGCGTGCTCCAGTTCGTAGATCGTGGACGGTGGCAGGCGCACCACATCGGGGGCTTGGGCCGGGTCCACATAGAGCGGCTTCACGGGCGCGAAGGCTTGGCGCTTGGGCTTGTCGTCGGTCATACGGACTCCGGGAATTGGTCATGCGTGAGGCCATCAAGGCGGCGGCCGGCGAGCTTCTTTCCGGCGCGGATTGATACAGAACCATCGGCCCATTTGATCTGCGCGCCTATGGCTACTTCGCCGGTAATGGTGGGGCGCCACTCGCCCCACTGCTTGAACAGGAACGGCACACCGGCCGACTCGCATTGATCGCGCAGGCTACGCGCCCACTCGCGTTGCATCGGCCGCGCCTTCGGGCCTGACTCGCCGCCGCAGATCACCCAATCCAGCCTATAGATGGCCATGACCATGTTGCGCAGGACAACGTTTGGCACCCATACCGCGCCCAGGTCCACCGGACCCAACATCGGCTCAATCGACAAGAACCTCACGCGCGCCGGCACGGCCAGCAGTTTCGGAATGTCGCGGTCGGCTTCTTCTTGGTTGACCACGGTCGCACCAATCCAGACGTTGGAAGGCATGCCATCCTTCGGCATTCCGGGCTGCTCAAGCATCTGCTTCACGTTGCCGATCCTCTTGGTCAGCAGCAACCAGTCAAGGTGCGGCGTCAGGCCGATCAACGCAAACAACTCGGCGCGCCACGCGGCCGGCGCTTGGTTGTCGAACACGTCAGCCAGCGATGCGCAGAACACGCGGCGGCGCCGGCCGTGCATCAGCGCAAAGGCATCGTGCTCCTTCTCCCACAGCAGTGGCTGTTTCCAGTTTGCGGCGCTGGTGCGCTCGCGCGGCTTGCCGATGCCCCACTGCACTCTGCGCCAGCGCTTGTCCATCAGCGCCTCGGCATAGCAGTGGTCGCAACCGGGGCCCACATTCGTACACCCGATCCACGGGTTGAAGGTGCTGTCACACCACTCGATCTTTGAGTTCTCAGCCATCAGACGATCTCCAGTTGTAGACGCTCGACCGTGACGGCCAGCGCGTCTAGTTCATCCATCTTCTTGATCGCCCACATGCGCCGTTGCCCATGGAGACCAAGGATCGGCCCCTGGTGGCAGGACTTGCACAGGGCGACACAGGTCCACCATTGGCCCTGCTTGATTTCGTGGGCATCGCTCGGGCCTGGCTCATCGCACAGGCTGCACGGCAAGGACTTGACCCGAGCGATGTGGCGCGACTCCTTCGCGGTCGGCGCGCGCTTGTTCTTCGACTGCACCCTAAACCTCCAGTCCGCGCATGGCGGCATAGGTGATTTCGCAGCCGTCGCGCAGCACGACTACGAAACCATCATTGCCGCACGCGAGGATCATCCGGCGCATGGCGTCCAGCGCATGCCGATGCGATTGACTCGTCACGCGCCGTTCTAGCGTGCCGGCTGGGCGCTGGAGTTCTATGGTGTAGGTGGTCATACGCGCTTGAAGGACAGAGCCCAAACGAATGGGTTTGCGTCCCATGAGCCGGCGCCGTTGATCGACTCCCACAGGTCCGCGTATGCGCTTGCCGCAGGCCGGAAGCTGAAGCCTCTGAACGCTTCCATGAGCCGGCCGCTACAGCCGGGCTCCCACTTCGGCGTGACGCCTTCTGCTAGCGCGTCGGCCTCGCTGATGTCCTGCAGCCGCTCCACGCGGACATCGGTCAGTTCAAGCGTGATGCGCGACAGGCTGCGTGGCATGTGGATCGACGGGCGCGGGCGCGTCCACTGGCCGGATCGCGGCTCACCATCGGCGCAGTACCAGATCTTGTTGCCCCACTCGCGTAGCGGGTAGCCGTGGCGCTCATAGGCAATGCTGCCGGCGAACTGCTCGCGCACCCAGAGTTGATCGCCTGGCACGCCATATGGGCACGCCACCGCCCCAACACTTGCCGCCCCAACAACAGTCTCTTGCAGGGTGCAGTAAAACAAGGTATGGCCTGGATACGAATTGATGCGCTTCGCTGACAGCACATGCGGATGCTTCGCAACGCGCCGCGTTTGAGTCTTCGTGCCGGCCAGAAGCGCCCGGACCATCGGCGCACTGAAAAGGATTGGGCGGGACTTCATCGGCACACCCTCACCGTCGATTCGGGCCACGCGCGCAGAGCCTCAAGGTACTCCGCGATCCACGGCACAAACGCCTCCCACGATCCCCACTTGTTGGCCGGATCAAACGCCTTGAACCGCTTGGGCTCTGACACCATGAGCGCAAGCCCTGCGGCCACCGGCCCGCGCAAGTCGCCGGCCCGCGTGATGCCAAGTTCATCCGGGCGCCACAGGTGCATGTAGATGCCCGCCTCCTTGGCCATCGCGCCCATGTTGTGCGTGATGTTGGCGCTGAAGACCTCTTGGCCTTCGGCGTCAGTCAGGTAGACATCAAGGCTCATGGCGATTCACCCGCCAAGATCGCGCCGATGGTCATCCCTGAGCTAAGCACGATGGCCCGTGTGCCATGGCACTGCGCCTCCCACCACTGCTTGATGGATGCCTCTTGGTCAACGCTGATCACGCGATTGAAATACAGCGCCACCACATCGCCCGGCTTCAGTTCAAGCCGCACCGCCTGCGTGACGTGTTCAATTTCAGGTGGAATCTGTACACGTTCGGACAACGTGTATACCGGATCGGCGCCAATCGCCTCGGCCACAGCGCTATCGGCCATGCGGCCAAAGCACTCCAGGCCGGTGGGCTCCGTCCAGTACCAACCGATTTGCCGCAGCTTCACGGTTGATCGTCCCCGTCAGCACCGCCTTCACCATCACCCGCGCCGGCCACGAACAGATCAGTCGCATCCGGCTGCGGCGCTTCAGGATCGAACAGGCTCGACTCGGGATGGTCGGCCTTGAAGGCGGCCACGCTGCCGTCGATGGTCTGCGCGGCCACCTTGGGCGCGGTCAGGGTGATGCTGACCTCCTGCCCGTTCTTGGACCACAGCAGGCCAGCATCCTCGGGCTCAACATCGCTCGTGCCGCAACGGAAGTACAGCTTGACGCTGCCGCCTTCCATGGGCTCGACCTTCATCTTGTCCAGCTTAATCCCGCCCAGCGTGATCGGGTCTTCGGCGTCAAAGCCGTGCTCGATGTTCAGGGTCCAGCCTTCAAACGATCCGGCCAGGTTGCAGGTATCAATGCCCTTGGCGCGCAGCAGCGGAGTGCTGGGCTCCACGCCGGGCAACTGGTCCTGACCTTCGACGGCCTTGTAGAGCGCGTGGCGCAGGGTCGGGTTGATCTTGTCCAACAGCGTGTTGGCGCTGGCGATGCAGAAGCCCAGGCTGATGGCCGGCACCTCGTCATCACCATGTCTTTCGACTCGGTTCGTGACGCTGGTCAGCTTGGCTTCGATGGGTTCAAGGAGTTCAAACGGCATTGCGGTCTTTCGTGGTGGTGGGGAAGTTGTCAGTCGGAGTTCCGCTGCAGCGCAAGTTGCGCATCGGCGGAAAGGCTCGGCTCGGTCACGGATGCAAACAGCGCGTCGTAACTCCATGTGGTGTCACGGAACACGCGGCCATCGTCAAAGTTTTCAAGGCATGCCAGCACATCGTTGGCAATGTCCTTGTCTTCGGTGGTTTCGATCTGGAAGGCGCCGATGGCATCACGCACGCGCCACGGGCCTTCATTCCAGTCATTGCGCGTTTGCTGCATGGCGATGGCGAGCGCGATGCGCTGATGCTTCCCGGCCAGCACGTCCAGCACGTCGCGCCATGTGGACTCAAGCGGCATGCCGTAGCGAAGCAGGATCGCAGCCAATTCCATGTCGGCCTTGCGCTTCTCTATCAGGGCTTGCTGCTCACGGGCCTTGGCATTCTTGGCGGCTTCGGCTTCTGCTGCCGCGCGCTGGGCGTATGCGTCGTAGTCCTTTCGCATGCGCTCATAGCAGGATGTCGCATGCTCGAATCCATCATTGGTCTTGACCTCGCGCAGAAGGTCCGACAGATACCCGGCATCGTGAGTGATGGTCTTCGGGTATCGAGCGCGAGAGTTGGCGTCCTTGACGCTGTACCTCTTTGGCATGCCGATGGCTTCCATGACGCCAGCAACGTGCGCGCAAACGGCTTTGTTCGCTTCAAGGGCCGGAAGATTGCGCTCATGCGCTTCAACGTCCTTGGCTCGCGCGGCTTCAAGTTGTTGGATGGCATGTTGCGCAACACGATCAGGCGATGGCGTCGAATAGCTGCTCAAGGCGCTGGCGTAACTGCTTGGCGATGCCATGCACTGGCCCACGTATCCAACCTTCTCAATGGGGCGAATCTTCAGTTCCATGCAAACTCCTAGAGGCTAATCAGCGCCCAAGCGTCCGGCCATAGGCCATCAACTCAGACATGAGGGATGCGGGGTCGGCCCAGCCCTTCAGCAGCGCGCCGTAGGCCAACGCGCCGGCATAGAACCGGCGCCGGGCGTCGTCAATCTCGGCGGGCGTGGCCTTGGGGAGCATGTCGGCTTGGTAGGACTCCCAGGCTTCGGAGAGGCACTTGGGGGCGCTCATGCTCCGCACCCGTCAAGGTAGGCTTCAACGGCGCCAAGGGCATCGCCGCCTTCGGCTGCGGCATTCAGGCCGATGCTCACAAGCTCTGGCGGGTAGCCGTCAAGCTGATAGCGGCATTCGATGCGATAGCACTCGTCATCGAGGCCGGCGATCATTGCCTTGGCGTAGGCGGCGCGGTCTTCGGCGGCGGTCATTTGTCGCGCTCCTTCAGCATGGCGTCGGCGTAGCGGTAGCGATAGGCGCTGTGGTCTTCAAGGTCCATGGGCAATTGAGGTGTCGGCGCGTGCGCAGCGAAGTAGTCCCGCAGGCTCATGCCGGGCTCTGCCGGATACGCGCCCGGCCTGTCGTCATGCGCGATAGGGAACGCGGCCGGGTTGAACAGCGGTTGATTCATGCGCGTGATCTGCGCGGTCAGGTGATCGACCACGCGCTGCACGGATTCGCGTGACTCCTGCGATCCAAGACCCTGAGCGGTCATGTGCGTCAGGTATGACGCAACGTTGGCGGCGTCGGATTGGTTCATGCTCACAGCGGCGCTCCCTTGCGAATAGCGGACTGCAACTTGCCGCGTGCGTTGTTCAAGGCCCGTTGCGCTACCTTGGTTGCTTCGATGGCCGCGACGATTTCAGGGCCGCCTTCTTCGTCACGGTCACTGCCCTTTTCGTTGAACCATTCGCCGGTGTCATCTGCCCATGCGTGCAGCAGTTTCTGACGCAGCGCACGCGCTTCATTGCGAGCGATCCATGCCCGGTGAACCCAGATCGCGTGCTCGCCAATGACGCACAGGGCGGCGGCCAGTTGGCCGGTGGTTTGGGGCTTGCTCATGCCATCACCTCGCCAGCGCAACGCACAACCTCAGGAAACGCATCGCGCGGGTTGTCCTTCAAGAACGCATCACCGATGAGATAGGGGCTCTTTGGCGGAGATCCTGCGCACACCGGAATGACGGTGTAGAGAACTTCCCATGTGATCATCGCGCCCTTGGCTGGCGTCACTGACTTGGCTTCGATGCCAGTCACGACACAGCGATGCACGGCATCGGTGGACGCCTCATGGAAGTAAACCGTGTCGCCCACGGCATGCGTGGTGTGGATGCTGGTGTAGCTCATGACTTCGCCACCAACAGATCAAGCTGGGCACGCAAGGCCGCAAAGATGCCCCGGCGCATTTGCGACGTGTACTGCACCGACGCTCGCTCACGGCCCACGCTGGCGATGCCAAGGGTGTCCTTGACGAACGCCTCAGTCATCTTGAAGCCGTGGCCGACTTCTTCGCAGATTGCGCCAAGGGAATAGCGGCGGCCATCGTCGGCCGGAATTTCGGCGCACACGGTGCGGTCACCCTCGGGTGCACCGGGGTCGATACCGATCATGGTCGGCGCATCCACAACGGGGGCCGCGTCGGCGGATTCGTTGATGCGGTCGGCCTCGCATCCAGCGCCGTCGCACTGCGGCGCGAGAGTGCTGGCGCCGTCGCAGCGGCAGTGGACCGGCTCTGCCTTCAAAACCTGCTGCGAGCCATGCCCTTCGGTATCTCCTTCGTCAACGTCACAGAACACGCTGCGCTTGCCCTGCTCGTCCAGCATCATCAGATCGCCGTTTTCCTTGACGTGCGTGCTGCTGAACATCGGGGCGCCGCTGGAGTAAGTCGTCGCGGCTTGCTGCGCCCGGCGCTCATCGGCAAGGCGCTCCAGCCGCTCAGACTCGGCCCGCGCATCGGCCTCTTGCTGGCGCTGCACTTCGGCGGCGCGCTGCTCAGCGGCCACGCGATCCTGCTCAGCCTTTTGCGCGGCCAGTCGCTGCGCTTCGTGGGCCTGCTGCTCCGCAATGGCTTCGCGGGTTTCGGCCGCCTCAAGCATCTGGCTCAGTTCGGCCAACACGGCGGTACGCGCTTCTTCGGCTTGCGTGGCGAACTCTGCCCACCCTTCGGCGTCGATGGCCAGCGTCCGTAGCGTGTCCAGCGCCACACGGATCGCGGCTGCGCTGCGGCTGCTCATGCCCACGCTCAGGCTTCGCAGTTCCATGAGCTTGCGCCCGTAGTGATCCACGCGGGCCAGCCGCTCGGACTCGGCCTTGACGCGGGCGGCTTCGGCCTCTTGCGCCACGGTGGCCGCGTGCATGTCGCGCAACTGGGCCAGTACTTGTTCGCGCACGTCCTGCGCTTCGGCCTTCAGTTCCGCAAAGTCATCGCCGACAACAACGGCTTCAACCATGGCGGTCTTGAACTCAATCTCGCGCGCAGGCTGGCCGGCGGCCCTGGGCGCAATGCCACGCAGGTAGTCGATACGCTTGCGCAGCGCGGCCACACGGGCGGCTTCAGCGGCGGCGCGGGCCAAACGCTCTTCTTCGCGGCGGGCTTCGTCGGCCTTGATCTGCTTGTCAATCGGACCTTCCAGCGCCAGGATTTCACCCTCGATGCGCTTGGCTTCGGCGTCGATCAGACGCGAGCGCTCCAGGGCCGGCGCCTTCAGTTCCTTGCGCTTGGCCTCCAGGCTGGTGCGCAACCTGACAAGCTCCAGACGGTCGGCGCGGGCTTCCTTGTCGCCGGCCACGGTCTGCAAGGCGTAGACCTTGCCGGCCAGGCGCTGGCGCAGTTCGGCCAGGGCTTGCGCCGT
>OFRF01000268.1_pt1 | contig 14033 bp, 21 predicted proteins | sample 1543081 | NCBI WGS metagenome assembly OFRF01 (sample SAMN07774232, study PRJEB24372) | wastewater metagenome
AATAGTTGACAGTTCGCAAATAATGTTTAGAGTCCGCAGCACAACGAAACCACGTCTTTCAACCTGGAGAAACCACTATGAACGCACCAGCAGCAACCGCACGCAAGAAATCTGAACACAGCACCGCAACGAACACCCCCGGCGAAGTTCGCGTCGCCTACCCCTATTTCCACGAAAAGCGAGTCACGAATTCCGCCGGCGTTCCTTTCACTTATCCTCCGAGCAGTCCGAAGGCTGGCCAGCCGAACCCACGTTATGCCGCGACACTCATGTTCCCCAAGCTCAACGCCGATCCCGGCCAGTGTGCAAACTATATGTTCCTTTGGGGGCATGCCACCGAGGCGGCCCGCAAGATGTGGCCGCAGAACGTCGACGCAACTGGTCAATGGGTGTGGCCGGCGGGTGCGCAGTATGCCGTCAAGGACGGTGACGTGCCATTCGTATCCAAGCCGAAACCCGGTCAACCGTTGCCGACGGCGGAGGAAATCGCCAAGAAAAACGCGTGGCGCCGTGGTTACTGGATTGTCGAGGTCGAGAATTTCTTGGATCCGGGTCCAAGGATTGCGAAGGTGCTCAACGGGACCGAGGTCGAACTGCCGGCGAAAATTGTCAACGATATCCTCATGTACAAATCTGGCGACTTTGGTGTCGGAAACATCCACGCATACGCCTACGAAAACAACACTTTCGGCGTGAACTTCGGTTTCGACGGATTCTGTTTTACACGCGAAGGTGAGCGGATCGGTGCGTCCGGTCCCCGCTCGGCGGCGCAGATGTTCGGCGGCGTGGCCGGGATGGTCCCGCAATCGACTGCGTTGCCGGGTGTGGTGAGCCAAGCGGCGCCAGGACCGGCCCCGTTGCCGCCGGCCGCGCCTGTCCAAACCTATGCGCCAGTGGCACCCGCCGCGCCGCCTGCACCGCCTTTGCCCCCGGCCGTTCCGCTCGCGCCCGTTGCACCTCCCCCGCCGCCGATGCCCCACGCGGCCCCGTCGAACCTGCCGCCACTGCCGGTTCGATAAGAGATACAGCGCGCCCGAGGTAAGTTCGGAGTACGGGCGCGCTGTTGCCAGGTCCGAAGTGCATCGACGGACGCTCCCGAGTCGCAGGGAAAGCAGTGCACGAGCGACGAGTCGGGAGACGACGCCGGTTAGCACCTCACCGGCAACCTTTTTCCAGGGTGGCGAATGACGATCGATCTTGACCGCGCAGTCGTTTTCGATCTGGAAACGATCGTCAATTGCTTCACCTGTCACGCGCAGCCGCTTTTCGGCGATTGGGAAGCCACATTCGAAATCAGCGAATACCGCGACGATCGGCAATTGCTGCTCGCGTGGATAGAGCATTGGCACGCGACGCAAACGCCCCTCATTGGCTATAATAGTCTCGCGTTTGACAATCCGATTATGACTTTCATCCGCAACAATCCGGACTGCGCACATTGGGACATTTACGACAAGGCCCAAGAGCAGATTCACGACCGCACCATGTTCAAGACGGTGCGCCCGTCCGATTGCTTCGCACCGCAGATCGATCTTATGAAGCTGTGGCATTTTGATAACCGCGCGAAGATGACCAGTCTAAAGGCGCTGCAGGTCAACATGCGGTCCGAAACCGTGCTGGAAATGCCGTGCCCGTTCGACCAGCCGATTTCGCGCGAGGACATTGACCGCATTCTGATCCCGTACAATCGCCACGACGTTGCACAGACGAAAAAGTTCGCCCTAATCAGCTTGGAAGCGATCAAGTTCCGAATCGAGCTAATGGACATGCTCGACGGCGACGTGGTGAACTGGTCGGATACCAAGATCGGTTCGAAGATTCTTGAGCAGCGACTCGGCGACGACGTCTGTTATGCGTGGGAAGGCGGGCGCCGCGAGGTGCGCAAAACCCGGCGCGACCGCATCGCCCTGGCCGATATCATCTTTCCGTACATTCGATTCGATCACCCCGAGTTCAACCGTATTCTGACGTGGATGCGCGGCCAGGTGATTTCCGAGGACGAGGTAACGGGTAAACTCAAAACCAAGGGCGTTTTTAACAACGTCCACGCGACGGTCGGCGGGCTCGATTTCCACTTCGGCACGGGCGGCATTCACGGCTGCGTCGCGTCCCAGGTGGTGCGCGCCGACGCGGCGACGATGATTCGGGATATTGACGTGGCGGGCCTGTATCCGGCAATTGCCAACGTGAACCGACTCTATCCCGAGCACTTGGGCGAGAAATTTATTTTTGAGTACGCGCAACTTCCGATCGAGCGCGCCAAATACAAAAAAGGCACACCGCGGTCGAATGCGTTCAAGCTGGCCGCCAACGGCACCTATGGCAACAGCAACAACGAATACTCGGTGTTTTACGATCCGCGATTTACCATGGCGATCACCGTCAACGGTCAGTTGATGCTTGCCATGCTGTGCGAATGGCTTTTGAGCGTGCCAACGGTGCGATTGCTGCAGGCGAACACCGACGGCGTGACTTACACGATTCGGCGCGACATGCTGCCCCGCGCGCAGGAAGTCGAAGCAGCGTGGCAAGCATACACGCGACTGGTGCTTGAGGACGTCGAATATTCCGCAATGTGGTTGGGCGACGTCAACAATTATATTGCCCAAGCGGTCGACGGAAAGCAGAAACTCAAAGGCCGCTTCTGGTATCCCAAGAACTTTCCCGACGACATCACGAACGCGTCGCCGCCGGCCTGGCACAAGGATTTAAGCAACATCGTGAGCACTATGGCGGCGGTCGAGCACATGACCAAGGGAACGCCGATCGAGCGGTTTATTTATGACTGCGGGGATCCGTTCTTGTTCATGATCCGCGCGAAGTGCGATCGCGCCTCGCAACTGTGGATTGGCGACAAACAGGTGCAACGAATCATTCGTTATTATGTCGCCAGGGAAGGCGGCGCGTTGCGCAAGGTGTCGCCGCCGACCGGCGAGCCCGGCACGTTCAAGCGCCGATCGGGGATATCGGATTATGAGTGGCAAAGCATCTTGGCGACCCTAGCGCCGGGCCAGCATGACGAGCGAATCCACACCAAGAATCGGTCGAAATATGAGACCCGCGAAATGGGCATCGCCGCGGGATTTTTGGTGGCGGACTGTTCACGGGCGTCGGATTTCGACTGGAACAACATCAATCACGAATATTATATTGAGCAGGCGAAACGACTGGTGGTGGCGTGATGCCTAAAATCTCCGAATACCATATCCAAAAAGCGTTCTGTATTTGGCTCGACGGCAACCGGGACAAAGAGACGGGCGAGTGGCGCAACCCGCCTGCGCTCGCACCGGGCGTCGAATACTGGCACACGCCGAACAATGCGGGGCGCGAGCAGGACGCCGGCTTAGAACTGAAATGGTCAAAGGAAATCGGGTTGCGTCCCGGCATCCACGATCTTTTCTTTTTGCGCCCGACTCGGTTCACGGAAGGCGTATTCGGACTCCTGTTCGGCATGGAATGGAAAAAGCCTGGCGGCGCGCAGCCGCCCAACAAGCAGTTATCCAAGGCGCAACAATTGATGCACCCACGACTCATTCGGGCCGGGCTCGCCGCGTCGATCGTCGTGGACAATCTGCAAGATGCGAGGGCGTGGTGCTTTTTCCACGGCTTGACGATCTGCGCTTAATCTTATGTTGACAGTTCGCATTTGAGCGGGTAGTTTACATTTCAGAAACCACGCAAACAGCGAGCCCCATACAATGCGAATTCTCGTCGTCGAAAGTGACTTTGAAATCTGCCAATCCGTCGCGACGATGTTGCAGGAAGAAGGGTTCCGGGTCCAGACTAACGACGGCGACGACGCGGAGGATATGGGGAAATTGTACGAACACGATGCGATCGTGCTCGGCGATTTGGGCGGCCCCGACGGTCACCACGTCTTGAAGCACTGGCGCACGGCGAAGGTGCGGGCTCCGGTGGTGATGCTTTCCAGGTTCGCCGGGCCGGAATATGCCGTTCGCGCGCTCGGGCTCGGCGCCGACGACTACATGACCAAGCCTTTCCACAGGGACGAACTGATCGCCCGCATTCACGCCGTCGTCAGGCGCACACGGGGACATGCCGTTTCCAAGATCGACGCCGGCCCGTTGACGCTCAACCTGGACACGCGCGAGGCGGCCGTACACGGCGCACCTCTGCATCTGACCGGCAAGGAATATCACATTCTGGAATGCCTGATGCTGCGAAAGGGGCACGAGCAGACCAAAGAGCAGATCATGACGGCGCTCTACGGCGGCCGGGACGAACCGGAAATCAAAATCATCGACGTGCTGATTTGCAAATTGCGGCGCAAGTTGGAGCGCGGCGGGGCATCGCGCGACATGATCGAGACGGTGTGGGGCCGGGGCTACCGGATCCGCAATGCGGCGCCGCCGGATTTGGGCGAGGTGGTCGAGTTGCGGGAAAACGGGATGCGTTCGGGCGTCAATATTGCGGCACTGGTTACGGAAACGAGTTTGATGCGGTCGCCACCGTTGGCGCCGGCGGATTAGGGGCGTGGGCGAGGTCATCAAAACCGCCAAAATTTCGGACTGCGGCCGGTACCGCTATCAACTGACGCGGTATTGGGGCAACGGCTATTTCCTGCCGTTCGTGATGCTCAATCCGAGTACGGCGGACGCCAGCAATGACGACCCGACCATTCGCCGCTGTATGGAATTTGCGAGGCGCGAGGGCTTCGGTGGAATTGTGGTGAGCAATCTGTGCGCGTGGCGCTCGCCGTCGCCCGACGACCTGGACAAAGCCTCGGATCCCATCGGACCGTTGAACGTCGACTATTTGCGCGGCTTGGCTCGTGCCGCCGCCATTGCGAAAGCGCCGATCGTGTGCGCGTGGGGCGTCCACGGCGCGGGTCGGGGTGACGTCGAGACGCGAGGGCTGTTCGTCGGGGAAGGCGCTCGACTCGTTTGCTTAGGTAAGACGGCGGCAGGTCATCCTCGTCACCCGCTCTATGTCAAGGGTGACACGCCACTGGTGCCTTTGTGACCAAAATACTTCCCATCGCAATGATTGTCTTGTCCGTTGGCGCGTCGGCCGTTTACGGGTTCGACGGCGATTGGCGCCGCGGTCTTTATTGGGCCGCCGCCGCGGTCATTACCGTTAGCGTGACGTTTTGACCGAATCCCCCCGCCTCATGTCCGGCGCCGACGTCGCCGCATATTGCGGCGTCACGCTCGCCACGCTTTCCGCCTGGATATCCACAGGACGTTTACCCGGACCGTTGCCGGGGACGCGCCGATGGGACCGAAAGGCGGTAGACTTGGCACTGGACAAGGCGTCAGGGATCAAGGCACCGTCGATCGTACCGGACGGTAGCGAAGCCCTGAAACAGTGGATGCAGGAAGATGCGGCGGAACAAGCGGCTATTGCCGGGCGTGGCATGTACCGAACGGGTCAACCTGATCGTGCGAGCTATGACCCTACGCCGCGGGCTGGCGGTCGGCCCAAGAGAAATCACGCAAGAGGATATCGACCAAAACGCCTGAGAGGAGGATCAGGGAGCGCGGGCGCCTCGGGGAAGCGGAAGCCGCAGTTCGGCCTCCAATTCTTCCTGTAGGAGCGCCAATGCCCGCCAGGCGAGCGCCGCGCTTTCCCTCAATTCCCCGTCGAACCCGCCCCGGCCGACGAGGTGGCGAATGATGCAATCGGCGTGGTCCATCGATTTGCCGCGCGCATGGTGCATCGGCTCACCGGGATTGTGCTTCACATTTCCCAGGTAGGAAATTCGGGACACTTCGGCGAGCGCGTCGGGGAAATAGTCGAGCAGGCCGGCCGCCATCGGAAACGTCTTGCGGGTCGCGCTGTCGGCATCAATGACGCGTTTGCGTTGCGGTGTGGCGGGAAGTGACGGACGCATTTTTGGCGCGTGTTCGAGCCGCTTGGCGTCTCGTTCCTGCGAAGACATCTGGCCGATTGCGTTCATATCTCGGACCCCCTGACCATTTCCGGCGTCAACGTGATTCGGCCGACTTCGCCGAACCGCTTCGAATACGTGATGACCTTGGCCGATCGGCCGGAAATATAGCCGCCGTTCGCTTCATAGGTGCTCGGCGACGCCAACGTTTCGTGGCGCTCGACTTTGACTCCGGTGTTCGACGTGAACATTTCGTCGGAGTGCAGATGGCCGATGTGACCGTATGAAAACTTGGTCCTGCCGAACAGTTCGCGGAACCGGCCCACCCATGTCGTATCCACGGTCTTGAACTTTTTCTTGTGCCCGTGGTGATAGAACAGCGACGTCAGGCCCCACTCAAAGCAATTGTACGAGCCTGGCGAGCGATCGACGCTGACGCGCGGTTCGTCCTCGAAATGCATAGCGAACATTTCGCGCAGCCAAATTTCGCTCGCCTCGTCGTGGTTGGCGTCGGAGAAAATCAGGTGGACGTGCTCGTGTTTTTCCAGGAGCATCCGAACAGCGGCGCGCATGCACCGGATGACTTCCCGAACAATTTTGGAAAAGCGAGAATCGGCGTCGAGGATATGACCGTGCGCCGGCGTGATCGCCTTCATCCCGTCGAAGTGCAAGAGGTCGCCGAGTTGCGCCAAGATGGCCGTGTGCGATTCGGGCGATCGCCTCACCGCCTCCGAAAACCAATCGACCCACAGTTTCCCGGCGATTTTCAAATCCCAATCTTCGCCGCCGGTTTCCTCGCCCCACGCCATCATTCCGAAGTGGTAATCGGTTACCGTGAACTGATTCACCAGGTCGGCACGAGTGTTGCCGGGTGCCAGGACAGACTCGGCGCGCGGCAGGTCGTCCTTGAACGCGTCGAGCGCGGCGCGCATGGCCAAGTCGCGGGCGGCTGTGTCCTCGGTGGTCTTGATCCATTCGACGATCTTGCCACCGTCGGCATTGACCAGCGTGGACACGCCCTTAATGCGGTGGCCGGCCGGCAGTTCGAACGCGTCGCCGTGCTCGGGCTTTTGCTGAATTGAACGTTGAGAGGAAACGTTGCCGTCTTTATCTTCGCGTTCGATTTCCGAAACTTGGCTGATACGAAAGCCCGGCATCGCCGGTGGGTGATCGAGCAGCATTCCGCGCAGCGCCGCGGTTTTGAGCGTATCGCGCAGCGTTTTCGGGTCTATACCCAATTGGCGTGCAGTGAGACGACAATTATTTTCGTTGGCTCTGTACGCAGCGACGCGTTCGTCCACGATGTCGTCCGATAGCATTGCCATGCGCTAAAGTTTCCCCGTGCCGCGGAGTGCGGCGTAAATAAGCCCGGCGAACGCTGTCACCGCGACCGCAACTGCCGTCATGATGCTTTGTCTACCGATCGTCTCGGTTGCCAGGCGCACCCGGCGCGTGTGGGCGAAATCGAGTTGCATGGACAAAAGCGCGTCGGGCTTGCTGACGTCGACGCCCATGGTCAAAAGCGTTTCGCGCACCGCCTCGCGGGCGGCCTTCGTCGCGATCTGTTCAACCTCGTGCGGGGTCATTTGCACCGCTCGATTTCGAGACCGTTGCGGGCTCCGTGAAGGCACATGCGATGTTCGTCCTGATGCTGTCCGACCGTTTCAATGGCGCTGCCGATTGCATAAAGGGCACCCACGAGCCCGATCCCGACGAACGCGACGAACGCGGCGCAAAGCAGCGCTGCAGCAATTTGCTTGCAGGCGTTCATGCGTCCCGACCAAGAATGGAAATACGCAGTACGCGCCATTGCTGCGGATTGAACCTAACTAACCCGCACAGTTCGCCATCCTTGCCGGCGGCCAGGAAGCCGTCCCCGTTCGGCAAATCGACCATGGCTGCGGTGTCGGTAGCCGGCGCGTCGGGAGGGGCGAACGTGTTGAACAGGTCAACGGCCGCCGCCCTTGCCGAACCGTCAAGTTCGGTCATTACGGCGCCGGGAATGTCGTCGACTTGCACGCGAGCATCGTTGATCGGGACGCACGCCGCGAATGCGGAACCTAGCGTCAAGCCGAGCCAAAAACAAAGGGCGAGAAAAACACTAATCGACTTCATTTCCGCGCGTCCTTGAAAGCCTTGCATCGCTTGTTCAAGCCGAGTTGGTTGTGGACCCGAACTTGCCAGATGGTTTCGAACGTGTCGGCCTCGCCGCTGTACTTGATCGGCTTCCAGCCGGCGCAGCGCGCCTTGCTATCGGACGGGCGGCTTCCCGCGGTCACGGTTGAACGGGTCGCTTCGAAACAGGCTGCGGTCGGTAGACATAGGGCCGACAAAATCAGCAGCGTCCGAAGCGGCCCGCTCGCCGCCGTCAATTTCCTTGACCAGGGCCGCGTCCCACTGGCGTTGCTTTTCGGCAAGTCCGTTTTTGTAGCCATGGGCGATCGCTCCGGCGAGTGTGAACGCGACGACCGCGACCGTAATGGCCCACTTGCGGAGGTCGGAAAAATTGTCGACAAACTTGGGGAGCAGGACCGCAACCGCGACCGCCACGCATCCCACGATAATATCGATGCTCGCCCAACTCCAAAGGAAGGCGCCGGCGGATTGCATCCAAGACGTGACGAACCAATCAAACATCACTTACGTTCCGTTATGGCCACGAGCAGACACAATCCAACGAACACGAGCGCTCCGATGACGAGCGGCGTCACGTTTTCCAATTCCGGATAACGGCTTCCATCACATTGCACACGACGATGTAGCCGACATAAGCGCCCATTAGTGCCGCGACGGTCCAGAACAGCCAACCCATGCTCATTTCAATATCCATGCGTACCAGGGACGTTTCGCGGCGACCGGTTTTGGCGTGGCCGGCTTCGGCGCGATCGCAGCGCCGGGCACATACCATTCCGCTTGCGGTTGGCGCAGCCCTTCAAGGCACAGGTCGCGCTCGCTCTTGCGACCGTCTCCGATACCCGAGCGACGCGCGACTAGGCCCTTGCGGACCTGGCCATCGGAGCGAATATACCAGCCGCGGAAAGCGTCACAGCCGCCGCGGAAGTCGCCAACGTTCATTTTGGCGACCATCGGCGAGCGGCATACGGCGGCCGGGCCGGCGTTGTACGCGGCATCGAGCAGTGCCGAAACGGCCTTGATCGGCATGGCGCGCTTGAGGCATCGGTCGAGTGGTACGAGATATTTTGGCAACGATTCGCCGAGCAGTTTCGAGCACTGTTCGGGAGTGAATTGGGTACCGACCTTGACCTTGCCGAATTCGTCCGTCTGTCCGTGACAATACGTGACGGGATGGCCGGTGCCGATCATGTCGCGCTTGGCGACCTTGTCCATGCCTTCCCACGACGGGAGAAAGGCGACGGTGACGGCAATGACCGCGGCGGTGCCGACCGCTACGCCCGTTTTTGTCTTGCTCATTCGCCACCCTTGATATTGGCGGGCGGAACTTGCTTGACCAGGCGCAGGAAGCCGACGAGGCCCCAAGCGGCCATGCTTAAACCGATGAAGAAATACGGGTTTAGCTTGTCCTGCAGCGCAGGCAGGGCCAGCACGCCGCCTGTCAAAACGAACATGAACAGCGCGAGCCGGACCGTCCAGAGGCGGTGCAATTCCTGCCAAGCGTTGTCGATAAAGCGCATTTGAGCAAAGTACCCGTTTTTATGCGAACTGTCAACATAAATGGCAAGGACTTGGCGCGGTGAGGTTGCGGTGGTAGTGTTCGCATTGGATGCGAGAACGGAAGGTTTTGCGGGATGACAGAGAGTTCGATCAAAATCCTGCGCAACGCCCTAGCGGCTATTCCGCCCATGACGCTCGGTAGCGTAATCCGCGACCGTCGCGAGCGGCGATCCATCAGCCACTCGGAATTTGCCGACGTAATCGGTTGTTCAATAGAAACATTAGCCGAGATCGAGGCGGGTCAATCACAACCCACAGAGACGCAGATGGACCGGATATCGGCCGAGCTTTCTATCGCGCGCCACCTACTAGACGAAATCTCATCCGCTCCCAAATCTCACTAGGTTGGTCAAAATCTTCGGAACGGCCGCCTTGAGTTCATCGGGAGTCGTCGCCGCCGAAATCGCGGGGTGTTTGGTAACATCGCGAAGAGCCTGCTTGCGCGCGGCAATATCGCGTTTCGCGGTTGTGTCGCGCGCTTCGTCTGCACGTTGGTATTCGACATCGAGCGCGGCCAGTTGGGGGCTGCGCAACCCGCGGAGGGTGTCTTTGTGAAGCTCGCGGGCCTTGGCCATGTCGACGGTCAAATCCGGCGTCCATGCGTTGCGAAACGTGCGATCGGCAGGGACTTCAGTGTCGTCCGCGATGCGGATATTGGTCGCGCCCTGCGGGATGGATGGGTACACCACTCGCTCAAGGAACTGCTCCTCGGTCTCAGCGTATTCTGGATTTGTCGCGTCGACCAAATCATCCGAAAAGAGCACAGCACGACCGAGTATCTGTACGATCAAATCACCGACAGGTGTCGGCACTCGCTCCGATCTCGTTTCAGTCTCACCCGCGGCATTCATTGTCGTGATTTCCGACAAGGCCGCGTAGGTCTTTCCGTCGATAGTGACAGACGTGCAAAGCCTTCGATCTTTGCAAGCGCGCGAAATGCTCGTTCCGGCAGGGCGAACGATACCAGCGACCGCTGTCTCGGGGTGCGTGAAGACGACTACCTTGCTCATCATTGATCTCCAAAAGCTACGAACGACCATGTCCCCGCGCCGTCCTGAACTGTTCCTGCGGCATTAACATTTAGAAATCGGCATGTGGACGTGCTATGAGAATAGGGATATGCCCAATAGCCTGCTCCAGCGAGTTCGGACGCACCAAAGAATGGGTAATAGGAACTGGAAAAATTGGTCGAGTAGTTAAAGCTAATATCTCCCGAACCATTGTCCGTGACGTTGGTGAGACCAGCGGATGCGTTGAGTGTGGAGGAGAAAACACATTGCGCCCAAACCTTTGCCGCAAACGGAGAACTCTTGAACATATCGGCCGTGACAACGCGACCTGCAGTCTGCGCCTCCATCGCGGCTTGGTCCGCCAACTGAACGACTCCAGTCGCGCTTGTCGTCGCGGTTTGTTTGATGTCGCTGAACGCGGTGGCTGAAGAGATTCTGGAATAATTCACGCATCGGACAACGCCAGCCGCATATCCTCGGAAGACGGCGAAATCTCCTGCGGCGGTGGTGATGTTGGCCCCGCCGAGCAGAACGAGCGAGGCCCCATTCGTGAGGGTAAGTGCTCCGGTGAAGCGAACGGTTCTCTCTCGTCCTTCTGAAAGAGTGATAGCGGTGATTGTCGTGGTGCCGGTGACATCGACCAGATTGCCAGTCGCCGTGTCGAGATTTAGCGTCGCAGCAGACGCAATGTCTGCGCCCTTCACCGAGAGATTATCGAACGCGGTATATTTGGCGGATACGTCAGATAAGTTGTTCTCTGCCAAGAGTGGCTTCGTTAGCGGAATAATATAGGCGTGATAGTTGGTTCCGTCCGACCAGATGAATGCGCCCAAGTTCTGCGCGAGCACCAGCGTTGCGCCGCCGTTGATCGTGCTAGTTGTTGGCGTAATCGTGAGCGTTCCAGCTCCGGTATTCTTGACATGAACTGACCAGCCGTCGAGAAACGACGATGATGCACCTGCCTGCGCCAGCGACACCGCGATCGACGCGGCGTTCGAATAGGTAACAGCGCGACCCAAATCCGACTGCGCCAGCGTGTCAGATATTCCAGTAACAGCACGAGTTCCGCGCAACGCGCCCATGTCGTCGGCTGACTCCACAATTCGAACCTGAGCTGTTCCTGTGAGCGTCATCTTGGTGGTTCCGAGCGTTCCACCAATACGACTGGCCATCACTGTAACTCGTGAAAGCGTAGTGCCAGATGCCGTATAGACACCCTTGCCTAATTCCCAATCGTTGCCTTCTGTAACTAGATATGTGTACGTCCGACCATCAACCATTCCTGACTCGGAGGACGTCATGAACAGCACTGAGTATGCTGTTCCGAGAGCCATGGTCCCCGTGCCAGTTGTAGTGGTAAGCACGCGGACCAGATTTGCACGATCTGACATTGTTTTGTTCCTAACTTGCGATGGCGAGAACGCGGAGCTTTCTCCTGCGACTTTCTATTTCGGCACGTTCAGAGGTAACGTTGATATTTGTAGAGGAAGGAAAGATCGATTTTCCTGCGGTTATAATAGTTTCAGGAGTAGAGACCAACACAAAGATGCCACGACTTTGGGTATGCGTCTCTGTTTCACCTTCACCAATAGCGAACTCTCCGATAGATGATGAACCAATTTCTCCAAGTGTTGTGGTGTGCGTGACCGAGTTTGACGCTTCGATGTATGTTCCGGTTAGTACTTGCACTGGATCGGAACCAACAGCAACAGCAACCGTTGGGGGCCATATCTTGGCGCTGATGGAAATTCCTGCAACTGGAGCCGAAACAGTTATCACAGTCGTCGTAGTTGCGATATACTTTCCAGCTGTAACGAATGCTGCATTGGACGTTACTAATACTGGCGCAACCGGGACATTGACGGAGGCGCCAGCAAGGATCAGCGGAGGATTTGCAGAGACGGCTACCGCCGCTGCTGCTGAAGCTGTAATCGTTGCGCTGATTCGAACCGCTGCAGATGCCGATGTTACCGCAACCCCGGCACATTGGACTGTGGCAAGAACTCCCGTGCGCACCGAAGGAACTGGAGCAGTGACATTAACCGGTCCAACCGGAACAGCTACAGACGCGCCTGCACGTATGACCGGTGCAGCTATCGTTGTTGCGACAGCTACAGCCTCCGGCGCGAAAATAATAGCATCCGTTGCATCAGCAGACAGCGATGCAATAGCGACTTGACTTATGGCATCATAGCCAATCATTCAAAAGATGCCTTACGTATAGGACCATTTAATGAGACCGGTCGCATCCCAAACAATTTTGAAATCAGTCGTATCACCTGCCGCCTGCACCTGGCCAAAGTCGATGTAAATTAGCGGCTTGTTGCTGGTCGCATCATAGACCAAGGCAGCATAGGCAGGGCCGATCGATCCGCCAGAGGCCGTAACAGAAACGTCGTCCGCGTCGAGCATAGCGTCGTTAGTCGTCACAGTTGTTACTGCGACACTTGCCAAGGTTGGACCGCCCGACGCCCACCCGTTTCCGGAAACCTCTTTGGTTCCGGCAGCATCCACCGTGGTCACGGCTGCGTCGGCTGCAACGAAACTCGCGGTATTGTCGAGCAGCTTAACCTTGAGCGTTGTTAGTGTTAGTTCTTTGTTTGCTGCAAGTTTAACTGTGTGATTGTAGAGAGACATCGTGACAGCCATCAGACTATTCCTTTCGGTTTGTTAACGATAACCTACAAAAGTTGCCGCCACGCCAGAAAGCGTCGCATCGCGAGGACTTGGCGCTATGATACGGAGCACGTCGCCGGTGGTGAAAGATGTGTCAGTTGCGCACGCAAATACACCTGTGGCGCTCGCAGCGCCAAATGTGAGCGTGGCGAATTCGGTCCCGTTCTTGGTGACGGAAAATACTGCACTCGCTGTAGCGGCAACTTCAGCACCAGCTGCACTGTCTGTAAGACCTGCACGAAAAGTAACGCCCGGAGGATAAATTTTCAGAATCAACTCACCGGATGCAGGCCGATCGGTATCAAAACTGGCAAGATCGTACCTTGTAAAGATCGCAGTAGTGATGCCTTGATAAACCCACAAGCCGCCTGTCTTGAGCCAACGCTTGCCGGTCGATGGCTGCTCGCCATATTGACCATCATCTCCGAGCGATGGATCTGGCTCGGTTTCGGCGGAACCAACAAAAAAGATAAAGCCATTCTTGTCAAGTGCAGCGACAAGATTGGCAACATCTTCAGCCGCCGCGACGCCAACAACACGCCCGACAAAATTTTGATGAATGGTGTAAGCACCGCCAGAGACAGTAGCCCCCGGCCAGGGGGTTATTTGAAGAGTGTCGGTGTCGGTGACCTCTGTGATCAACGCAACGCCATCAGACCTGGCGAAGAAGTCGCCCTGTTTCACATTTGTCCCTGACCATATAGTCCCAGAACCAGTCACGGTCGTTCCGCCGCTGGAAACGGACGCAGTTCCGGTTTGATACGTTGGAAGGGTCATGCGATATTTCCTATTTAGTTACTTAT